>Ga0255757_10001024_pt1 | contig 27484 bp, 31 predicted proteins | sample 071ome_27_FD_179957 | JGI IMG/M metagenome (GOLD analysis project Ga0255757, IMG submission 179957) | Coastal salt marsh microbial communities from the Groves Creek Marsh, Skidaway Island, Georgia - 071409AT metaG (version 2) | ecosystem: Environmental > Aquatic > Marine > Intertidal zone >...
TGACTCTGAATACAAAACACCCGGAGGCCTTACTTTCGAATTACCAGGCCAATCAGATGCGACCTATAACCTATCGATCTTCTATGAGGATCACGGGTTATCTGCTCGGTTGAGCTATCGATATCGGGATGCCTGGCTGGACGAAACCGAGACCTCATCGGTCTTCGGACTTGCTCAGGGGATCTATTGGGATGAGCAAAGTCGTGTCGACTTATCGGTTCGTTACGATCTTGAGCCCATCATCAATCAGAAAGTCTCGCTCTTTCTCGACATGAATAACCTTACTGATGAGACCGATGTGAGGTACACAGGTGCGCTTTGGAATCCTAACCAGGTGGAAGCCTATGGGCGCCGCTACGTTGCGGGTTTCCGCTACAGCCTGTAAGCAATTATCCTCTGGCAAACCCTATTCGGGGTTTGCCAGTTGGGCGGCCCTATCTACACCTCCACCAGACTTTTGGGTTCAGAATCAAAGACGTTCAGGTAAAAACTAGTCTTGCCTGACTTTAAAGGTACGCTCGTCAACGAGATTGATAATGCTTTTTAACGAACCATCGATCACAACGGGTCGATAGCTGTTGCGCTGAATGTAGCCCTTTAGAAATTTGTCGTAGTCCTTTTTTACCTCTTGCTCCGTTTTCCCATCGGGCGCGCCCTTCAAAAAGGTGTTCTCCACCAATTTGGCTTCCCCCTCGGGCGAGATCCGATAGTGAAAGCGAATGGTGTGATCTCCTAAATAACTTTGATCCAACAATCGGGGGCGCTTCGATTTAATCGGGGCGCAGAACGTATTGCGACAGAGGTCCTCGTAGGTTTCATAGTCGGCCGGCCAAGCTCGCATTGCACAATCATCCCCATCACACACCAAGCACAGTTTCGCAAACCGGTCGTGATTTTCTTTGGCCAGCTGTTTCCCGCTTGCGCTCAGTTTCACAGCAGGGCAATTGAACAGTGGTATTTCAGAGATCGGCGATGATTCAGCCGTTGCATAAAGGCTAGTAAGCGATAACAGCAAGACTAAAAGTACTTTCATCATTCTGACTCCGACAAGAGAGAGATGATCAAATCCTATCACCTCAGGGCACATTCACTACTGTATGTCGCAAACTGCTCTGCTCCATTCACCTTTCTCAACAAGGCTGGCGCGGCTATCTAAGACCAATTCTGGCGGATCAATTAAACTGGATGCGTGATGCTTTTCGACGTGAGCAAGCGAATTCATTGCCTGTTGCAACAGGGGAATTTGGAGGCAGTCAGCGTTAGTCCCAACCTAAAGAGTAACGAGGGCCTCGGGGTTCTGGGCGCTTATGCTCACTCGGTAGCTGGCAAAGCCGATTCATCCGAGTAACCGAGCCATCAGCGTACTCCCAGATGAGTTGCTCACCCTCGCGATAGCGCTTTACCACCACGGGCCCCCATCCCAGCACGTGGAAATCGAGCACACCATTATTCCAGATGGCGCTTGCCGAACTCCTCGGGCAATATTCCTCGCCGCCGATCGTGAACAGTACCGACCCTTCAGTATCATCGGTGGGAAACCCAGAAGAGCTATTAGGTCCCGAGTCATGAATAAGGCCGGACGTTGTGACAACAACCCGTTCACCACATTGCTCAATGCGCTCTACGTGCCCTGTGTGTCCGCCCTCGACACCAAGCCACAAGCCTCTAATGTCGTCTGCGTCATCAGGAAGCGGTTCCGTGCATTCGCGCAAAATGGGTAGCGGAAAGTGCTCGTAGGAGCACCCGGGCGTATTTCCCTTCGGAATATCCACAGCCAATTTGCCGCTGCCATCGAGCGGGGGCAGTTCGCAATAATTAAGGGCACTTCCATCACCGGCAAGGGTGAATGGGTCAATTTGGTTCTCTGGGCGATCCGAAAAAAACAGCAACCAAACAATGACAGCAACTACCGCAAACGAGAAGAACGCGAGTCTCACCATCAGTTTCATTGCCCGCCCTACCATGCTGCTCATCGCTCTAGTTTGGCCAGTAGATGAATTCATCGCTCGGTACGACCTTCTCAGCACGGGTCTTGTCGACAGCAACTGGCATCTCAGCCACGTAAGGATGCAAGGGCTCACGCGCTCCCGCTGCATGCTGCGCCAAGAGCGAGCGAAGCTCGTTCACTTTCTCAGGCTCACTTTCCGCCAAATTATTTTGTTCTGTTGGGTCATCGGCCAAATTAAATAACCACTCCTTCTTTGGCTTTTCTGATACTTGGAGCTTCCAATCTTGATGCCGCACTACTCGATAGTAGCCGCTTTGCCAAAAAAGGGTGTCTCGAGCCCAATTAACACCGTCTGGATCACTCGCGAGGGGCAGAATGTCTACGCCATCGATCTCAACATCTGCTGGCAAACCAGCGCCAGCTGCCTTTGCGAGCGTAGGCATGAGATCAATGTGGGCAACAGGGGGTTTCGCGCGAACCCCTGCCGCGATCTTCTTCGGCCACTTAATGAACATGGGCACGCGGAGACCGCCCTCAAAGTTGGTGAGCTTCCACCCTCTAAACGGTGCATTAACCTCCGGAAGGCCAATATAGCCAGCGCCTCCATTGTCGCTTGAGAAAACCACAATCGTGTTGTCGCTCAGTCCCTCATTTTTAAGGGTTTTCGTAATCCGCCCGACGCTCCGGTCGATGGCGCGAACCATAGCAGCGTAAACCCTCAGCCGGTGCGGCTTAATATCACCCACCGCCTCAAAGTCTTCACGAGTCGCCTGCAATGGTGTGTGCGGCCCCCAATGTGCGAGATAGATAAAAAACGGACGATGTTTATTGTTCTGGATGACTTTCACTGCCTCATCCGTCCAATAATCCGTCAAGTAATCCTTTGGCCTGAACCGCTCCTGACCGCCATTGTTGAATGCGTTGGCAAAATTCATCCGTGCCCAAAGAAACTGATCGATGGGATCAAATGGAACCCTGGCGTTGACGACATTGGGATCGTCTTCAGGCAAATAGAGTCCACTCGCCATGAGCAGGCTGTCGTCAAACCCTTGATCGTTGGGCGCTTTCCCTTCACTCAGCCCAAGATGCCATTTGCCAATGTGGGCTGTATAGTAGCCCTTGTCTTTCAAGATTTCAGCGATCGTTACCTCTGAAGCAGGAAGGCCTTGCTGCTGGTATGGCAAACTCTCTTCCGCAAGATCATCGTTAAAGGCCCCAGGCGGCAGACCTGACTCCATTTGGTTACTAATCATTGACACCACCGGGCCAAACCCTGATGGGGTTGGTGTGAACTCGAAGCCTGTTTTGGTTGGATATCGCCCCGTCATTAGCATCGCGCGAGAAGGTGCGCAGGTAGCGTTACCCGCGTAAGACTGCTCAAACACAACACCTGACGCCGCTAACGCATCAATACTGGGTGTCTCAACGGCACCACCAGCCAACCCACCGCCAAACGTCGAAATATCGTTGTAGCCGAGGTCGTCGGCAAGAATCACGATGATGTTAGGAGGCGATTCCTCATCGCCTCCGATCGACTCCGCTGGCCCTACCTGCCATGGGAGCTCTCTCTCAGGCTCAACCACGAACTCCCTGTCGGACTGGAACTTCACCACCGCTAACAAGAGCTCAATCCGGTTGACCCAAGCCAATGCGATGACCGCGCCGGCTATCGCAAAAGAGACGATCCATTTATTCATCATGATACCCCCACTTTTTTATTGTTAATGCGACCACCCGCTCTAATCACCTTGCCCATCATGCGGCGGCTATCACTGGGCTAGGGCCCCTGATGCCGCTCCGTAGCGCAGCGTGCTGAGGAACCACTGCCGCAGACTGATGCAGATTGATCCACATGCGATACAGCGCCCTTTTCTTATGCGGCTCCTCGGCATCAAAATACTTCTCTCGGCGGTGCATCACAGCAAGGTTGTTAACGAACAGTACATCGCCGGGCAACTGCTTGAACGTCAATTCAACATCAGGCTGATTCGCGATGGCTTCAACGCAGTTAAGCGCTTCCTTTTCCTCCTCGGAGTAGGCAATTCCCGAAACGGTTGCCGCGAGCTCAGCTAACTGAAGATTGAGCCACGCACTCATACGTCGCTCGTGCCACGCAAAAACAGGAATCCGCGTTTGCTGCACCTGACCGAGCTTTTTGGTGGATTCGGCATCACCCTGCTCTTTACGCGCATAAAGCGGATAACCCCGCGTAAGCGCGGGTAGATGCCGTGGGTGCTTCTCCAGTATTTCGTTATAAACCGCGAACAGACTCACTAAACCATTCGTACCACCTCGAGGCGCCTGCCGAATGCAACTCATGCCAATGCAATCACCTCCATCGCAATGGAATCGCAATTCATCGTTACTTTCATACCCCCGGGTATCGACGCCGCGCTCCGCACCCGCAAAGCGGTCTGCAACCACGCTAAGCACTTCTCCCCTTGCATTCTGCATCACCGGCTCACCAAGACCCGTACCGATAATCCAGAAGACCCGCCGGAGCTGCTCAACATCACCGGAGTCCAACCCCCTAAGCAGCACGAATCCCTTCCCATGCGAGAGCGCTTGGCTCGCGTTTGAGAGCATTAAGGATAGGGAAGGGTCGGACTGAGCCAGTGCTTGGTGACTGAGCCACTCCGAATCGTTCGACGGCAAGTTATGCGCTAGCGCATTGAGCGCGTTGACCTCATTAGCACTTAAATGAGTCACCCATTCAGTGCTCGCCAAATCAGCACCGCGCCACGCACGTTCACCTGTAATTGGTATTCCCTCTGTGTCGGTCATGGATTAATTCCTATCACGCAGGCCGTTTCAAGCATGGTCTTACGCTTATCAGCGATAGCCTGTTTATTCAGACTCAATTGCCCCGAAACGATCATTGCGGCCCATGGGTGGCAACCAACTCTTACTTTCTCATAACAAGCTGTTTGCTGTTTGCTGTTTGCTGTTTGCTGTTTGCTGTTTGCTGTTTGCTGTTTGCTGCTTGCTGCTTGCTGCTTGCTGCTTGCTGTTTGCTGCTTGCTGCTTGCTGTTTGCTGCTTGCTGCTTGCTGCTTCCTCGCTACTGGTTGCCGATCGTTGTCCATCAGTTATTGGCTCATAAGTTCAAATAATATTAATGGAGTACATTATTTTTGGCCACCTTCCCCTCCATGAATTCAGAGCAACCCGATGACCACAAACACTGCTCAGTTGACCGATGATCGAGCAATTGAAACCAACAGTTAGGAAAACTAACCATCTATGCCGACAAGGCACAGGCAAGCCTAATCACTCCGGCAACTCAACGGTTACGGTTATCGGGGTCGTCGGGAAAGCTCTAGATTGAGGAACCAGCGACTCGATAGCTACCTTCCAGGTCGTCTAGTGGAAGGAAAGATTCATTCGTCACCCTACGCATTAACGTCGCGTTAACCAAGCAAAACCAAGGATTTAGCTAGCTCAGAGCAAGGTGTTCAGAATAGTTGTTCTAAATGATTGTTCTAAATGGTTGTTCTCTATGCTCGCTGACCCAACCTGACGCAGCCTTGGTGATTCACGGTAAACTTGGTTGTCTCATGAGCGCACAATCTTCCTTGCAACGATCCAGAGCGAGCAATTGGTTACGGATATGAAGCAGCAGCCAAATCGCAAAAGAGAAAAAAGCCTGGCAACACAAGAAGCCTTGATGGACGCAGCTGAGACGCTCATCGCGGCGAAGGGACCGCATTACGTCACCATCAAAGATATCGTCAAAGCGGCCAACCAAAAGAATCCATCCGTCCTGCAGTACCACTTCAAAACGATGGATGGACTGCTCGAAGCGCTCCATTTGCGTCGTATCGCACAGACGCGCCTGTATCGTTCCAAACTGTTAGAACGAGCGTTAATAGCCAAAGGGAAATTGGAATTGCGGGACCTCTGTGAGCTCATGATTAGACCTGCGCTCGAGCTCGCGAATAAGGACAAGCAATACCGAGCTTATGCGGCGGCCTTCGGGCACGAGATAGCCATTACCGGAGATTCCGCTTTTGAAGTCGTCAGTCGATCCGGTGGCGGAGGCGGTAGTGGCTTTGTCATTGGAAAGCTTCTCCGGGACGCGCTCCCCAAGTTGGATGAGACAACTTTCCGTGCGCGAATGGATTTGGCGGTGCGTATGTGTAGCGCTGCCGTCAGCCATCACGTTCGGCAAAAAAAACCATTGAGCGGTACGCGTGCTGATTTTTTCACCAACACACTTATTGACGCCCTAGTAGGCGTTTTGTCCGTGGCACCTTCCAATAACGGAAATCCGAAATAAAACCAGGCGCACCCATGTAATTGCGCCTAACGGGTTGTGCTGAGTCTCGCTGAAAGCGCAGGATTTAAAGTCTTAGGACGCTTGGAACTGGAGCGCCTTCGGCGCCACCCCCCTCGCCCCACTCGCTAGCTTGCGGCAAACGCACCATTATTTTAATGTTTTACATTATTATATCTCTAGGCGTTTTCACTGCGAGCATAGGACAAGCACCCATCTCGGCAAAGGAATCGTTCAGACATCAATTCGAAACAAACCCAGCATGCCAACGCTAAGGTTGTATTCGTTGGGGCGCATAAGCGTCATCATCGGAGCCACTAAAGCGTTTAGAGATAAGGAGATAGCGTGGCCACCCCAATCTACACCACTTCAAACGGCAGATCCTTTGTACGAACACCCGATCACTATTTTGACAACCTGCCGGACTTCCCCTTCCAGCCTAATTTTGTCGAGATCGACGGGCTTCAAATGCACTACTTGGATGAGGGCTCGCCTACGTCGGACGTCGTACTGCTACTTCACGGCCAACCCGACTGGTCTTACCTCTATCGAAAGATGATCCCGTTCATTGTCGCAGCCGGTTACCGGGTCATCGCTCCTGACATGATTGGCATGGGCCGCTCTGATAAGCCAACCGATATCCATACGCACACTATTTACCGTCATGCGGCATGGTGGTCAGAACTGATCGAAAAGCTAGCGCTCAAAAACATCACGCTCTTCTGTCAGGACTGGGGCGGCTTCACTGGACTTCACGTAGTGGCTCATCACCCCGACTGGTTCTCCCGAGTGCTTTGCTCCAATACCTCCCTTTTCCTTATGCCCGAGCCCATCCTCAATGTGCCCCAGGGTATAGATCGTGAGGCCTATCCAGTCGATCCAGGCGCGACCATAAGAACCTTTGCCGACTTCGCGGCAGACTGCCAGGCCAAGGGTTTTATCAAAGATGATATGTCTGAGTTTTTCTATGGCTGGATGAAGTACGCCTTGACCGGTCCCGAGCTCAAAGCCAGCGACAACATTCGCATGGATTTCGGTGGCATCGCGCTAACTGACGATGAGGCGCGCGCGTACGACGCGCCGTTTCCTGACGAAATCTTTATGACGGGCATTCGAACACTGCCCAGCATGGGAGCACTCATTGATCAGAAGCAAAGCCTTGCAGCCTGGGAAGCCTTGCAACAATTCGATAAGCCGTTCCTCACCGTTTTTGGAACGCTGGATAAACTCGTCGGTTCAGAGAAGACACAGCGTACACTGATCGAACATATTCCTGGGGCAAGAGGCCAGGCCCATGACAGGATTCTTGCGGGACACTTCATTCAGGAAAGCCAAGGGGAAGAAATGGCTAAGCGAATCATCGAATTTATAGCCTCCACTTCATCATAAGCGCTTTCCTCCACTTGGTGAGGTTGTCTTTCAAAGCGCGCAAACAGTGCAGCTCAAGGCCAATCACCAACGCTTGGCCAGCTGGAATTTTAAACTTGATTAAATACGGGCGTCCGCTTCTCCATGAACGCGCGCATGCCCTCTTCAGAATCTTTAGTGCCGCGGTTCGCTGCAACCGCGGCTACTTCGTCTTCCATGGATTCGGCTAGAGATTTGGTCTCATGACCCACTACCACCTCTAGCATCGATTGAACCGCTTGTCTTGGCTGCGCGGCTAGTTCCTCACCGATTGCCTGCGCTCTAGCCTTGATCCCGCCAACCCCCACTAACTCCGTTACAAGACCAATCCGATAGGCTTCAGCGCCATCTATTTTTCTGCCTCTTAAAATCATATCGAGCGCATAGGTTCTTCCTACAGCCCGAGGAAGTCGAGCCGAACCACCCCATGCGGGCACGCTGCCTAAATCCATCTCCGGCAACCCGATCTGAGCACCCTCTTTGGCAGCGATCCGGAAATGACAAGCCAGCGGCAACTCGAGCCCTCCGCCTAGACAGTAACCAAACAGCGTCGCAATCGCTGGGGTACCGCCGTTTTCAATCATGTCGAGGACCTTGTGCCGCTGTCTAAAAAATGCGGCGGGATCTCCGGCGCGTTTCATTCCCTCTGGAAGCTGCTTTAGATTCATCCCCGCTGAAAAGTGATCGAGCCCCTCACCGGTAAACACCATCGCGCGAATACTGTCATCTGCCAATACATCAGGCAGTTGCTCTTCAAGACGATCAATGTACTGGAGGCTCATTAAATTCCACGGCGCATCATTGATGCTAAATGTCGCAACATGGTTAGTCACTGAGTAAAGATAAGAATCCGTCATAACACCTCCTCCCGAAAAAGATCATTCAATGGATGACCGCATGATTGCTGAGCCTTCCGCTGAAGTCGCATTGATTCTTCTACGCGACTAGTAGCCCCTACCTCGAGGCTTCTTCCTCTATCGCCAACGTTGGTCGTCTAAATCTTAAACGGATCAGGCTACTTTGGCGCCTTACTCATCAAGTAAAGCACCAGCGGTAATGTCAGTGGTAAGACCAGAAACATTGCGAGCAAGCCAAGGTAAAAGGCCAGGCGTTGCGCGAAACCGGCGGGTTGTGGCGCAGACTGCTGCGGCTTGAAATAGGGACCCGAATAAAGGTGCGAATACCCGCTAAACCGTTCGTGCATGCGTCCTATCCACCGACGCAGCGCTAATAACCGATCGTCGTCCTGCAAAGGAGCCAGCGGCGGACCTGGGATGCTCGAATGGCACTGCACAATTCCAAAAAGCAAGAGATCTCTGCTACCTGGTGCTTCACCGTCCAAAAATGGCGTAGCAAGGCCCTGAAGCTCATTTTCCCAATACAGATACTGATCGCCATAATCATCAGGCCTGGGAGGTCTGATCCTCACTTTCGCGACGTTAATCAGCGTAAACATATAAAGCGGGATAAAGCTTCGAAGCGCATCTTAAAGTAATCCTGTAAACGTCGATGAGGACGTGTGCGCTGTCCGAGCAAAGCCTGAGAAAAACCGCAGCGGAGGATCAACTCGATGTATTACTCCACGCCAAGCATCTCACGCAGCCTGCAGATCTTGGCTTGCAATCGGGGGATAGCCGAGTGTCACCAAAACATCGGACGACTCTTTTTCCCAAGGCGCACCGTTCACCGATACGACTGGCATAAAGATGCCCCACTTCCGAAAGGTTTCAAAAGGCGGCAGTGGTCTAAGCTCGTGATCGAATTGCTTATCATGCAACGCCAGCAAAACAGCCTGCACCCATGGGGAATGGTTGCCTCCATATACCTCGACCTTCATCGATCGACCTCGCGTCTGCCCAGCGCAAACTGCAAATTTTGGGCAAGGGAAGCGACAAGCAGCAAGATCAGGGCAAGTGCCACTGGCGGCCTAAGCGATGAACTCACTTCTACGCGAGTAGGGTAAGAAACGGTTCGCTCAATGGCGGCCATCTTGTAGCGATGCGCATCGACCATCACAGGATCTAGAAACAGCTCAGCGATGTCCCGCCGACTCTTGTAACGCATCATCGCGGTCAGCTCGAACGACTGATTGGTATCGGCATTCCAACTATCAACGTTACCGCCGACCGTGTTTGCTTGGAACACAGGGTGTCCACCGCGACTGAGCAGCGCTACTGAAAATGGCTCAAAGTAGTCAGCCAAGATATCCGCCGCAGGCACCTCTTCACCCGACACCGGATGGCGCGCCGACCCCTTAATTAACTCCACCTGGTTCAGCATGACGAATTCGCCGCCGTCATCCTCCTCGAGAAATTTTCGAAATAGCGCTTTGCTGGTGTTGGCGGTTTCCTTTTGTCCGTCGAACACTTGCATCACCTGTTCGATCTCTTCCTTGGTAAGCGGTCCTTGCCAATTGAAGTACCACAATGAAAAGAGGCCGTAGAGCATCGGTACCCAGACCCATATTTTCCAATTCATCAACCTCTCTCCTCATCTTCAGTTCTTTTGCTGAGTGGACCATCACAAAGTCACCCTAAATCCCGGGCTTTGAGTCTGTCAGCCTTGCCGCGCGAGCTGATCATCTGGCAGTGAGCATGCTTACCCGTGTATTTCGAAGGTGACGTTCTTTCGTGCTCGTGCCTCTAAACCTGAATCATTGCCTTCTCTGACCCCCTCTTCATAGCCTCGCACCAATCGATCCACTGGGCGATCGTTCGCTTCGATCCAGTAGTCAAGTTTTCGCAATCCCGGGCACAGAATCGAGCGTTTTCGAGTTAACAACACAACGTATTTCAGCTGCTTGCCAGGCCAGGATAGAAACTCGGGGCATTCTCCGACCCGGAAGCTGCAATAGCGTCCACCGTGGCAATAAAGTCATCTGTAAAGGTCGACTTCAACTGTAGCCAACAATACTGATAGCCGGGATATTGCATGACGCCGGCAATATCTCGTTCACAGGTTTGCCAAAACTCAAGATCGAGCAAGCCCCCGCGATATTGATAGTGAGTGTTAAACCAAGCCATGAAATAGGTAGCGATTCTTTGAGTAAACACGGTCAATTCAGCTTGGTCTAAGTCGTTTGGATTTTGCATCCCTCTGATGATAATCGCCGAAATCTCTTTGTTCTGCGCATTCGCGATCATTACATCAATGAACTTACTCATCGTGTCGTTGTGGGTGCTAAGTCGAGTGAGTCGAGTGTTCTCGGTGATTTGTCGCGACAGGTACAACATCGACAGAATGACGCCTGCAGCGCCTGCCACCTCTCCTAAAGCCCCTAATTGATCCCATCCCATAGATTGATCCCCTTTTTTCTCCGTTAACGAGCGAATTTTTACTCATCGTTACTAACGCTTTTCTAGATTAGAAGAATAGGAGCGCCAGACAAAATGTGGTCGCCAAAATCCCCAGTTTCCACAACTCGGGGACCAGTACTAGCGAGATCTGCTAACGTTAAGTAACTCACATCTCACATCAGGCAGTTTGTGTCGATTTACGAATGGATCTGGATGAGCCTTGGATCGATGATCCCAGACACCCCACTCGAGGCGTTGGGGCTTCTGGTTGTCGTGATGGTGGTCTACCTGATGGTGAGCCTCATCGGTAAGCCAGACGAGTCTCCAACCTTGATTGACCGAAACATCGACCATAACCGATTAGCATGCCCTTCGTGCGGTGTCGTATCGCGTCCGTTAAGGGCTAGAGCTCATGAAATAAGCGCATTTTCACTCGCACCCAAGGCGTTCGTTAAATGCGGGCAGTGCGAGCATCAGTGGCTACAAGGCCCCAAGGACCAAGGGAGATGCCCTCAGTGCCAATCAGGGGACAACCCTCGTCTTTTGGATGAGCAACGCATCGATAAGCACAACATCGCTCGGTGCAAGCATTGCCTGCACGAATGGCTGAGGGCTTAACCGCTTATGACACAGACAGGCTTTACCAGCAGACGGTGTGGCGGACAATGGCTCAACTACGGGAGCTGATGGAACGCCTGCGCACCCATCACCCTCTAGTAATTGAGGGTATGAGCGGCTACGACCCTCGCGCACCCGAACCCATTGCGAGTCACATCGTGGATAGGCTCAACGCGCATTGGCACGCGAACCCATGTCGTAAACCGGTTGCTTTGATCACCCAGGGTGACCCGATCGCGGAGCGAGGCATCTCCGCCATCACACGACTGGTGAGTGAGGCGTTATCGGTGCCTCGCTTTATGATTCATTTGGACCCACACATTGCGGATTACCACTTAAACGATGCCGATCAATATCGCGTGGAGCTAACGCTCCCCTATTCGGCCCTACTCGATCGCTTTGCCACGATTTACCCAAATTCGGAAGCCTTACTGACCGAAAGAATTAATAAACTGATCGACGAGAAAAACCGCACGAGACAGGAGCTAGGGAAACCGCCCCTTCAGTCCTACTACAGAGACTTCGCGCTACTACAAGAGGTGACTAAAGCGGCATGCCGTAGCCTTTGTGGCGAAATCACCATCATTCACACAAGCGCCGTGATCCCGCCATTTTCTGTATCTAGCTTTTTCGAGGTCGGCTTGGATCTTGGTTTAATCCATCCGGATGACATGATCGCTTTCGAGGCTGGTTAAGCAGCGGCTCATTATGAGACCGCGCAGCACTACCACATGGTCGAAATTTGAGCCTCCAAACGATTCTCTAGCCTGTCGTCCAAGCCCGCCAAAAAATCAATACCAGTGACGCGTTCTATTCGATCGATTGACGACCTAAACGTGCCGAGGGATCCCGCATTAAGCGCCTTATTAGGAATGAGGAACGATAGCGTTTCGCGTCTGTTGGGATCAAAAAGTATCTTGAAGTAGTGCGTTGGCGCAGATAAACCGACGGCCCGCTTAGCAACGTTCACCGCGAACACTGGGCCCGAGAGCACCAGCAATTTGCCTCGCTTCCTAGCCCAACCCCTCTCTCTCGAGAATAATCGCTGCCAGATACCTCGTTTAAACCCAGGAGATTGCTCAGCGTGGCCGACCACAGCCTCGCCGCTAGGGTCAATCGACCCCTCTTGTTCAGCTATCTCTGTGTCGAGGCGCTCGCTTGCCGCATCATCGCCTTCAGAAACGACGGCGGACACCCCACATAGAGCAGTTAGCTCGATCCCTTCACCATCACTGTCATCGACTCCTTCCTTAGTAGATGCTGGCTCTGGCTCAATCACATAAGCGATTAACCCTGCTGGCCGCTCACTGCACGGAATGGCCCCCGACCCCGCCTCGCAGGCATCCGCCTGCTCATCCTCTACTGGCGCCATCACCGCGTAGGACGCATCGCATCCAAACTGCTCGATCAGATCCCAGTGACTTACTAAATCTACTCGCTCTGAAACCGCTTCCTCACTGCTCATCGACTTGGATTGCGAGCTAGATAGGTCATCGTCAGTGAGACCCGAACACCCCGAGAGCAAACTGAAAAACACGATCAGCCAGCTCGCCTCGAACAAGGCTTTGGCGCCCGCTGGTACCCGAACGAAGTGGGCGCGCTCTGCTTTGGACGGTCCGTTCCTGGAACAATCGGCGAGCACGCTAGCGCGTTTCATCATCATCGTCCGGTACGATTTCTGGCGCACTCTCCTCTTGCCTGATCAGCGGCAATCCGAAAACAAGAAGAGGTAAGGTCAGCAAAACAAAAAAGATGTGATCACTTAACCCCATGTATTGCTGATGCAAATCGTTGCCAAATGACCAAATCGCGAATAGCGCGGTGATTGCAAGACCGGCGTAGGACGTTCTCTTGTCCATGAAATCCCCCTTTGATTCCATCAATTTATAAACATGATTTGTAAGCCAAAGTGCCTCCAGCTTAACCGCCAATGAGGCACCGCAAAAGCAAGGCCATTGAGTGCCTTTATAGCGAACAAGATCTTAGAGAGCGCCGCTCAACAAAATTGTGGATATCAATGAAGTCACTCATCTGATACATTAAACACGCGCTATGAGATTTCACGCGGGGAACCATAAGCATGCCAAGGACTGCAGCCGAGCGACTGAAAGACAGCAAGCCCGAGAAGCGGGTTGTGCTTGATAAGGACTTTGCTGGGGTTAAGGCAGGACAAACGTTGTACGTCGCGAACCCAAACATTGTTGACCAATACGTGCGAGCGATTCCGGCGAGACAGTCTCGAACTATTGTTCAAATGCGAGAAGATTTAGCGAAGAGTAAAGACGCGGATGCTACTTGCCCCGTGTCGACGGCTATCTTTCTTCGAATATCCGCTCAAGCGGCGATTGACGAGATGGAAGGCGGGAAACCTAAAGAGTATATCGCCCCTTTTTGGCGAGTGCTTCGCGCCTCAGACAAAATTACCGCGAAATTATCCATTGATCGCCAATGGATCGATACCCAAAGGGCGCTAGAGGGCCTCGACCCCTGACTCATATCCAGAGCGTAGGACTAGTTTCTTCGGTAGATGCGCCGCACGGGGCGCATCCCCGGACAAGGATCGCTAGGCCTTGGCTTCCAACTGGTCCATCTGACTTTTGATGGCCTCGGCCTCCGCAGTGAGCGCTGAATAACCCCTGATATCGCCATTCCTCTGCCGAGTCATCGCCTCAGTCAGCTTCGCTTCATACGCCTTCTGGAGCTTGGCTCTTGGGTCCTTTTTTAACCATCCAAACATTACAGGCTCCTCTTGTTCCTGCAACCTAATACGCAGCCGCCCGATAAAGCGGATCAGCGCGTGAGTGGCGAGTCAACCGGTGCCGTCTTTGACTAATCGTCCTCTTTTTCGATGAGATGACGCGACTCTAGCTTCTCGAGGCTGACTTTATCCTTGAGGCTCATGACGTACGCAGCGACGCTCAGCACGAGGATGGCGCCGGCCTCTGCAAGCAAAGTGAGCGGCTCAGAACTCTTACTTTGCATAACAATCAAACGACAGAGCGCCGTTATCGCAATAATCATGGGTAGCGTGACAGGAATGCGGTTCGTTGAGTAAAACGCGCCAATCATCCCGATGATCTCGACGTAAATGAACAACAAGAAAAGATCAGATAGCTCAACCTTGCGCGCCTCCCACATGCCTAGAATGCTGTCGGCACTAGCGATTAGCGTTAACACGCCAATGATCGCGAGCAGTACTTTTTCGCTGGCAATAGTCGTCCAGTGCAACCTCCGGTTCAGTTTGTTCCTCGAAAGGACTGCATCTACGATCTGCTTCATTTGCCCCCCTTATTGCCGCAGCCATTGCGCTCGGCAACTTAGCACCCGACTGAATGAATGACCAAGTAACGCGCCGATACCTCTCACCAATATAAATTGAATCCCCAGTCTGTAACAGTACTGACTGATGAGCTGCGCCAATTACGTCAAGCCAAGCCTCGATGAGTGCCGTACACTAGGGTTAATCGACGTCCCGTCAATTGCGTTGGGCGTCTTCAGTGTGCACCAATGACGAGGGGGGATCATGGAGCGGCGGACATTTATTAAAGCAGGATTGGGCCTTGGCGGCGTAGCAGCGGTTGGAGCCGCCATCGACATGACAGGTATTGGCGCGCCGGACAATCCCTACCTAATGGGCAACTATGCGCCCGTGCTTGATGAAATCACTGAAACATCAATCCAGGTTACCGGATCCATCCCTACCGATTTAAATGGGCTGTTTCTTCGCAATGGACCAAACCCAGTTGACTGGGTTAACCCTAAGAAGCACCACTGGTTTTTGGGAGACGGCATGCTTCATGGCGTCCGTCTCGATAATGGCAACGCCCTCTGGTACAAGAACCGCCGTGTGTTGGGGAATGACTCTACGGCGAACACCAGCGTCATCTCGCACGCAGGCCATACCTATGCGATCGTTGAGGCAGGCGGCTACCCTGTAGAAATTGATGGAGAGCTGAACTCACTCGACACCAAACCTTTTTTTGGCGATCGAACCGAAGGGTTCACGGCTCATCCGAAATACGATGCAGACACTGGCGAGCTGCATGCGATTTGCTACGACTACGGTAGCGACCCAAACAACGTACGGTACGTGGTGATAGATGACGCTGGGCGCCACAAAGAAACAAGGACGATTTCGCTACCTTCTAGGTCGATGGTCCATGAATGCGCGATCACACAACAGTATGTGCTGTTGCTGGATCTGCCCATCACGTTAGATTTCTACAAGATCGGTCGAGGTTACTTACCTTTCTCGTGGAACGACGCACACCAAGCGAGAATAGGCCTCATTAGCCGCGCAGATGCGAGCGCCGACATCCAGTGGTTTGACGTCGACCCTACCTATATTTTCCATACCTTTAACGCCCACGAGGACAACGCCGGGCGAGTGGTATTCGAGGCCGCAGCCTATGGGAAAATTTTCGACCATGACTGGCTCGGTCCCTTCAATGAAGCGCCGCCTCTGCTCAAGCGTTACACGCTCGACATTCAAAGCGGCAAGGCCACTATCGAACAGCTGGATGACCGTCCTATCGAGTTTCCCAGGATTCACCCTGCCCTCTACGGGAAGTCATACCGATACGGCTATGCGCTGGGATTCTCAAGCGCTCTTCAGCCCGATTTCCAGGAGATCAAAAAGTACGACTTTGAGCAAGACACATCGCAAACGCTCGTCTTTGGTAACGGCAAAATGGCGGCTGAACCCGTCTTTGTTCCGAGAGCAGGCGCCACCAATGAGGATGACGGGTACTTATTAACGCTCGTCTTCGATCCAGCAAGCAACAAAAGCGATTTGGTGATTGTGCCTGCTGAGGACTTATCAGCTGGGGCAATAGCGACCATCCACCTGCCCCGCCGAGTGCCCTTTGGCTTCCACGGAGACTGGATCACCGCCTAGGATGCGCATCGCCGACAAGCTCGTTTAGGCGGATAGCACTAAGCCGAGTCGCCGAGCGCAAACTTCAAGCCGCTTGATTCGAACATTCATGCAGTTTGTCAGTCTGCGTGGTTCAACCACTGCTTGCCTAGCGCCAACATTGAGGCTAGGAACAACCGGTGACCGCCCAGCCTGCGAATAGCGACCGTGCCGTTAAGATCAAAATGCGACTGTGCTACGCAGGCCGTTCATGAGACACACCGGGACTAGCGCTTCGCGTTATTAAACGTCTCAGTTAACCGACTGTAATCGGCACCAGTAGTTTTGAAGAGCAAATCACGCTGACCCAGTAATTGGGCCATCTCCTCGCCGTGTTGTTCGATGAGTTCATCGGCCCAAGGCTCATAATTCTCGACCTGCCTCATCATCAATCGGGTATAGGTGATATGGCACACAACCCGCTCTCCCTCGAGTTGCCTCGGGTAATTCGAGTGCCAAATGTTTCCATCCCAAAGCGCGACGCTGCCAGCCGGGCACTCAATCGGCTGTGCGCCTTTCAGCGCTCGAATCTCATCCCCATCCGGATGACGTCTCGCTGTATGACTACCGGGGATGATGAGCGTTGCACCACCTGCCTCGGTGTAGTCATCCAGCGCCCAGCACGCGGTTAGCAACATATTGTGGGCGGGGAACGGGGCAGGAAGCCAATTGTGATCAGCATGAAGCCCTATACTCGGCGCCCCCTTCCCTCTTACGCTCGCCGCTACCTGGCTGAGTAGGTGACCGCGGCCCACGGAGAACTCAGCCATCGCGCGGAGCTTCGGATGCAGAATCGCCTCGGCAAATACAGGATCTTTATGAAGCAGCATATTAGCGCCACCCGACGGGCTGCGCTCCTTAATGGTCCGCCGCAATCGATCATTAAACTCGGCAGTCGCCATACCCTCGATAACAGTCCAGCCATTCGTGGCCAGCTCTTCACAATGACGAGTGAGGCCCAACGATTGAATGACGGGCGCTAATTCCTCTGAAATGGCGCCAGGTGGCAGGGTGTCATAAATCGCATCCATCGCATCAGGTCCTTTATGGTCAATGAGCCTCTGTCACAACTCGTCACTCCAGTCACGTCGGGAATCTAGGTGTCGGGCTGCTTTTCGATGCCCACACCCTTGGCTGATAGCTATTCTCTGCCGCTGACCCTCACAAGCGAGGTTTAAATGGCGGAAATCGATAAGCAAACTAAGAGCAGGACGCATCGCTTGGCTCAAACAACATCTCGGGGTTCACCATGGTTTTCATCTCAAGGATGTTGCCATTTGGATCTTCAATGAAGAAGGTTTCCTGCTCGAAAACGCTGCCAACAAACCGTCGATAAGGAGGATCAAGGTAATCGAATGATGAATCCTCGATGCGGCGTTTAAGCGCTTGAAAGTCCGCTTCAGACAAGTGCGCGCCAAAGTGAGGAACGGGCACATTGCCCATATCCACGTCATGTCGAACGGATGGAAGGCGCTCCTCACTTTGATGGAGGGTGAGCTCGTTACCCCAAAAATTAACATCAATCCACCGGCCCAGTTCGGCATTTCCGGTAGAACACCCCAGCACATCTCGATAAAACGCGAGAGCCGTCTCAATATCCCCGGCTGGGATAGCCAAATGAATGGTGCTCGACATAATTTTTGTCCGATCGATTTCTCTTGAGATTAACGATCCTCGAGCTCAAAGCAAAGTAAACGCTAGATACCTTGGTTATCTAAATATTTCGTTGAGTTATTAGACTGATCCCCTTACCCCTGAAATCACTCATCACGAGCGTTCTCTTTTTAACTAAGACAACGCTCGACTCGGCGACCAAGGCAGAGGGACGTCTCCGGACACAGTCACCCTACGAATACTGCGAGTGTGAGGGTAATAATCGCTGGCAGCGTAATGCTGCACGGCTCGGTTATCCCAAAAGGCAATGGAGCCTGGCTGCCAAGCAAAGCGGCACATCAGCTCTGGCCTTGCGTGCTGTGCAAGTAGCATCTTGGACAGCGCCAGAGATGCGGCTTCACCCATGGCTTCTCCAGTCTCCCGATTGAAGAGGGATTCATGGCGGAGAAAGCCGCCATGAATATAGAGTGCTGGCTTTCCGGTCTCTGGGTGTTGACGAACCAGCGGGTGACTCACGCCAAACGGGATGCTTGCTTTTATCTCGTCGATGAGCGCAGCATCCTGAATCGGGTCCAACGCGCTCAAAAAATACCGATAATCATGAACCCCAGAGAGTGGCAGTACCGTTTTCTGCAGTGTCGCTGGCAGGCCTCGAAACGCCGCATGACTATCGGCAAATAAGGTGTCGCCACCGATGGGCGGCACGATCAGCGCCTGGGCAATGGAACCAAGCGACGGCGCCTCCATCCACGTCACATCCGTGTGCCAGCCATTTTCCGAACCGGGCCGAGCCTCGTCATGGCTAATTTCGATGACCTTCGGATTGCTACCTAAACGACCAAATGGAAAAACATCGAGCTCACCGAACCGTTCAGCAAACTGAATGAGTTGATCCTCGGAGAGCGGTTGGTCACGAAAGAAAATCACTTTTCGCTCAAGGAGGGTCTGACGAATACATTGGATCAGCGTTTTACTCAATGGCCCGCTGAGATTAACCCCGTGGATGACCGTCCCAAGCGTCAACCCGATATGCTCGAACGAGAGCCCTTCACTCCGTGCGGCTTTGGCTAAGACGTCCGACACTGGCTGCTCACCCATGGCCTGCCACTCGAGATAAACTCCGTAAGGCAGCCGGTTATGCTCGGGAAAACGGTCGTTCGGCGTTTGCCCTGCCCCTGATGCTGACCCCCTATGTGCCTCGATCTCTTTCTCAAGCCGTCGCGCCGTCAGCGATTCCGCTGTTTGTATAGCCGCGGCGTTGAAATCTGAACCTGGCATCACTTTGCCTACCACATGGCGACGGGGTTGATGATCATTTGCACGGCGCCCTTTAGTTTCGCTTGGCCTAACACGAACATGAACTCCTGCACGCCTTCAGCGGCAAGTCGACCGGTATTCATCGTCTCGAGAATGTAAATACCGTTTTCTTTGAGCAGCGTGACGTGACCGTAGAAAATCTTATCGCCTGGCGCAGCGGGTACGGCTTCGAGCCCCCAGGTATCTGCACCCACTGCCATGGGGTTCAAACCAGCGAGGAATACCGCAGCCTCGTTGGTAATCCCAGGAAGCGTAGTGCCCCACGTTTGCGGATCCGCTTCCAACATTTTGTCGGTGTACCCCGTATGGAATAGAACAATGTCCCCTTCATTCACGGTGATTTTCTGAGCCTTCATGGCGGCTTTGATGTCTTTCGAGCCAAAGGCTTGGCCTGGAGCTAGGCTATCAACGCCGAAGTGTTTCGCCATATCGATGAGGACTGCGCGAGCAACCATCGGCGGTACATTGTGAGTTCCAAGCTTGGTGAGGCCTGTGATCTCTGAAAACTCGCTGCCCTTGTTGCAGTTGTAGAAATAGCCGTCCTCACCCATATGCCCAAGACCGTCCAGCTGAGGTCCAGTGCCGAGCCACATTTGAACGAGATCGTCGTTGTAGGTCGCCCCCCACCCATAGGATTGCTTGGTATCAAAGCCCAACTGTTGTCCCGGCTGAACCACCTGTAGCTGAGTGTAGCGAGGGGGGTAAGCAGGCATGTTCGGGTCAATGACGATACCTAGCCCGTGACTTTCCCCCTTCTTGACCAGTTCGGTCGCCTGCAGCACGCGCTCTGGCGTCAAGTAGTTCGCTGCACCCAACTGATCGTCCGCGCCCCATTTGGAAGGAGCGCATTCATCACCCAGTGAAGCGCCGCTCCATAATCCAATGAGTATCGCGCCTAATGTCGCAATGATTCGGTTCTTTGTATTGGCGATCATGTTTCCCCCTATTTCTTAATTGAGTTCTCAGTCGAGCCCTCGTTTGAGCGTTCGTTTCAGTGATTGTATTGCTGCTTGTCGAGTCGATCTGTGACCGATTAGCAAACCAACCTTGCCTTTATCGCTTTCAGTCGATCATGCAGAGACGAATGCCCTAGATCAAGCGCGACAAACGTTGACCGGGGTCGGCTACTGGCAGCGAAGTTGTGATCGAGTTCTCAATCTGGAAGATCCGGTGACGCGCCTTCCCATTTAAACCAACATGAATCTCTAGCATCGCTGCTCCCTCACTCAAGCGGCGCCATTCGTTTTACTAAATCCAACAGTTCGAAACTGGGGACTCGAAAACCTGTGGACCAGGGGCAACTGTTCCTCGCCGAGCAGGTATCGGGTGCGCTCGGTGGAAAAGTATTAACATCAAACGCATAGTCCGTCTCCGAATCCGCTTGGTACTGGGTCACCACCACCACTACAACGTCGGCCTCTGGCCAGACGATGATGTGCTGCCCATCTAGCCCGAGTGCCTGAAACCCCGTCCAAGGGGGCGGCTCGCCAAATCGAGACTCGTTAATCAGCCACCACTGGAGTCCGTAGTAAAAGGATCCCATCGTGCTTTGTTCGATAAAGCTGGGAGATATGATGGACTCACCATTCCAGGTGCCACTTCTGGCAAAGAGCAGGCCAAACCGAGCAAAATCCACGGGCCGCATGTCTAAGCAGCAATAAGTCAGCGCGTGTCCTGGATCAGCATCCCGCCAATAGCCAACCTGGTTGACGTTGATACCGATCGGGTCGAGCAATTTCTGACGCAAATAGTCGTGGGGCGCGAGATTAGTCGCTCGGCGAAGGATCGGCTCCATGAGCTGCGAGTTCGCGTTTGAGTACACGAACCGAGTTCCAGGCTCTCTTCGAAGCGGATGCTGAATCGCATAGGTGGTCTGATCATCAGCGCCGAACACCTCATCATCGCCAGGATAGCCCGACTGCATCAGCAGAATCTGGCGAATGGTAATTTCGGCCTTGTCCGTGCCCTGCCACTCCGTGAGGAATTCGCTCGCCTTTTGGTCAAGGGACGCTATTGCGCCTTCATCAATGGCAATGCCAACCAGCGCGGCATAAAAACTTTTTGCGACCGACCAACTGGTTGCCGGCGAGGATTCATCAAATCCCGGCGCATAGAAGCTACCTATCGTGTAACCGTTTTTTACGATGACCGCTGCCTGAACCGCAAGATCTGAGCGAATCAAATCAAGTACGTCATCCACCACCTCCTGACGGAGCCCCATGGACGCTGCATCACGGGATGCCAACGTCCAGCTGAGTGTCTGATCTGGTGCCGGCTCAAGGCTCACCCTTAGACCAAGGCGTGCAAGCTCTACGGCAATCGCCTCCGCCGTTTGATTGGGGGCATTTAAGGCGGTTGCCCCGGAAATCAGCGCTTCACCCGAAAATCCGAATAAGCTCCTCATCAGTATCAGCCCATCGGTCAGCGGCTGCACCACTCCATCACCGTCTAAGTCCAATTCCGGCTCAAGGGATTCGAGATAGGCCTCGATATCAGCTGGACTCGTGCGATTACCCTCCACAGCTTGGGCAGTGAGCGCCTCGTCTCTGAACCCAAACAGATACCTCAGCACCAAGAGTCCGTCGGTCAGCGCTTTTGCTTGACCGCTGCAATCGATATCGAGCATGACCGAGGCATCAACATCAGCACACTGATTCATCGTATCGGTCTGATTCAGAACGCTTTCAAGCTGTATCGCGTGACCCTGATTAGGCTTCTCGAAGGGATTCGCCTGCGAGTAGCTCACTATCGCCAATAGGCTAAGCAATACAGACCGTGAGATCGCACCCGTTGTTGGCAGGACTAGTCCTAACCTGGCTGTTGTCTTCCCTACGCAAACGAAGGTGCTAATGGGCGGCTGTACCCGTCGCCCAAACAACCGCTGCTTGAAACAACGACCTGAGGGAGAAGAATGATGACGCATAGCCTGACCTAGGATTGGGACACGCCCATCTTACGAAAGATAAGACATTGGTTGTTAGCAGGCATTGCGCGATCTTCGACGAGCGTCATCCCTTCGCGCCCTGCAATGCGCTCGACCCATTCAAATGAGCGAACGCCGCTTTTTTCATCGCGATCCTTCAGCCACTGATCAAACTCACGATTGGAGTCCGTTGTGAATTCGCCGTGGTATGTAAACGGGCCGTAGAGCACAAGCAGCCCGTTAGCACCCGCCGCCTGGGCTCCTCGAACAATCAATCGTTCTCCCAAAGGTTCACTCACGATATGGATGACATTAGCTGAGAAAACGCAATCAACTGAACGATTCGGCCACTCGTTTTCCGCCAAATCAAGGCTCAAAGGAGTCCGCACATTGGAGGGCGCGTAACGCGCTAGGTTGCTGGCGAGTATGTCGAGTCGATCAGGGTGTTCGGTGGGCTGCCAAGACACATGCGTCAAGGTGCTACCAATATGAATGGCGTGCTGACCCGACCCGCTGCCTACTTCTAAGACTGATGCACGCACTGGTAGCCAATCACCAAGCACCGCGGCTATGACTGACTTGTTGTTGTCAGCGGCTTGAGAGAATTGTTCCACGCTGCCTAATCACCTATCCCTTCTTTATGTAGATATTAGGTCACTCGTCAGGATCCAGCCAGATTGGGCCCGCTGTGAGCACGGCGCTCACCAGACCCTCAAAAACAGCGTAGACTCGGAACATAAAAGTAATTACTGGAATAGACATGTTAGACCTTCACTACTGGCCTACGCCCAACGGAAAAAAAGTCACGATTCAGCTCGAGGAGTGCGGGCTTGATTACAACCTCGTGGAATGCAATATCGGCAAGGGCGCTCAGTTCACCGATGCGTTTCTTAGCATCAACCCTAACAATCGAATGCCTGCGCTCGTGGACCACGCGCCGGAAGATGGTGGCCAACCAATCTCCGTGTTCGAGTCAGGCGCGATCATGCTCTACATCGCAGAAAAAACCGGCCAGTTTATGCCGAGCGACCCTCGGGGCAAATTTAACGTGGTGCAATGGGTGATGTGGCAGATGGCAAACCAGGGGCCAAAGACGGGTGAATGTGGACACTTTCGGCGCCTTGGTGAGGATGCCGGCGATCAATCTTATGCAGTAACTCGGTTTACCGATGAGGTGAACCGGTTCTATGGCGTGCTCAATAATCAGCTGTATCAGCAGCGCTACTTGTGTGGAGACGAATACACCATCGCCGATATGATTTGTTACCCTTGGACCGTCAATTGGGCTGGTCAGGGCCAGGACATCACTCAATTCAAGTATTTCAAGCGATGGTTCGATCAATTAAGTGATCGACCCGCTGTCCAGCGCGGAATGGCTGCTGGCTCTGATATGCAAAATGACTTTGCATCCCTATCTAAGGATGAAGCAAAGGCACTAAGGGCCCTCCTTTACAACCAACGCGCGAGGCCTGCACCCGAGACCGGAGGCATCGAGTCTTAATTTTCGTGCCATGCAAGTTGCATCTGAGAAGTGATGTCGGGGCCGAATTTTCGGAGATGGTAGCTAAATCCGGTGCCGTTAATCGTTAATTGGAACCGACGCCTGCTCTCAGCCCATACAGTGTCAGAACAACTGCCAGAACCGCAGTGACTGCAACACTGATCAGCAAAAAGGAGACGATCGTTTCATCCAGTGCGGATCCTTGCCTCCCAGCCGAGGCAACCGGTGTCATCGTCCCTGCGCCAGCCCACGCGCCATAAAAACAGCCTAGCCAATTGGCAAAACCCGAATAAATCCAAAGCAGCCTAGTTCCTCGAACAAGCGGCGCGCTAAGCGCCAAGTGTGACGATAGCAAGCCAAAGGCGATGAGCAGCAAGCCACTCATCAGCCCGACCGTATGTGCAGATAAGGCTAGTCTAGGGATACTTGCCTGTGGGATGAAGAAAGCCCCTAGCAGAGCAAGCAGGACAAGCACGAATCCCCAGCGCACACTTGATCGATCTATCATGGGTATTCCTTATGGATTGGGTGGTCACCCGGTGCAAAACTCCCGATCAGTTTGGCCTATTCATTACCCTCAGGTATTTCAACTTGGTCTTCCCTTTGTTGATCACACGGTGAAACACGCCCGCATGCACGGTGATGATGTCTTGAGGATTAACCGTAATCACCTCCTCTTTCTCGCCCTGACCCTCATCCGGGTGCCGCAGGTACATCTCACCCATTCCCTGGGTAAAGAAAAATATCTCATCCTGCATCGTGTGCTTGTGACCATTGGTCTGCTTGTCAGGAAACAAGTGACTGCTGCTCAGCACTAGATGGTCGCCAACATAATTCTCTTTAACGGTGTAGCTTTCGTTTTCTTTGGTGATGTGGCCGCCGATATCATCAAATTCTTCTTTACTCATGTTTCCCCTCTAAATGGCTGGTGATGTGAAGCGAGTTATGAAACCTCATCTCGATTAACAATAGACTAAGCGGTTCAAGCTCTCTTGCTCAATTTATTCGTTTAATGTCGTTGACTGTCTTTATCACTTACTCTCTATTCTTCTTAGCTCGACAACCATCCGTTTCTAGGTAGCGAACAATCCGAAACAAAAATCAAGTCAACAGAAACACATTTTCGTCAATTGTCCGGTGACGGCCTTCGATCATCGCTGGGAAATCACACCCGCCCATCTGAACGGATCAGGGCACACCAATCCATCTGATCCACTCGCCTGTCCGCCAGGATTTATTCCAACGGCCGCCAGCGCCACTGCAAACGACTACCATCGCCAACCGAAACGAGACGCTGCAAAAGGCGTTTAGTAAAATAGCATCCTTGCGACTCATCTAGCGCTTACCCTATGGTTACCCTATCTCTACTTGCTAACTCAACACAACGGGCGGTCTCGCTTTTAGCGCCCTGCCCATCATGCGTTCATACCGGAGGGCGCCTTCCGTGCAGCGAATGACGATTATCCCCAAGCTCACCCCTATGCTTACCCCCACGTTGGTTGCAGCCATCTTGCAGGGACTTTCCTTGTACGGGCTGCACCTTTGTTTCGAGCACGATCTTTGGCCCAGCCAACACCCCACTTTCTTTGTTCCAGTCATAACGGCACTGATCATGTGGCCTATAGGGATAGCCTACCTTGAGGGCAAAGCGGACCATCGGCGGGTCATTCTCATCACGGGTCTCACTGTCGCCGCAATGCTGCCGCTGGCCGCTTACATTGGCTGGCAGATTACCCCCTGGCCAGAAATTCAATCGGAAGCGCTCTTGGCGACCTACACTTTCTCGATGATCGCAATCGCTTTTATGTTGCTACTCATTCTTGAACATCACGTGATAGGCCAACCTTGGCGATACGGTGATATCTACTCTGCTTCGTGGAGCAACGGTCTCGTCGCACTGATGACGGGCGCTTTGTGCATTGCGGTCGCGCTCGTGCTGTCTTTGTGGTCGGCCTTATTCAGCGTCATAGGTATTTCCTTTTTTCGAACGCTCTTCACCCACGACCTATTTATCGCTTTATGTGGGTGCATCACGGTTGCACTCGGTATCTCAACCCTGAGACAAAGGGAAACCATCATTCGCCCGCTCTCTAAAGTTGCCGGCAGCCTCGCGCAACTGTTGTTACCCGTCGTTATTGTCGTTGAACTGCTCTTCTTGTTGGCGCTTCCATTCACTGGGCTTGCGCCGCTTTGGGGGACAGGTAATGGCACCGCACTGCTCATGGCACTGACGGGTCTCGCCTTACTTGGTACCGTCTTTTATTTCGGAGAAGCGCTACATAGGGCGGATCATTCACGCGGCATGCACGTGCTCATTACCATCGGCGTGATCGTACTGCCCATTCTTTGCCTCTTGAGCGCCTATGGCTTATCGCTCAGAGTCCTCCAATATGGATGGACCGTCGAGCGGTGTTGGGCGCTTGCAATATGGACCATTCTGACGGGCTTCTCCTCGTCGTATGCCCTCGCGGCTCTGCTCGAGCGCCGCGACTGGTCTCTTTCTCTCAGCCGGATCAACCGCTTTGGACTCCATGGCTCACTCGCATTAGTAATTGCCATCCAGTCCCCGCTCTTAGACTTTCGGAAGATCTCCCTCGCAAGCCAGATTGAGCGTACTCAGCTGGATGGAAATGAGTGGGCGAACTTCGATTTTGGCTATTCACAGGAGATGCTCGGCCGTCCGGGGTGGCTGCATTCAACCAACCTCATTGAAGAAATCGGCGAAGACGATCCTGAACTCGCTGAATTGATCAAGAATCCTCCGCGTCGCTTACCTGGTGCACCATTTACCCCGAAAGCCAATCTCACGCTGCACCCGGGGGATCTAATCGTTCCTGCACCCTTGCTCCCGATCATTCGTTCAGAGTCACTGGGATCTATTGAGCAGCATATTTTCCCGGTCCAACTAAAGACCGATGGCAGCACCCAGTTTTTAGTAGCAAGCCGGTTCAATGAGTCATTCGTGTCACTTGCCATTTACTACGTCACCTCAGAGGACGAGTGGCGACGGCGGGAACTTCAAAGCAGTGATCCCATAAGGATAGATGATGAGATTCTCAGCGCGCTCACTGAGGGCCGATACGCCATCGACGCGCCTGAATTCAATGCGCTCCGCATCAACGGGACGCGATACGACGTTAGATGACTCCGATTCTCGCGCATGATGAAACCAGGCGGGAAAGGACACCTCACGAGAACGAACTTTAAGAAGATCAAAGTCGAGATGAGCCTCTGATTCGCGGGGCGCTCTCAGGATGGCTGCCCACTTTTTTCGGACGTGCATCCGTTCTCAGTCGTGACGGCAACTCATCAAGCCGCAAGATTTGCCGTTCGGGCGGGAACCCCATCAAGACACGAACAGGTAATCTAAGAGGCATTCGATCCGCGACACGCTGAAACTCATCCCCAACGACCGGCTCAACTGCATAACGTCTCAATTGCCCGTTGACCTCTCCGTCTACTTCGCCAGCTGCCAGCGCTGCGTGATACCAACCCCTCGTCCAATGATGCGCCGAGACGTAGACCCCATCATCCATCTCAACTCGCGCAAGCATCGTGGTTTGTCTAGTCTGATCTGGGGACTCAATTGAAAGTTGGATCATCGGGATGCCGCAATCCCCTCGCGCGCGCCTTTGGGCCTGCGTGAGACCTTGGCACTCGGCCTTCTCAA
>Ga0255757_10001030_pt1 | contig 27381 bp, 28 predicted proteins | sample 071ome_27_FD_179957 | JGI IMG/M metagenome (GOLD analysis project Ga0255757, IMG submission 179957) | Coastal salt marsh microbial communities from the Groves Creek Marsh, Skidaway Island, Georgia - 071409AT metaG (version 2) | ecosystem: Environmental > Aquatic > Marine > Intertidal zone >...
AAATATTTGATTTAAAAGACTCTTTTATTAATAACTAATTTTTGAAAGTATAATTTTTAGAATTTCTTAAAATTATGGTGATAAAATTTAGAAATTCAGAAATATTGAAAAATAAAAAAGGCTACAAAAATGTAGCCTTTTCAATTAAAAACTTAAAGTTTTATTATGGTTTGATTCCAAAAATTGTCTCACCATGTTCGTTGAGATCTAATCCACCTTTCTCAACTTCTTCACTTACTCTTAATCCAATTGTTTTCTTTAAAACAAATAAGATTACGAATGAAGTAACAGCAGCCCAAGCACAATAAGCTAAGGTACCTAAAGCTTGAGTTCCAAGCTGAGCAGCTCCACCTCCATTAAATAGTCCAATTCCTGTAGAAGCATCCATTGGATCAGCAACTCCCCAGAGACCAATTACAATTGTTCCCCAAACACCTGCTAAACCGTGAGCTGAAAATGCTCCAATAGCATCGTCAATTTTTAGTTTTTTCTCTACAAATTCAATTGAAGCGACGACCAATACACCACCAATTAATCCGGCAAGCATTCCTCCGCCAAAAGTCATGTTACCACAACCTGCAGTGATTGATACAAGTCCAGCAATACAACCATTTAGTGTTTGAGATAAACTTGGTTTACCAAACCATAGCCATGATGTGATTAATGCACCAAGTCCACCAGCTGCAGCAGCGATTTGAGTTACCATAACAACTGCTGAAGCATATACTGAATCGTCACCACCCCAAGCAAGTTGTGATCCACCATTAAATCCAAACCAACCTAGCCAAAGAACAAAAACTCCTAGGGTTGCTGCTAAAAGATTACTTCCTGGGATCGGATTTACTGATCCGTCTTTACCGTATTTTCCTAATCTTGGACCAACCATGCATGCTGCAACTAATGCTGCTACACCACCAACTGCATGTACAATTGATGATCCTGCAAAGTCAATAAACCCTCTGTCAGCTAACCATGCACCATCTCCATACCATTGCCATCCACCAGAAATTGGATATATGATTGCTGTCATGAAAATTGTGAAAATTATATATGTCGAATATTTAGTTCTTCCAGCAACTGCACCTGAAACAATTGTAGCAGCTGTTGCAGCAAAGACTAATTGAAAAAACACATCATGTGCTCCTGCACCAGGGTTAAACCAAATATCAGAACCCAATGAAATGAATCCTCCTGTTTTCGCACCATACATTAATCCATAACCTATAGCCCAAAATGTAATAGTGGCTACTGAAATGTCCATGAAATTTTTCATAGCAATGTTCACAGCATTTTTGCTTTGAGTCATTCCAGCCTCAAGTAATGTAAATCCGGCTTGCATGAAAAAAACTAATATTCCTGAAATTAAAATCCACAGGATTGTAAAATCATCATTTACTTCGGTTATTACGTTGTTGTTGTATAAAAATGTAAATAAATTCATAGTATGTGTAAATTTTAATTAGAAACTAAATCCAAATACTAAGAATGCTGATTCTGCATCTGGATTATAAATAAATGATCCAAATACAGGAAGTGAATAATCTTCAGTGAATTTAATTTCCTTTTCACCACTGAATGAAAGATTTACAAGTCCACTTTCTCCACCTGCGTAAAAAGCATCAGCAGCATCACTACCAAAACCTATTCCTACACCTACAGGACCTAATGGGAAACCTGCTTCAATGTATAAAGCTTCTAAATCTGTAAAATAGCCAACTGTTAGATCAATTGGACCTAAACTTGTTGAACCACTTAATTCTAAATCGCCATCAAATACACCACCACTAGAGTAAGTTCCATCTGAACTAGGAAAAGAATAATTAGTAACAGTAATTGCTAAAGGACCAAAGTCGTATGACGCCCACAAATCAAGTTCGTGACCTCCATCACCTCCAGTTATAGGAAAACTCCCCCAGATACCACCAGTTAGTGCACCAGAACCTAACTCCATCCAAGGTTGAACGTGAGGGCCTTCACCAAATTGGGTACCTCTCCAAACATATGCACTAACGACATCCGCTCCGAAGTCTTGTGCTTTTGCAGTTTCAACATTGAAAGTCATTAAAAAAGTGAAAATGACTAACGATAAATTTTTTAAATAATTTTTCATAAGATATTTTTTAATTTGGCTAAAACTATTCAATCAAACATTCAGTTTTGTAATACTAGGCTGTGTTTTGGATATATTTTGTGAATACAAAAAAAAATAGTCTGTAAAAATTATAAATCTTCAAAAAATCTATGCTGAAATATTGATATTAATAATTTGTAAAATATAATAAACTGTAAATCAGTATATTAAATTATTTTGCAAGTGAAAAGCCAAGAAAAGCAAATAAAACACCTGCTAATATTGTAATAGAAGAGTAGATGAAAAAATAATTATAAGAACCACTATTTAGCATCTCTAAACTTTCTGCAGAAAAAGCAGAAAAGGTTGTAAATCCTCCACAGAATCCAGTTGTAAGAAATACAAATTCTGGGTTATTCAAGTTGTTGTTTTTTAAACCATAGCCAATAATCAATCCTATTAAAAAAGAACCCAAAATATTCACAAATAGAGTGCCTATTGGAAAATTTAAGTTTGAATAATTTATTTTTGAAATCAAAAATCTAAGCATACTACCTAATCCACCTCCAACAAATACTAAGATTAAATTCTTAACCATTTACAATTGACTTTAAAAAAACTAATAAGCTGAAAAAAACTATAAAACCAATTAAAACCCATATAACACCTTTATATGTGTCTTTGAGGTATTTAATATCTTTCCTGTAGCTGTAGATGATTATGCAGATAAATGAAATAACAAAAAATATTGCAAAAATTAATTGACCTTGACTAAACATATTTTTAAGTTTATAAAGATAAATCATTATATCATTATGAAAAAACAAATTGAATCCGTAAAGAAATTTCACAATACGTATAAACTCGGATACAGTGAAACTCCAATAGCAAATCTTGGAAATAGTAAAAATAAATTAAGATTTAGTTTGATGAGTGAAGAAAATGAAGAGTATTTAGAAGCTGCTGATAATGATGATATTATTGAGGTTGCTGATGCATTAGGTGATATGTTATATATTCTTTGCGGAACAATTATCGAACATGGAATGCAGGATATAATTGAAGATGTTTTTGATGAAATTCAAAGAAGTAATATGAGTAAACTAGGGGAGGATGGTGAACCTATATATAGAGATGATGGAAAAGTTCTAAAAGGACCTAATTATTTCAAACCTAATTTTAAAAAATTCTTTAATTGACTTTAAATTGCCAGTCGTAGAAGTTAGATGTTTCACCGAATTGAATCTCATGGATAGTTTTCTTCAAAAGGTTTGAGTATGAACTTGGAATATTTTCTAGTTTATATTTATTATCTCTAAATCCAAATCCATTAATTGGAAGGATTGTAACTGCTGTTCCAGTTCCAAAAATTTCTTTCAAAGCACCAGTTTTATGACTATCAACTAATTCATTAACGCTGATAGGTCTTTCATCAACATCTATACCCATGTTTTTTGCAATTTCTATTATACTTTTTCTAGTTATTCCATCTAAAATACTGTCACTAGTAGGAGATGTAATCAGAGTATTATTGATCCTAAAAAATAGATTCATTGTACCAGCTTCCTCAATTAGATTATGTTTATTTGAATCTGTCCATATTATTTGTTGATATCCTTCATCTCTGGCGATTTTTGTAGGATAAAACTGTGCAGCATAGTTTCCAGATGCTTTAGCATAACCAACACCACCTTTTGCAGCTCTACTAAATTTTTCTTCAACTTTTACCCAGATTTCTTGATTCTGATAATAAGCTTTGGCTGGTGTACAAATTATCATAAAACTGTATTCGTTTGCTTCACTTGCACTTATTGAAGCTTCGGAGGCAATCACAAAAGGTCTAATGTAAAGTGAGTTATCATAACCTGTTTTTACCCAGTCTGAATCAACTTTAAGTAATTCTACCAAGCCATTAAAAAAAATTTCTTTATCAATTTCAGGAATTGCTAATCTTTTAGAGGACTTATTGAATCTTTCAAAATTTTCATCAGGCCTGAACATAAAAATTTCGCCGGAATTATTTTTATAAGCTTTCATTCCTTCAAAAATTGCTTGTCCATAATGAAAAACTCTTGCAGAAGGACTAATTTCGATATTCTGATAAGGAACAATTCTTGCATTGTTCCAACTATTATTATTATAATCACAAATAAACATATGATCTGTGAAGTGCTTGCCAAAAGTTAGATTATCAAAATCAACATTTGAAATTTTTGAAGTTTTAGCTTTATTTATTTTCATTTTCTTGATGTCCAATTCAAAAGTACAAATTAACTTGAATCAAAAAATTTAATTATTCAAAAATGAAGTTTTTAATTAGTGGAGGAACAGGTTTAATAGGCAATAGGTTAACACAATACCTAATTGACAAAGGTCATTCGGTCAATATTTTGACTAGAAATAAGACTTTGAATTCAATTAATCAACATATAAAATATTACTTCTGGGATCCCTTAAATTTTAAAATTGATAGTAATTGTATTGATAATGTTGATGTGATCATAAATTTAGCAGGAAAAAATATTTTTTCTTTTTGGAGTAAGAAAACAAAAAAAGAAATACTTGAATCAAGGTTAAATTCACTAACAACACTAATTAAATTATTAAAAGAAAATAGTAATACTGTCAAACATTTCATTTCTTCCTCTGCAACTGGCATATACCCCAATAACATTAAAGAAATCCAAGATGAATTTTCTGAGATTAAAAATCAAAGCTTTTTAGCAAATGTTGTTACGAAATGGGAAAAAAAAGTTGATGAATTAAGTGAATTAAATGTAATAGTATCTAAAGTTAGAATAGGTATTGTGCTTAGTGTTGATGGTGGATTTTTAGAAAAACAAATATTATTTAATAATCTAAGGTTTAGACCATTAATTAATAGAGGAAAGCAAAATATTTCATGGATACACATAGATGATGTTGCAAGAATTTTTTATTTCTTGGTGAAAAATTCATTAGGGGGAGTTTATAATGCTACATCTCCTAATTTTTCAACAAATTTAGAATTGACCGATAAAATTGAAAATCTAAGAAAAAAATATTTGATAAATTTTTCAACTCCATCACTTTTTGCTTCTATTCCATTTAAAATCTTAAGAATAGGAGATTTTTTTAAAGAAGTTGTTATGTTTAATTCCAAAGTTATTCCTAAAAAGCTATTAGATAAAGGTTTTGTTTTTAAATTTGAATCATTAAAAAAAATTATGACATTTTGACACTACTTTCAGAATGGCAATAAATTTGGGTATAAAAGATTATGGCAGAAAAAAAACAGAGAAAAAAGAAACCAACTCTTAAAGATCAAATATCAGAACTTAATTCACAAGTAAACGATGAAAAAGATAAATTTCTAAGATTATTTGCTGAATTTGAGAATTACAGAAAAAGAACAGCAAAAGAAAGATTAGAATTATTTAAGACTGCTTCGCAGGAGTTAATGACAGCTTTACTTCCAATTGCTGATGATATGGATCGAGCCCTTTCTGAATTGAAGAAAAGTGAGAATGATGAGAATCTTCAAGGTTTTGAGCTTATATACTCAAAATTTAATGATATTTTAAAAACAAAAGGTCTTACTCAAATTGATGTTAAAATTGGTGATAAGTTTGATAGCGAAAATCATGAAGCTATTACTCAAATTAAAGCTGATAAGGAGAAAAATAAAGGAACTGTGATTGATATAGTAGAGAAAGGCTATAAACTTGGTGAAAAAGTAATTAGATACCCAAAAGTAGTAGTAGCAATTTAAAATGAAGGAAGATTTTTATAACATACTTGGAGTTAGTAAAAATGCTTCTGATTCAGAAATAAAAAAAGCATACAGGAAATTAGCTATTAAATATCATCCTGATAAAAATCCTGATGACCCTAAAGCTGAAGAAAAATTTAAGAAAGCTGCTGAGGCATATGAGGTTTTAGGAAATAAAGAAAAAAGAGCTAAGTACGATCAGTTTGGACATTCTGCTTTTCAAGGAGGTGGTTTTGGTTCAGGTGGTATGAACATGGAAGATATCTTCAGTCAATTTGGAGATATATTTGGAGGTGCATTCGGCGGATTTGGTGGATTTGGTGGTTCTTCAGCAAGAAGATCTAAAGGAACAAACCTTAGAATAAAAGTTTCGCTAACTATTAATGAAATTGCTGAGGGTGTCAATAAAAAAATTAAAGTTAAAAGAAAAATACAAGCACCTGGACTTGAATATTCTACTTGTCGAACTTGTGGCGGATCGGGTCAAGTAACTCAGGTCACTAATACAATTTTAGGTAGAATGCAGTCAACTACAACATGTAGTAATTGCTCAGGTACAGGGAAGATTGTAATCAATAGGCCATCAGGATCTGATTCTAATGGACAAATTACTTTTGAAGAAACTGTTGATGTAAAAATACCAGCTGGTGTGGAAGACGGTATGCAACTTCGAGTTTCTGGAAAAGGTAATGAGCCTTTTACTGATGGAATACCTGGTGATCTTTTAATTTTGATTAGTGAGATTGAAGACAATGACTTTAAAAGGGAGGGTAATAATTTACATTTAGATCTTTATATAAGCATATCTGATGCTGTTTTGGGTGTTTCCAAGGAAATAAACACTGTAAACGGAAAAGTCAGGATCAAGCTTGATGCTGGAATACAGTCTGGAAAAATATTAAGACTACGAGGAAAAGGACTTAAATCAGTAAATGGATACGGGTCAGGTGATCTTCTAGTTCATGTAAATGTATGGACGCCAAAAACTTTAAGTAAAGATCAAAAAAACTTTTTTGAGGATAATAAAAATAATGATCATTTTAAACCCTCACCTGATAAAAATGATAAATCTTTCTTTGAGAAGGTTAAAGACATGTTTTCATAATTTACTATATTCAAGGAATGTCAAATATATTAATAGTTGAAGATGAAGATGCAATCAGAAGAGTTCTAAAAAAAGTACTAAGTGAAGAAAATCCAAAGTATAAATTAGATGAAGCACCTGATGGTGAAAAAGCAATTTCATTAATAAAAACACAACATTACGATTTAGTTTTATGTGATATTAAAATGCCAAAAAAAGACGGTATTGAAGTACTTGAATTTGTTTCATCATATGACTCATCAATTCCTATTATTATGATATCAGGTCATGGAGACCTTAAAACAGCAGTAAAAGCCATGAGAATGGGAGCTTATGACTATATTGAAAAACCACCTGATTTAAATAACTTACTAAATTCGGTAAGAAGCGCTTTAGTTAAAACAAAAACAAAGAAAATTCAAAAAAAAACTAAAAAGACTAATTCAAAATATGAAATTATTGGAGAGTCAAAACAAATTAAAAGCGTTAAGAGTTTAATTGAAAAAATAGCTCCAACTAATGCTAAAGTATTAATATTAGGCCCGAATGGATCAGGTAAAGAGTTAGTTGCTAGACAGATACACTCAGGTAGTTTAAGATCAGATGGTCCATTTATTGAAGTTAATTGTGCAGCCATCCCATCTGAATTAATTGAAAGTGAACTGTTTGGGCATATCAAAGGATCTTTTACTTCTGCTCACAAAGACAGAATAGGTAAGTTTGAAGCTGCAAACGAAGGAACTATCTTTCTTGATGAGATTGGTGATATGAGCTTATCTGCACAGTCAAAAGTTTTAAGAGCAATCCAAGAAAACAAAATACAGAAAGTTGGAAGTGATAAAGATATATATGTAGATACGAGAGTTATTGCTGCAACAAATAAAAATATCACAGAACTAATAAAATCTAATAAGTTCAGAGAAGATTTATATCACAGAATATCTGTGATTGAGTTGAATGTTCCACCATTGAATGATAGAAAACCGGATATTCCTTTACTTATTGATTATTTTATTCAACAACTAACAGATCAGTACGATGGTAGACATCTTTTTATCGATGAAACTGGAATTAAAAAGATGACAACATATGATTGGAAAGGAAATGTGAGAGAACTCAGAAATATTGTAGAAAGACTATTTATACTTTCTGAGTCTGATCAGATTTCTGAAAAAGAAGTAGTAAACTATTCAGGAAAAAAATAATGAGAAAATTATTAATAATATTTATCCTTTTTGCTCAATTTTCATATACACAAGATGATATTGTAATTAAAGATATTTTCAACACATCATTGACAAAAAGTAAAGCTTATTCATGGCTAGATTATTTGTCTAATCAAATTGGAGGAAGACTTTCTGGTTCATTAGAAGCTGAAAGAGCTGTTGAGTGGGGTAAAGCCGAATTGGAAAAACTAAACTTTGACAAAGTTTGGTTACAGCCTGTAATGGTGCCTCGATGGGTTAGAGGTCCAAAAGAATTTGCACTAATTGAAACTGAACCTGGAATAACTTTTAATGTTCCGATAGCTGCTTTAGGCGGATCAGTTGCAACACCCTCAGTTGGTTTGAAGGCAGAAGTAATTGAAGTTTTTAGTTTAAAAGAATTAGCAGAACTCGGGAAAGAAAAAATTGATGGAAAAATTGTTTTTTTTAATAGACCAATGGAGCCAGAATTTATTCAAACTTTTACAGCTTATGGTAGAGCTGTTGATCAAAGAGCTCTTGGGGCTTTAGAAGCGTCTAAATATGGTGCTATCGGAGTTATTGTAAGGTCTATGAACTTAAGATTGGATGACCATCCTCATACAGGTGGTTTAACATATGGTGACTTACCTGACAGAAAAAAAATTCCAGCTGCTGCTATAAGTACAAATGGAGCAGAAAAATTGAGTAGTTTATTAAAAATTAAACCAAAACTAAAATTCCTTTTTAGACAACAGTGTAAACAAATGAGCGATGTTCTGTCATACAACGTAATAGCTGAAAAAAAAGGAACAACATTTCCTGATGAAATTATTTTAGTCGCCGGTCATCTAGATTCTTGGGATACTGGTGATGGCAGTCACGATGATGGTGCGGGTATTGTTCATTCTATGGATCTGATGAATATTTTTGATAATATTAATTATAAACCCAAAAGAACAATAAGAGTTGTTTTGTATATGAATGAGGAAAATGGAAAAAGAGGTTCTATCAAGTACAAAGAAATATCAGATAGAGAAAAACTAAATCACATTTTTGCTATAGAATCAGATGCTGGCGGGTTCTTACCGCTTGGTTTTTCATTTACAACTGATAATGAAAAATTTCTTAAAATTCTGGATTGGAAAAAATTCTTTGCCCCATATTTTATCAATGTTTTTATAAAAGGGGGTAGTGGTGCAGATATAGAGAATTTGAGAACTGATAGTAATGTTTTAGCCGGTTTGAGACCTAATTCTCAGAGATACTTTGATTATCATCATACAGAAATTGACACTTTTGATGCTATAAATAAAAGAGAACTTGAATTAGGTTCTGGTGCAATTGCTTCTTTAGTTTATTTATTTGACAAATACGGAATAGAATAAGATGGATCAAATTTTAGAATTAGATAAAAGTTTATTTATTTATCTAAATTCTTTGGGCAGTATTGAGTACGATCCTTTCTGGCTTATAATCACAAATAAATTTTCTCACATTCCGTTATATATATTCTTGCTTTATCTATTAATTCAGAAATCATTAAAAATAAATGAATCAAAAAAGAAAATAATTTTACTATTAATAGTTAGAATTTTTTCTATAGGTTTTTTGATTTTGATTAGTGATCAACTGTCAAATTTTTTCAAAAATAATTTTGAAAGATTAAGGCCTTGTTATAATCTGGATATTGTTGATCAAATCCGAATTGTAAAAGAAAGTTGTGGAGGGTCATTTGGGTTTTTTTCTGCACACGCATCTAATTCCTTTGTTGTTGCTACATTTTTTTATTTATTTTTCTCTTCTAAGAATAAATTATCTAAGCTTTTATTTTTGTGGGCTTCTATTATAGCTTACAGTAGGATTTATGTGGGAGTACATTATCCTTTGGATATTGTTTTTGGATCAATTTTGGGCTTTATGATAACATTTTTCTTTTACAGAAAAATTATTATTCCATCGGAGAATATTATTTTAAAATTGTAGGAAATTTTCTCTTAAAATCATTGATCCTAGGAACTGATACTTTTAAAAGATAAGGGTTGTTTGGATTATTTACTTTATAGTCTTGATGATAATCCTCGGCAATATAAAATTTATCAAATTTTTTTACCTCAGTTACAATATCTCTGTAAATATCGTTTTCCTCTAGTTTACTTATTTCCTTGAGTATTATTTCTTTTTCATTTTTATTTTGATAGAATGCAATAGACCTGTAATGAGTTCCAACGTCAGGACCTTGTCTATTTAATGTTGTTGGGTCATGTGATGCAAAAAAGACTTCTACTAGTTTTTTAAATGAAATTTTAGTTTCATCATAAACTATTCTAACAGATTCTGCGTGACCAGTTCTTCCTGTTAACACTTGGTAGTATGTTGGATCTTTTGTTTTACCTCCAGAGTATCCAGACTCAACCTCTTCTACACCAATCAGACTTTCAAATATTGACTCAACACACCAGAAACATCCAGATGCAAAGTATGCTTCTTTTTTGACTTGGGAATTGGAGTATGAAGAAATTAAAAAAATTATTGAATAAAATAAATATCTCATTACGTTAAAGCTTTAATAATTTTTTACAAAAATTATTCCACGATAATTTATCTTGAAGCTTTCTTATATTTTTAGTTTTTTCACTAGTTTGATCATTAAAAGCATCGATTATTTTATTAGTCAAACTTTTAGAGTTTGTTTTTGAAATGAAACTATTTTTTTCATTTAAATATTCGGTTAACCCACCTACATTTGTTGTGACAATCTTTTTCCCATACGCTATGCCTAAAGAAGAAACTCCACTTTGAGTGGCTTTTTTATAAGGCTGAACAACTAGCTCACATGCACCAAAGTAAAATTTTATTTCATCACTATTTATGAATTCATTTTTAATTATAACATCATTGTTTATCCCTAATGAATTAATCATTTTTTTATAATTCTTTATGTTTTCAATAAATTCTCCTGCAATAATTAATTTGATATTTTTTTTTGCTGATTTTATGTCCTTTATGCTATTTAATAAAATGTCTAAACCCTTATATTTTCTAACTAAACCAAAAAACAAAATATATTCATATTTTTTATCTAGTTTCAAGTAATTTAAAGATTCTTCCTTACTTACAGTTTTTACATTATTTATTGGATGATATAGCTTTAAGCTTTTTGAATTATAATTTTCCTCAAGAATGTGCTGATTGTATTTTGATAAAGTGACTGTTTTATCTAAATTTTTTAAAAATTTTTTCAAAATAAGTTCAGAAAACACAAACTTTTCATGAGGAATTAGGTTGTGAAATAAACCAATTTTCTTACTATTCTTTCCAATAAAATTGTTTATAAAATAATAACATATCCCTGTTATCGGAGTCCAGTAAGTTGATATCACAAAATTATATTTATTTTTTTTTACCAGCTTTTTAATTCTAAACCAATCAAAAGGATTGTAGGGGTTTATATAGCTTATTGATTTTTTTAAAATATTGTTTTTGTGTATTTGTTTGTTTTTTGATCTGAGAAATGTTGGATAATTAATTTTAAATCCAACTACATCAATTAGACAATTTTTTTCAAGTTCATTAACTAGCTCATAGTTGAAGTCAGAAATACCTCCGCTTAGGGGAGGAAATGGACCTATAATTAGAGCTTTCATGTGGAATAGTTTATGTTATAATCCAGCTACCAGATTGAATTAATTTTTCAGCCTGTTTGAACTTCATCTCTTTAGTTTCTCCAGTACTCACATTTTTGATAGTAACCTTTTCGTTTCTACCAATTTTCCTTTGTTCCCTTACAACTGTTTCTACAACATTTGAAGAACTAGAAGCAGATGCTCCAACTTGTCTATTTCTATTAGCTAATTCATCACTATTTAAAACCTCTTCTTTTGAGGTGTTATACTGTTCTCTTCTTCTAGTACGTCTATCCTCCCTTATATCATTAGGGTCTTTACTAGGTAATTCTCCTTTAAATAGAAATGTAAGAATATCTTTATTTAGCTGATCTATCATACTAAAGAAAAGTTCTTTTGCTTCAAATTTGTAGATTAATAGTGGATCTTTTTGTTCATGAACGGCTAGTTGAACTGATTGTTTCAATTCATCCATTTTCCTTAAATGAGTCTTCCATGTATCATCAATAATCGCTAGACTTATATTTTTTTCAAAATCATTAATAAGCTCTTTGCCATTGGACTCGTAAGCTTTTTTTAGATCTGTAACAATATTCATTGTTTTTTTGCCATCAGTAAATGGAACTACAATTCTTTCAAATTTATTTTGAGGATTTTCATAAACGCTTTTTACTACTGGAAATACTTTTTCAGAATTTTCAATATTCTTTTTCTCATAAAATTTTAAAACAATATCATAAATTTTTTGAATTACTTGATTAGAATCACTTTTTTCAAATTCTTCCTCATTAAAAGGTGATGTGATTGAGAAATATCTAATTAAGTTAAATTCAAAACTTTTATAATCATTGTTTTCTTTTGAATTGTAATATATTGATTCAACTGTTTCAAAAATCATATTAGCAACATCAACTTTTAGTCTATTTACATCTAAGGCATTTTTTCTTTTTTTATAAATAACCTCTCTTTGCAGATTCATTACATCATCATATTCTAATAACCTTTTTCTAATACCGAAATTATTTTCTTCCACCTTTTTTTGAGCTCTTTCAATGGTTGATGTCATTAAGCCATGTTGTATAACTTCACCTTCGTTATGACCCATTCTATCCATCATTTTTGATACTCTATCAGATCCAAATAATCTCATTAGATTATCTTCAAGTGAGACGTAGAATTGAGAACTTCCAGGATCTCCTTGTCTTCCAGCCCTACCTCTTAACTGACGATCTACTCTTCGTGAATCGTGACGTTCAGTACCAATTATAGCTAACCCACCAGACTCTTTTATTTGGTCACTAATCTTAATATCAGTTCCTCTACCAGCCATATTAGTAGCAATTGTTACAATTCCTGCATTTCCAGCTTCAGCAACAATATCTGCTTCCTTTTTATGAAGTTTGGCGTTTAATACATTGTGCTTTATCTTTTTTATTGTTAACATTCTAGAAAGTAATTCAGAAATCTCAACAGATGTTGTTCCGATCAGTACTGGTCTTCCGTTGTTAGATAATTCAACAACATTATTAATTACAGCATTATATTTCTCTCTTTTCGTTTTATAAATTAAATCGTTTTCATCTTTTCTAATAATTGGTTTATTTGTAGGAATTTCAATAACATCAAGCTTGTAAATATCCCAAAATTCTCCTTGTTCTGTTACAGCAGTCCCAGTCATCCCTGAAAGCTTTCTGTACATTCTAAAATAATTTTGAAGTGTTATTGTTGCAAAAGTTTGCGTAGCATCTTCAATTTTTACATTTTCTTTAGCTTCAATAGCTTGATGAAGACCGTCTGAGTATCTTCTTCCATCCATAATTCTACCTGTCTGTTCATCAACAATTTTCACTTTATTGTCCATTACAACGTATTCAATATCTTTTTCGAATAATGTGTAGGCTTTTAGTAATTGATTAAGAGTGTGAATTCTTTCACTTTTAATACTAAAATCGTTAAAAACTTTTTCTTTTTCTTTCGCTTCGTTTTCAGCAGACAAACCTTTATTTTCAATATCTGAGATAAGGGTTGAAATATTGGGAAGTATAAAGAAATTATCATCATTAACATCTTTTGAAAGATGTTCAATTCCTTTGTCTGAGAGTTCTATTTGATTATTTTTTTCGTCAATTGTAAAATAAAGATCAGCATCGATTTTATGCATTTCTCTATTATTATCTTGCATATAGAAATTTTCAGTTTTAAGAAGTGTTTGTTTAACTCCATCTTCACTTAAAAATTTAATTAGTGCTTTATTTTTTGGAAGACCTCTGAAAGTTTGAAGTAATTTAAATCCTCCTTTTTCATTATCACCTTCTTTAATAAAGTTTTTTGCTTCAGCTAATGTGTGGGTAACTAGTTGTTTTTGTAATTGAACAAGACTAGAAATTTTAGGCTTTAATTGATTAAATTCATGATTATCTCCTTTAGGAACTGGTCCAGAAATTATTAAAGGAGTTCTCGCATCATCAATTAAAACAGAATCAACCTCATCAACTATAGCATATGAATGTTTTCTTTGAACTCTATCTTCTAATTTATGAGCCATATTATCTCTCAAATAATCAAATCCAAATTCATTATTAGTTCCGTATGTTATATCAGATAAGTATGCATTTCTCCTTTCAGGAGAGTGAGGCTTATAATTATCTATACAATCTACAGTGAGTCCATGAAATTGAAATATTGGAGACATCCAAGCACAGTCTCTTTTGGCTAGATAATCATTTACTGTTACCAAATGAACTCCGTTTCCTGTAATAGCATTTAGATAGACTGGTAGTGTTGCAACTAGAGTTTTTCCTTCACCAGTTTGCATCTCGGCTATTTTCCCTTTGTGTAATACAATTCCTCCGATCAATTGAACCTCATAGTGAATCATATCCCACTTAATCATTTTTCCTGCAGCATCCCAACTGTTTGACCAATTTGCTTTATCTCCATTGATTCTCACGTAATCCTTGTTTGATGAAAGTAGCTTATCATATTCATTAGCAGTTACAGAAATTTGTTCATTAGTTGCAAATCTTTTTGCAGTTTCTCTAACTACACAAAAAGCTTCCGGTAAGATATCATCCAAGTATTTATCAAGCTCATCTAAAAAGGAAGATTCGATTTTATCAATCTCCACATAAAGATTTTCTTTTTCCTCAATATTTGAGGTCCTATTGATCTTAGTATTAATCTCAACAATCTTTTGTTGAGAAGGATTTTTTAAAGATTGTATCTGCGTTTTAAACTTTTTGGTGTAATCTCTCAATTGATCATTACTAAGCTCAGTAAACTTTTTTTCAATAGAGTTTATTTGAGAAATAACCGGGTGTAATTCTTTTAAATCTTTTTTCGATTTATCTCCAACAAAAACTTTTAGTAATGAATTTAAAAAGCTCATAAAATTTACAAGCCAAATTTAAACAAAAAAAGCCTCAAGAATGAGACTTTGTTTATATTATTGAAGAAAATCTAATCATTAATATTCCTCTTCGTTCCAAAGGTAATCTTCTTCAGTAGGAAAGTCAGGCCATATTTCTTGAATCGACTCATATATTTCTTCTTCTTCATCTTCAATTGCTTGTAAATTCTCAACAACTTCAAGAGGGGCTCCTGTTCTTATGGCATAATCAATTAATTCATCCTTATTAGCTGGCCAAGGGGCATCACTTAAATAAGAGGCTAGTTCTAAAGTCCAATACATTTTATTAATTTTCTGCAAAAATAATTTTTCTACATTATTTCGCAAGTCTTAAATGTTAAATTAATGTTTAAGTGAATTATTTTTAATTTTTTCCTCTGATTTTTGAGGATATGAAATAACTAAAAATTATTAGACATAGCATAAGTGATATTCTGAAAATATAATCTCCGTACATGATATAAAATGTCACTTTATCATTTTCGTATGCTTGATAATTTAAAACAATTTCCTCATCGTAATTAGATTTAATCTCTATATCACCTCTTGAATTAATTAATCCAGATATTCCAGTGTTTGCTGATCTAACGATATTTTTCCTGTTCTCTATTGCTCTTAATCTAGCATATGACATATGTTGTTTATGACCTTGGCTATTTCCCCACCATGCATCATTTGTTATAATTGCCAGAATGCCATAACCTTTGTTAAAATATTTAGTTACATATTCACCATACACTGATTCATAACAAATGATTGGAGATATGTATGAATCTTTATCGGTATAGAATGACTCTCTATTTTGTTGTTGACCTCTGGTCATTGAAAGACCTCCAAAATCTAACAAAATATCCCCAAGTAATGGTTCAATTATGTTTTTATATGGCATTTTTTCAACTCCCACAACAAGTTTTGATTTATGATAAAAACTTGAATTATTACCATTTAAAAACAAAGCACTATTGAAAATATTTATCCATCTGTTGTTATTTATTTTGTTTGAAAATGCAGAAATATTATCCTTATCATATATTATTTCATAAGGTTCAAATCCTGTTATTAAATGATTGTTGTTTTTTTTGATTATTGAATTTAAGTTTTCAGTAAACTGATTATAGTTGTAACTATTTAATTGTATACCTTCTGAAAAAAAAGTTTCAGGTAAAATTATTTTAGAGTTACTAATATTGTTTTTAGTAATAATAGATTTTAAATAACTTATGTTATCAATATTTCTAATTTTATATTTTTCCTCATAAGGATCAATATTTGGCTGTATGATAGTAATATTGACTTTTTTGCCATTTTCATTGAAGTTGTAATATTTAATTAATGAAACGAACGTTGGTAAAATCAACAATATCAATGTAAAAAATATTGGTTTTTTAAAATGTCTTTTTTGTTTATAGCTCTCATAAGAGATGAAAATTAAAATATTAATTATCAAAACCCATAATGTTCCCCCAAATGTACCTGTATATTCGTACCACTGAATAATTTTTATATTTTCAGAAAATACATTTCCAAGATTTAGCCAAGGCCATGAAAAATCCCAATAGAGATGAAATTTTTCAAAACATATCCAAATTGATACTAAAAAAATGTATCCTAATTTATTTCCGCTGTTTTTTGAAATAATACTGTATAAATAAAATACAGTAGACATCATCATAGAATTTACTAGTACAGCAAATAAAAAACCAAATGTTGTAGCATATATTAGCCAATAAGTACTTATTATATTCCATAATATAAATCCGGCGAAAAATGTTAAGAATCTTTTTTTACTTACATATTTTTGTGATACGTATATGAAAGGGATAATTCCAATAAAAGACAAAAAAAACAAACCATAAGTTGGCCATGAAAGTCCTAGAAGAACACCTCCTAACAAAGAAATAAAAAGAGAATTACGAAAGTTCAAATAATAATTAAATTTGTATATGATTATAAACTTAAAGCATCATTTGAAATTATTCAAATTCATTCCAAACTTTCTAACATTATGTAATGCTTTACTAGGATGTTTATCAATTTTAGTATTATTCAATGATTTTAAAATAATTGATGGTTTTTCAAGCTATGAGTTAATAGTTTTATTTGTTTTATTGGCTTCCATATTAGATTTTTTTGATGGATTTTTAGCTAGAGCTTTAAAATCTGAGTCTAAAATAGGTGGTCAGTTAGATTCATTTTCTGATTCTATTACATTCGGATTAGTTCCAAGTCTAGTTATGTTTGATTTTCTTTACAATAAAACTGGAATTTTTACCGTAAGTTTTATTTCACTCACAATTTTTATTTGCACACTTCTAAGATTGTCTAAATTCAATATTTCTGAATATCAAAAAGATTTTATTGGATTACCTTCACCAGCGAGTGGTTTGTTTTTTATTGGATTACCATTTATTACTATTAAGATCGAAGTAATGTACTTTTTGATTATTATTTTATTCATTTCAATTTTGATGATATCAAATCTTAAATTTTATTCATTAAAAAATATCAATTCAAATGAGAAGAAAGGTTTTTTAATATTATTAGTGGTTACTAACTTGATAGCTATAGGTTCAGCTTTAATGTTTGATATTTCAGCTTTTAGTATCCCAACGATGATTATAGTATCTTACTTGATTTCATCATCACTTTCTTTATTATTTAATAGATTAAATTCATCAAGCTGATCATTATGTATGTAAACGATATGTGAGTTCATATAGTTTGGTATGCCGAAACCAGCAATATTTGCCGAATTTATTTGATCATATATTATTGGATTTATTCCTTTTTCATTAAGAGATGCTTTAATATGTAATGCTTCAGCTAAATTTCCTCTGTATATTTCAACTAGATCCTTCAATTAATCCAAGACTTTTTTTCTAAATATAAAATTTTGACCTAGGTAAACTTTTCTTACTAGCTCATCTTCAGCAAGGATTTCTGGTTTACCACTTTTAAGAATTTTTCCTTCAAACATTAAGTATGTTCTGTCTGTTATTGCAAGGGTTTCTTGAACATTATGATCTGTTATTAGAACGCCAATGTTTTTAGTTTTTAAATGAGCTATAATTTTTTGAATTTCTTCAACTGCAATTGGATCTACACCAGCAAATGGTTCATCTAACAATAAAAAATTTGGTTCTGTAGCTAATGCTCTAGCAATTTCTGTTCTCCTTCTTTCTCCACCTGATAAAAGATCGCCTCTATTTTTTCTTACTTTTTGAAGACTAAATTCATTAATTAAATTTTCAAGATCTTCATTTTGTTGCTCTTTGCTTTTTTCGGTCAGCTCTAAAACTGCTTTTATATTCTCTTCTACAGTAAGTTTTCTAAAAACTGAAGCCTCTTGAGCTAAATAGCCAATTCCAAGTTTAGCTCTTTTATACATTGCTTCTTTTGAAATATCTATATTATTAATTAATATTTTACCGTTATTAGGTTTGATTAATCCAACTATCGTATAAAAACATGTTGTTTTTCCTGCTCCATTGGGGCCAAGCAATCCAACAATTTCGCCTTGTTTTAATTCTAAATCAACACCATTGACAACTTTTCTGGAGCCGTATGATTTTTCGATTTTGATAGCTTCAAGTTTCATATCTTATTTCTTTTAACAACAATTCTTGAAATGTAAATACTTATTTGATATAATATGACAATTGGAATTGCAACAATAATTTGACTTGCAACATCTGGAGGTGTAATAACAGCTGCTAATATGAGAACACCAACAAGTGCAAATTTTCGATATTTTACTAATATTTCAGGCGTGACTAAGCCTATTTTTGTTAAAAAATAAATTATAATTGGAAGTTCAAATATTAAACCAGATGCGAGCACTGAGGCTCTCACCAATCCAATATAACTGCTTAAATCAAAATCATTGAATATTTCATTACTTACAGTATAGTTTCCCAAAAAATTAATTGATAATGGACAGATAACGTAGTATCCAAATAAAACACCAATAAAAAAAAGTATGCTAGAAATAAAAATAAAGCCTCTAGCATGTTTTTTTTCATTCTGGTATAGACCAGGACTAATGAAGCTCCAAAACTGATATAAAACAAACGGAAATGAAATAATAAATCCTGAAGCAATTGATGTCCAAATATGAGCACTAAATTGACCAGCCATCGTTCTACTTTGTATTCTAAATGGAAGTTCAGTTATACAAAAACCATCGTTGAATCCTATAAAATTTGATATTTTACATAAAATTTCATAAGTGAAAAAATCAATATTTTTAGGACCAAATATTATTTTGTCAAAAATAAAATCCTTGAAAATAAATGCAATTGATCCACAGATTAATATAGCTATAAATGATCTTAATATATGCCATCTTAAATCTTCAAGATGATCAAGGAATGACATTTCGTTAGGATCGTTTAATAGCTTACTCATAAACCAGCTTTTAAAAGTTCATGCATGTGAATCATCCCCTTGTAATCACCATCATCAATAACTAAAAGTTGAGTAATTTTACTTTTATTCATTAGATTTAAGGCTTCTGAACCAAGCATATCTCCACTTACAAATTTTGGATTTTTGACCATTATTTCATTCACCTTAAGATTCATGGGATTTTTATTTTGATTAAGTACTCTTCTTATATCACCATCAGTAATTATTCCAACCACAATATTTTTATCCAAAACAGCTGTTGCACCGTACATTTTTGAAGAAATTTCATTTATTGCCTCTTTTATGCTTAAATTAATTTCCACTTTTGGTGAAGAATTGTAATTTACAATATCGCTAACTTTTAAAGTTAGTTTCTTGCCTAGTGAACCTGAGGGATGATAGAGAGCAAAATCCTCAGATTTGAATTCTTTAATACACATTAGACATATGGCTATCAAATCACCAATCAGTAACTGCATACTTGTACTAGTTGTAGGTGCAAGATTGTTCGGACATGCCTCTCTCTCAATTTTATTTACAATGGAGTAGTTTGCATTTTTGGCTAGAAATGAGTTTTTATCTGATGTAATGCCAATTAGTTTAATCCCCAGTTTTTTTATTTGTTTTACTAAATCCACCGTTTCTGTATTTGATCCACTTTTTGATAAACAAATCATTACATCGTTTTTTGTAGCTACTCCAATATCTCCATGTAAAGCATCAGAACCATGTAAAAAAATAGATGGTGTTCCAGTTGAATTTAAAGTTGCTGAAATTTTCATTCCAATTATTGCACTCTTGCCAATTCCAGTAATAATGACTCTTCCTTTAATTTTTGATATATAATCAATTATAACTTCAAAATTTTCATCAATACATTCTTCAACATGACTGACGGAACTTGTGTAGTTGTTGAGAACATCTTTTGAAATTTTATTTAAATCAATTTTTTTCAATTTTATTTTAATTAAATACTAAAAATCTTTTGGCTATATTTAGTAGACCAAGGTACAAATATACCTTAATTACTGTCAAAATATGAACACTGATTTAGAACTTAATCAACTTCTTAAAAAATATTTTGGTTTTAATTCTTTTAGAGACAATCAACTTCATATTATAAAATCAATTATAAGCGAAAATAATAATTTAGTGATAATGCCAACTGGTGGAGGTAAATCTCTCTGTTATCAAATGTCAGCATTGTACTTAGATGGAATGGCAATCATAATATCACCATTAATAGCGTTAATGAAAAACCAAGTTGATATTCTCAAAGGTATTTTTGGATCAGATTTAATTGCTTGTGTCTTAAATTCCTCTCTAAATAGTACTGAACTTGAGAGGGTTAGGTATGGGATAGAATCTGGTATTACAAAGCTTTTATACATTGCTCCTGAATCATTATCTAAAGAGAGTAATATTGATTTATTTAAAAGGCATAAAATTTCATTTGTTGCTGTTGATGAAGCTCATTGTATTTCAGAATGGGGACATGATTTTAGACCCGAATACAGGAATATTTTCTCTAATATCCAGAGAATTGATAAAAATGTGAAGATTACTGCATTAACTGCCACAGCAACACCTAAAGTTCAAGATGACATTATTAAAAATCTTCATTTAGATAATTGTTCAAAATTTAAATCATCCTTTAATCGTCCAAATCTTTTCTATGAAATTCGTAAAAAAGATGAATCTATAGACAAGCAAATAATTTCTTTCATGAAATCTAATGCTAATAAATCTGGTATTGTTTATTGCTTATTAAGAAAAAAAGTTGAAGATTTTACGAATCTTCTGCAAATTAACGGAATTAAGGCACTTCCTTATCATGCAGGGCTTGATCAAAAAGTAAGGTCTAAAAATCAAGAATTTTTTTTGATGGATGACTGTGATGTTATAGTTGCAACGATAGCTTTTGGTATGGGGATTGACAAACCAGATATTAGGTACGTAATTCATTATGATATACCTAAAAGTTTAGAATCTTATTACCAAGAAACTGGAAGGGCAGGAAGAGATGGCGGAGAGGGGCATTGTTTGGCATTTTATAATTATGATGATATTGAAAAATTAGAAAAATTTCTTTCAGGAAAACCCATATCAGAACAAGAGCAAGGACTATCATTATTGGAAGAAGTTGCTTCATTTTGTGAAACCTCGATGTCAAGAAGAAAATTTATTTTAAATTATTTCGGGGAGGAATTTGATGAACTTAATGGTGAGGGATCAAAAATGGATGATAATTCCAAAAATCCAAAAGAACAAATTGATGTAATTAATGAATTTAAACAGGTCATAAATGTTATTGAATTAACTAAAGAAAAATACAAACTAAAAGAGGTGTCCAGCTATTTAGCAGGGATTGAAACTCCAATTCTTAGGGCACATAATGTTAGAGAGAATAAGGTTTTTAGGTCGGGAAAAAATGATGTGTTTTTTTGGAAATCATTGATAAGAAAAATGGTTGTTGATGGATTTTTGTTTAAGAAAATTGAAGAATATGGTGTTTTAAAAATTAGTGATATTACTAAACAATCAATTAATTCCCTTAAGAATTTCACTCTTAGTTTAGATCATAACTATGAAAAATCCAATGTAATAATAAATAAATCTGAAAGTGGTTCAAGTGTTATTGATAATAAATTATTAAACCTTTTAATTAGCCTTAGAAAAACAATTTCAAAAAAGAATAATATTCCACCATTTGCTATTTTTCAAGATGTGTCGATCAATGAGATGACATTTAAATATCCAACAAATATTGAAGAACTTTCAAAAATAACTGGCGTTGGAGAAGTAAAAGCTAAAAAATTTGGAATCGAATTTATCAATCTTATTGAAAAACATATAACTGAAAATGATATACCTAAAAGTTTTGATTTAGTAATTAAAAGTAGTGGTGTAAATTCATCTTTGAAATTATTTTTTATACAGTCCGTTGATAAAAAGCTTTCAATAGATGAAATGGCTGAAGCTAAACGAGTTGAATTTGATCAAGTTTTGAAAGATTTAGAAACAATAATTTACTCGGGAACTAAGCTTGATTTAAAATATATCATTGATGATTTATTTGATAATGAATCCCAGGAAGAATTATTAGAATTTTTTAATAATCTAGTCGATGATAATCTAAGTGAAATTATCAATGAATTTGAGGATGAATATGAAGAAGAAGATTTAAAAATATTTAGACTTTATCATTATTGTAAAACAGCCTTTTAATTATTTCCACTTAATATTACACCCTATACTTGGTTTTTGAGGAAAATTATTTTTAACATTCTTTATCAAGCAATCTAAAGCATTTCTTAAATCTTTACCATCTACGCTTTTTTCATTTCCTGGTCTAGAATCATCCAATTGACCTCTGTAAATTAATTTTTTTTCATCATTGTAAAGAAAAAAATCAGGCGTACATGCAGCATCGTATGCTTTTGCTACATACTGGTTTTCATCATATAAATATGGAAAATTAAATGATTTTTCAATTGCTAGTTTTTTCATTAATTCTGGGGCATCATCGGGATAGTTTATTACATCATTACTTGAAATAGCAACAAAATCAATCTCATTTGTGTATTGATTTGAAATTTTAATTATTTCATCAATGACGTGAATCACAAAAGGACAATGATTACAAATAAACATTATTAAAGTGCCTTTTTTGGAAAAACAATCGTCTGATGAAATAAATTTATCATCAACTGTATTTATTAGATTAAAGTTAGGAGCAATTGATCCTAACTCAACCATATTAGATGGTGTTCTAGCCATATTTTATATTGGTAAAGCTAAGTAGATAGATTAGATATCTTCAAAGCTAACATCAGTAAATTTATCAGAGTCAGAATCTTCTTTTTCATCATCATTAGCTTTTTCTTCAGTTTCTGCTTTTTTTGCTTTAAAATCTTTATCATGAATTTCACTAATCACCTCAGACCCCTTTTCATTAATGATGTACTTTGTCATTTCTCCAAGAATTTCAGAAAAATTTTCAAAATCTTCTTTGTAGAGGTATATTTTATGTTTTTTAAAATAAAAAGTACCATCTTCATTTGTAAATTTCTTACTCTCAGAAATAGTTAAATAATAGTCTCCTGCTTTAGTGGATCTTACATCAAAAAAATAAGTTCTTCTTCCAGCTCTAAGGACTTTAGAGAATATGTCCTCATTAACATTGTAGTTATTTTCTTCCATTTTTTGTATTAGTTATTATCAGTAAAAATGGGTAAAATAAATTAATTGTCAAAATTATTTAGTTTTTTTAGCTTCCATCTGCTCTGAATAAATTTCTTTGTAATATCCTGTCTCATTTTTTAATTTATTGTGAATTCCCCTTTGAATGATTTCACCATCCCTCAAGACAATTATATTATCACAATATTTAAGTGTTGAAACTCTGTGACTTATAATGATTTTGGTTGAGTTTGATTCCTTTTTAAAAACATTTTTAAATATTAAGTCCTCAGTTTTTGTATCAACAGCAGAAAGGCTATCATCTAAAATCAAAATAGAAGGTTCTTTTATCATAGCTCTAGCTATTGCAATACGCTGTTTTTGACCACCTGATATATTAATTCCTCTTTCACCAAGAACAGAATTGTATTGTTCGCCAAATTTCATTATATCATCATGAACATTTGAAATTTTCGCATACTTAATGATTTTTTCAAATGAAGATTCAGGATTCCCAAATTTTATGTTATTTAAAATTGTATCTGAAAATAAAAAAGTTGATTGGGGAACATATCCAACATTTTTTCTAATTAAATCAAGATTATGTTTTCTTAAATTTTTACCATCAATAAATACTTTACCAATTGTAGGATCAAAATTTCTAACAATTAGTTCAGCAATAGTTGATTTTCCTGTCCCAACACCACCAAGAATTCCAAGTGATTGCCCTTTTTTAATTTCAAAACTTAAATTATTGAGTGCTTTTATATTAGTTTCTTCGTATTTATATGTGACATTTTCAAACTTAATATCACCTGTAATCTTATATTGCCTTTTAATTGGATTCTCAATTCTTGTTTTTTGTTTTAGAAATTCATTAATTCTTTTCTGGGATGCTTCAGCTTGTTGAACTATTGATGTTACCCATCCAACTGTTGCAACTGGCCAAGTCAACATATTAATATAGATTATAAACTCGGCTAAAATTCCAAGTTCAATTTCACCAATTATGTACTTATTTCCTCCTACGAAAATCACAATTAGATTACTAATACCTATGAGTAGAATCATCATTGGGAAAAACCAAGATTGAAATTTTGCTAAGTCTATGTTTTTTTGCTTCGTATCATTAGAATATTCACTCATTTGATTAATAACAACATCTTCAATGGTATTAGATTTAATTACACTTATTCCACTAAAAGATTCCTGAGTAAAAGTTGTAAGTTTAGAAAGAGACTCTTGTACACTTTTACTCTTAATGTTGATGTGTTTACTCAGTTTAAAAATTAAGTATGACAAGAATGGAAGAGGTATAATTGTATACAATGTCAAACTTGGTGACACACTAATCATGTAGGAAATAATGATTACAAACAAAGCAGCAGTGTTTATTGTATACATCAAAGCCGGTCCCACGTACATCCTAACCTTACTCACGTCTTCACTAATTCTGTTCATTAAGTCTCCTGTTCTGTTTACTTTATAAAATGTTTGATCTAATTCTTGATATTTAGAATAAATAACATTTTTCAAATCAAACTCTATAAATCTCGACATATTGATTAAGGTTTGTCTCATCAAAAAAGTAAATACTGCAGCTGTTAAGGCTGAGCCTACGATTAATAATATGTTGGTTAGAAGATTTTTTTCTAGATTTTCTCTTGAAATTTCTTCAAGTAGAAAATATTTTTCAATCAAAGTGATAGAATCACCAATAAGATTAGGAGCTACCAATGCAAAAATCCTTGCAATAATTGTAATCAAAACACCAATTACAATTCTGTTTCGGTATTTAAAAAAAAACTTGTTTAGATATTTGAGTTCTTTCATTGAAGTTTTCAAATATACATTTTAAGCTGCTTTTTCTTGTAAAAATAAATACATTTGCATCCAAGTTCTTTAAATGATTAATAGACGTCATCTTCGTATTAAAGTTATGCAGATTCTATACTCACAATATGCTGCAAACTCAAAGCCAAAAGAATTACTAAAAATTCTTGAAGAAAGATCCTTGAAGTTTTATTTATTTTTTATCACTTATCTTCTTTTGTTCAGAGACCTAAAAAGAGAGTTTACAGAAAAAGAGAAAATTGTTTCCAACAAAAATTTTAACAATGATTCAAAACTTATAAGGGAATTAGTAATAAAAAACCAGTTTTTAACTTTTTTAAATAAATCCAAAACTTTAGAAAAAATTAAAATAAAATATGATTTAAAAATATGGGACGAAAATCGTCACTTAATAGAACGTTTATTTAAAAAAATATTTGAAAGTAAATTTTTTAATGAATTCTCAAATAAAGAAAATTCAATTGATGCACAAAGAGTTTTTATAATTTCAGTTTTTAAAAATTACATCATTAATGATGATTCAATATATCAGTTTTTTGAAGACAGTGAGTTGGGATGGGTTGATGATTTTCCTCTGATAAATTCTTTATTTTTAAATTATTTAAAATCATTTACATTCACTAAAGATGATAAAATACCACTCAAAATATACGGAGATAAAGAGGATAAAAAATATGCAAATAAATTGTTTAAGATAGTTTTACAAAACGATGATGAATTAAATAGTTTAATTGAGAAATTCACACCAGATTGGGAGAATGAAAGAATCGCGAATCTTGATTTAATCATTATTAAAATGTGTATATGTGAATTCATGTATTTTCCTTCGATTCCTGTGAGAGTTAGCATGAATGAGTATGTAGAAATCTCTAAGGATTATTCATCACCTGAAAGTGGGAAATTTATTAATGGAGTTGTGAATAATATTTTAAAAGATTTAACCAAGAAAAACCTCTTTGAAAAAAATAAAAGAGGTTCGCAATAAATTTTATAATTTTAAATCATCAAATTTTATAATATGAAAAAAATAGATATCAGATCTTTCACGCATGCTTTTACAATTGCATTTTTACTTTCATTATTTCTGTCATCTTGTAATTCAGATCCTTCAAAAAAAGTTAAATCTGAAAATTTACAGGCAGTAGAAGAAAGATCTTCAAATGACGCTAATGCACCTGAAATTACTTTTGATTTTGACACTTATGATTATGGTGAAGTTGTTGATGGTGAAGTTGTAGAAGTTGATTTTAATTTTACTAATACTGGTAATTCAGACTTAATAATTTTTAATGCATCAGCATCTTGTGGATGTACTATTCCTGAGTATCCCCAAAATGAAAACATAAAACCTGGTGAAAGTAGTAGTCTTAAAGTTAGATTTGATACTTCTAATAAGCCTGGAAAACAAATGAAAACAGTTACTTTAACAACTAACACTAACTCTGGAAGAAAGCTTATCAGAATTAACGGTTTTGTTTTAAATAAATAATATGGAGGGAATGGGACAATGGCCACTTCTTATAATGATGTTTTTGGCCTTTTATTTTATTCTTATTGTTCCTCAAACTAGAAGAGCAAAAAAAGAAAAAAAATTTATAAATGCTCTAAAAAGAGGCGATAGGGTAGTGACTAAAAGTGGTATGCACGGTAAAGTTATTGAAGTTAATGACGCTAATAATACTTGCGTGATTGAAACTATGGCTGGAAAAATAAAATTTGACAAAACAGCGATATCTTTAGAAATGTCTTCCAAGATAAATAAAAAGTAATAGTGTCTTTTTTTAAAAAAATTAAAGATTTTGAAAAAAAACAA
>Ga0255757_10001044_pt1 | contig 27194 bp, 14 predicted proteins | sample 071ome_27_FD_179957 | JGI IMG/M metagenome (GOLD analysis project Ga0255757, IMG submission 179957) | Coastal salt marsh microbial communities from the Groves Creek Marsh, Skidaway Island, Georgia - 071409AT metaG (version 2) | ecosystem: Environmental > Aquatic > Marine > Intertidal zone >...
TGGCTTGCAACTTAACCTCGACCGAAGTACCGCTCAAACCACCCAACGGCTGCGCTAAAATCATTCTCGCAGATCTCATGGAATACCGTTCACCTTTCGTACCGGCGGCTAAAATCATCAGAGGCGGTCCCGCGACGCATCCCATCGCGACCGTTTTCACCGGACAACTTATCATCTCCATCGCGTCGACGATCGCGACGACGCAATATTGCGTCCCCGCCGTGGCGTTGATGTACACAGTAATCGGCTCATCCGGCGCCTCTGCTTCTAACGCTAACATCTGCGCCACAATTCGTGCCGTGCTGTCTTCGTCGATGCGTTCCCCGATGAATACGATTCGATTGTTCACCAAGAACGTGAATAAGTCTTGCTGGCTTCCGTCTGGGAGCGGGACCACGATGGGGACGGTTTCAGGGCCATTTCTAGTCATTCGTAATCTGTCTGTTGTTTTCGATGATGATACTTTTCCTCCTCCTCCTCGAGAAGAAGATCTTCTCGACGCGATGCTTTTCTTGAATCGCGCGGATTCTCCCCTCGACAAAGCGGCCAGAGCCGTTTTTGAGGACATCGAAGCTGCCGAAGACGACGCCGTTCTCAACATGACGATTTGCTTTTCTCTCTCTGTTTATTTTTCCCTAATACTTTTAAAGTCGCAAAAAGAAATTATCTTTTCTTCTTCTTCTTCTTCTTCTTCTCTCTCTCACTATCGTGTGAATTATATCGCACTTTCTTTCTCTCTCTCTCTCTCTCTCTTCTTTCGTTCCGTTCGTTTCTCCCGATCTGCTCGCGCGTCGCGTTTTGTAAAGCTCGCTTAGTAAAGAACGTTCTATCCCTTTCCCAGAAATTTTTTAAGAAAATTTTGGGTAATGTTTTATTAGTTTAGGGTCTCAAAAAATGAAGCATAATGAGTATATAGTTCTTAATTCATTCTAAAAGTCCATCTGTCGTTCATACCATGAGAAATCCATCGCTTCCCATCAGCACAGCGAAATTAAGCCTCATTGGGCGCCAATAGTATTGCGGTTAGTAATAACGTGAGAAGTCGGCGTGATGACAGGTATTTTTTCTTTTTTGCCGTTTTGATTCGAGAAAGAAAAACGTTTTTCGAGATCAGAACGACGAATGGCTGTTCTTTCCGGGTCCTCGCATGACATTATCTTTTTGCACGTCGAACGAAACGCAGAAGTTGTTGATATGCGTATGCGTCTCTTATTGGCGTTTCGTGCATGTGATTTGACCAAAACTGGTGTTTTAGGGTTTCAACACCAAAAGCGATATCTCTAAAAACTCTTTTCTTCTTCACTTTCTGAACGCGCGGGTTCTTCGTTTCTCAAACGCAAAGAAAAACAACGCGTCGTCCTCGTCGTCGTCATGGAGAAAAACACCGCCTACGATGACGATGACTACCCGCGCACGGACGCGAACGGCGTTTTTGTCGTTTCCGGTCGAAAACCGCGCGATAGAGTTTGGGGTATAATTTTCGGTCTCGTCGTCCTTTCGACGCTGTTAATCGGCGGCATCAATTACCACGCGTACGCGGATTTGGTGAAGAGCGAGGGGATTCCCAAGCCTTCGGAGATGGAGTACGGACAGGCGTGCGATGGGCCTTTGTTTAAGAGCAAGTTGGAAGCGAACAACGAGAGATATAAGGTGGCGAATGCGTCTCCGTATAGTCGACGGAAACTGATGGAAGAAGGAAATAAAATAACCAGAAGAAGAGAAAGTTTAGGACCGGACGGTCCGGACGTTCTTTTTCCCGAACGACTCGGGGTGAGCGAGTTTACAGAAAATGATGACAACAACAACAACAATGCATCGCACTTGGCGAAGACGAAAAAGTTATCGTTTAATAAGGACGAACCGTTTGACGTGACGGTGGTCATCAACGCCGCGTTGTGGTGCGCCGGATTGTCGCTGCTCGTTTCCGTGTTGATGGGCATGTTTATCGTGTTCATGTTTAGAACGTGCGCGCACAAAACGGTGTGGGGGATTATTTATTTCAAGATTTTTGCGCTTTACGCGATGGCACTGGCGATGTTGAACATGGGAAGCCTGGAGGGATTTATCACTTTCGCCTTGATTGGTTCGTTAGCCTGGTTCGTCTATTGGTTGTGGACGGACGAGTTGAACGTGGTGGCTTCCATGCTCGCGGTCAGTTCGCAAGCGTTGAAGGACAACCCTGGCATTATTTGGTTCGTGTTGCTCTTACAAGTTGCCGTGATGGTATTTGTGGTACCAGTCGTTGGTTTCATTTACGTTGCTGAATTAGGCGGCTTGCCAGACGTCAACCCGAAAGCAATTTACCAAAACTCCTCGACGTTGGCGTGCGCGGATTACGTCGGGAAACCGGTGAATTGTTGCGCCACCACGCCGGGCGCCTGGGTCGCTTGGTACGAAGCGTTGGCCATAATTGCAATGATTTGGGCTTTTGCGTTCGCGTTGGAGACGAGAATGTACGTCATCGGCGGAACCGTTTGCCAATGGTATTTCGCTCCGAAAGGCACCAAGTCGTTCAGAGGCTTCACGTTGACGTCCACCAAGCACGCGTTAGGACCATCGTTTGGCACCGTCTCCTTCGGTTCAGCCATCATGACCGCAGTCGAAATGATGCGACAAGCCATGGAAAGAGCGCGAGAGGATAACGAACAAAACATATTTCTTTGCCTTTTGCAATCGTGCCTGGAGTGCATCTGGGAATTCATCGAGTACCTCTCGAAATTCGCCATGCTCCAAGCGTCCATGACGGGCGAAGCCTTCTGCGACGCGGCGAGTTCCATCTTTGACTTGCTCCAGCGCAACTTCCTCTTAGCATACGGGACCTACGCGTTTCCATCCATGATATTACAAATTCTCTCCCTAGTCTTCGCCTTGCTCGCCGCGGCTGGTTCCTACATGATCAACTTCGCCGTGTTTGAAGTCGCGGAAGTGAGCATGGCCCCTCTCTACGCGATCGTGTGCGCGATAATCACCGGTGTCGTCGTCTGGTGTTCTCTCAGTTACTTCACCATGATCCTCGTCAACACCACCGACGCCGTCTTTGTTTGCTACGCCAAAGACAAGGACAGAAACGAAATCCACCACGAAGAGATGCACGCGGTGTTTGAAAACGCCGTCCAAAGACGCCGAGAAGCGAGAGGAGAAATCGTGCGACAACCCGCTGGACCGTACGCCTACGGCGCCGGGAATACCGTCAATAAATCTTACTGAAGAGATCGCGAAGGAGAGGTAAAGAGAGAGAGAGAGAGAGATGTTCGATTTTATCGTAAACTCCGTTGTAAAAACATTAACACTTACAAACTGCATAACGACGCGCGCGTTTTCGTTTTAAAAATGGATAATAAAAGCGTCACTTTAACAACACGCACAAAAGGAAACCAGAAGAAGAACAAAAAGATGACGCGACGACAGCGCTCAAAACGCCCGCGCTCGCTCCGATAGAGACTAAAAAACACACCCGGTGCATCGAGCAGCACCCAGCATCGATATGACCGCGGCGGCGTCCTCTTCCTCGTCCACCTCCCGTAAACTTTTCTACCGCGTTCTTTCCGTCTACGCCATCTCCGAAACGCTGTCGTTCGCGAGACACCAAAAGCGCGTGCACGACATGGAAAACGCGCCGAGACGCGTGCTCGACCCGTCCATCGATTTGAAAAAACACCTGAAATGGTTCGCGAAAGAGTTGAAAGCGCAGCCGAATCCAAGGCAACTGTTTCAAGATTTGTTCAACGACGCGGAGATCGAGCGCATTCCGAGGAACAGAGCGGTGTACGCCTTGTGTTTTTTCATGACGGCGAAGGAGAGTTCGGAGTACGAGACGAACACGTATCCGAGACAAGTCATCGAAGCCGCGGATAAAATATTGATGAACATGGAGGAGAGAGATAAAGGATTGAGATTCGCGAAGAATGTGCCGGCGTGGCCGGCGATGCCGGAGGACGATCGGAAATCGGCGAGCGCTGGTTTTGGGATGGCGCACGCGTTGCGAGAGAAAGCGTTTGGCGCGAATAACGCGGCGTTTCGAGCGTTGGGGTATCGAGAGAAAGGACCGAAAAAAGAACATCACGGGAAGCATTTTGCGCCGTCGCTTACGACGGATGAGAACCATCCGGAGTTTGTCCGACCAAACACGTACGCGATTACGGCGTTTTATAAGCCGTTGATGTTGCAAGCGTTCATAGCGTGGAACAGGCAGCGTTGGAATCGAGCGCTAAGAGAAGGTGGTTTTGTGGAGTCACCACCGGATGAAAAGACCGGGGTGGTTTTGTGGACGAGAGAGGCTTCTTCAACAGCGGAGAGTTCATCGTCGAGTGAGAAGGACGACGGCGGCGGCGACGACGACGATGAGAAGAATCATCCGAATAGACACGTGCCGGTTGTTTTTATGCACGGCCTTGGCGTCGGCGTCGGACCATATTCGAGTTGGATCATAGAGAGACTACCGAAAGATAGGACGATTTTATGTCCAGAATGGCCGAATATTTCTTACGGAATCGAGCGTGGCCACGAGTATCCGACGCCGAGAGAGTTGGCGCAGTTTTTGAGAACATCTGTGGAAAACGCGATTAAAAAGGTGAAGAACAAAACGCAGTTGCAGCCGAGTGAAATCAAATGCGATTGCATCGGACACAGCTACGGGACTGTCGTATTAACCGGATTCCGACGATATTGTCGAGATGTCGTGCGTCGTTCGGTGTTCATCGATCCAGTTTGTTTCGTCCCCTCGTTCGGGCGATATCTTAAATACGCCTTTGAGGAGCATTTACACGCGTGGTTTCAATTTTCGTCGTACATTCGAACGAAAATGAAAAACCCAGACGAACCTATGGATTTTATGAACATTTTCATGTCGACGTGGTTCGTGAAAGGTGATCCTTCCACTCAACATTTAATGAAGCGTTTACTTTTCCCGCAAGAAAGTTGGGAACGAGGTCCGTTGGACGAGCGCGACTGTCTCGTCTTGAGCGGCAAAGACGAAATCGTGGCGAGCGAGGATATTCGAAATACGTTTCAAAAGACGTGGCCTAAAACGACTATTTATTATCAAGGACAGTGGCAACATGGCGGCTTTTTATTAGAAGAAGATCCAGAGAAGGTGAACGAGGCGTTCTTACGGTTTATCGAAAAGGGAAGAGAGGATAAGGACGACGACGTTCCTCCACTCCCGCGTAGGAAAAAATAATTATACGAGTAGCACATATATAGTACAGGGTAGTGTATAGATTTTACAATCAGCGGTAGTATCACAACAACGCGATAGAGAGACGCGACGACGACTATTTACGATTATTCGCGTGCAGAAAACATCCCACGTCGTGATCGTCTACCATTCCTACGCTTTGCATCAACGCGTGCATCGTCGTCGCGCCGACGAAACTAAACTCTTTCTCCTTGAGCGCTTTACTCATCGCTTCGCTCTCATCCGTCTTCGTCTCGAGCGGCGCGCCAGCTTTTCGCCCAACTCTCCCATCTTTCCTCGCGAACGACCACATGAACTCGCTAAACTTCTTCTCGCCTTCCTCGCCCTTCCCGAAGTGCTTAATCAACGCTTTCGCGTTGTTAATCGTCGACTGTATTTTCCCGCGATGGTTTATCAAACCTTTCTCCAGTAAATCCTCCGCTCTCAAATCCACCATCTTCTCCGCGTCGAACCCGCGAAACGCGCGTCTGTACGCCTCCCGTTTCTTCAGTATCGTGATCCACGACAACCCGGACTGGTGCCCTTCCAAGCACACCTTTTCAAAAAGCTTCCGCCCGCATCTTTGTTCTTTGCCCCACTCGAGGTCGTGGTAGTTTTGGTAGATTTCGTCCCCGGAACACCAAGCGCATCGTCGTTTTTTCTCCTTCTCTGATTCTTCTTCTTCCGTCGTCGTCGTCGCGGCGCGTTTTCGCTTCTTCATCGCTCCGACGCTGCTTCTCATTCGACGACGCGATGATGGCACGACGACGAGAGCGCGAGAGGAGGTGAGTATCTTTTGCATGAATGAGGATAAAAAATACCGTTGAAGTTAGGGAAAAATATCTTCACATGTACATATTTAGTAACGCATCAAATCCGTGATGATGAGAGCGACGATACCGACGTCTTCTTCTTCTTTAGCGTCGTCGTCTTCGCCGTCGACCAGAAGAAGAAGTCGAGTTTTGATGGCGTCGTCGTCGTCGACTTCTTTGGCGACGTGTCATCGCGACGTCGTTGCTTTTGTTAAATCCTACGAGGACGAATCCCTAACGGTCGCGTCGGGAAAAGGAGGAGGAGGAGGAGGAGGAGGGAACGTCGCGCTTTTTGAAAGACGACGACGACGAGCGAGTCGAAGAACAAAGATGCGTGATGTTGTCGTTTCTGCCGCCGCATCAGCTGATGATGTTGATGATGATGATGATGATGCGAAGAAAAGTTCGAGCAGCACCGTTGGTGTGTTGAGCCAAATATTGGCCGGCATCACGGTTTCATTAGCCATGGTGCCCGAGTCTCTGTCGTTTACGTTCGTCGCGGGCGTCTCGCCGATTGTCGGTTTACACGCCGCCGGGCTCATGGGACTCGCGTGCGCACTTTTCAACGCCCAGCCTGGCGTTATATCTGGTGCGGCAGGCGCAACGGCGGTGGTAATCGCACCGCTGGTTGCGTCGAAAGGGGTGGAGTATTTGTTCGCGTGTTGCGCGCTGTGCGGCGCGATGCAAGTTTTAGCGGGCGCGATGCGACTCGGGAAGTTTATTCGATTGGTACCACAACCAGTCATGTTGGGTTTTGTGAACGGCCTCGCGATTGTCATCGGGAAGAGTCAGTTGGAGCATTTTCACGGGTTGAGCGGGTCCGCGTTGTCGTATACGGTGGGATTGACCGCGTTGACCATGGCGTTGATTAAATTGATTCCAAAATATGTCACGAAGAAAATTCCGTCGCCGTTGATGGCGATTGCGAGTTTGACCGCGTTGACTCAAACGTTCAGTTTGAACGTGAAAACGATTGGAGATATCTCGAGCGTGGCGGGCTCTTTGCCGCAATTCTCCGTTCCGAGCGTGCCGGTGAGTTTGGAAACGTTGACGGTGATTGCACCGTACGCGGTATCGGTCGCCGCGGTTGGTTTGATTGAAACGCTGCTGACGCAACAACTCGTCGATGATATCGTCGAGAAACGCACGGCGACGCATACCGAGTGCATCGCGCAAGGTTTAGGTAACATCGCCAACGGGTTCTTCGGCGGAATGGGAGGATGCGCGATGATCGGTCAATCGATGATTAACGTAAATTCAGGAGGACGCACGAGAGTTTCCGGAATCGTGTGCGCTTTGGCAATCTTCTCGTACGTGTTGTTTGGTTCTTCTTTGATTGAAAAAATCCCGTTAGCGGCGCTCGCCGGAACGATGTTGTGTTTAGTGTTGGATATTTTCGATTTCACGAGTTTCAAACGCATCGCGAGAATTCCAAAGACGGATGCGACTGTTCTCATCGGCGTGACTGCAGTCACCGTCGTAACCAACTTAGCGGTGGCTGTTTTTGCTGGTGTTATTTTGAGCGCGTTAGGTTTTGCATGGAAATCTAGTCAACGCATCGACGCCGTGCGCGTTCTCGGTACCGCTAAAGATGGCAGCGAAGAGGCCATTTATTTCTTGTACGGCCCTCTCTTCTTCGGATCGGTGCAGAGTTTCTTTGAGAAGATCAACGTCAGAAAAGAACCGTCGAAGAAAGTCGTCTTAGATTTTGCTCACTCGAAAGTTTGGGATTCGAGTGGATTGGTAGCAATCGACGAACTCACCGAAAAGTTCCGACGCGAAAACGTCCGCGTAACGTTGAGACACCTGTCGCCGGATTGTACGAAGTTATTGCGAAAAGCTGCGGACTTGATGGAAGTTTCGGTAGACGAAGATCCAGTGTACGCCGTGGCGACAGATTACATGCCAGATGTGTTACCGGCGGTTACGGACGAATTGCAAGAGAAGAAGTTCAAGCGTAGTCCGATAACTGATGCTACGTAAAAGACTATCAGCGTGAACATGTTTTTTTATATTGTAGTATTACAAAGTTTATTCCATCAAAATCATTCATTCATTCTGCGAACGAAAGCGTCTAAACTTGGTTTGCGTCCTAAAAAGTTTTCAAGCATCGAATCGCCGTCTATGGTCGCACACGGCGATAAGATGCACTCCCTGTACCTCTTCCCTAAAGATTCGTCTAAAACGCCCGCTTGCGAGTTTTCAAACTCGGCGAACAAATCCGCCGCGAACGCTTCCGACCACAGATATCCGAAATAACCCGCGTCGTATCCCATCATCGGGTGAAACCACGAGGCTACCGGAAAAGCGTTCTCTATGTAATCTATGCCGCTCATATCTTTCGTCATTTCGTTGTATAATTGTATCGCGTCGAGATCTTTGCGACCGTTGTATTCGTACAATGGCCCTTCCGAGCTGTGGACGAGCAAATCGTACATGGCCATCGAGATGAATCGACACCGGTTGTACCCGTCCATGGCGAATCGCGATTTCGAGAGTTTTTCGATTTCATCTTCCGGTAACGCGCGATTGGTTTCGTTGTGTTTCGACAGCGTTTTCAAGACTTCTTTCCTCCAAACAAAGTTTTCCAACATCATCGACGGTACCTCTAAGAAATCTTGTTCTACGCCTCCGGGCCACGGTACCGCCGACCACGCCCAAGCTTGCATGGAGTGTTTCGATTTGGTTAACACGCAGTGCATGACGTGCCCAAACTCGTGGAAAAAAGTTTCCACCTCGCGAAACCTCAGCAGACTCGGTTTAGAAGGATCCGTCGAACGAGACAAGTTGCCGATATTGACGCACGCCGGAGGCACTTCGGCCTCATCGTCGCGCACAAATGACGGTCGAAGCGGGTAGACGCACTGGTGCGAATACTTACCTTCTCGAGGGAATAGGTCCAAGTAAAAATACCCGGCCGCCTTTGATGCATCTTCGTTCGCGTAAACCGCGTAACATTCAACCTCTTCGTGCCACACCTGGGCATCTTTTTCCTTCTTAAATGTCACGTTTAACAGTTTTTCGTACGTTGATAAAATCGCGTCGCGGGTGTGTTCCAACGGGAAATACTCGCGCAGTTTTCCTTCATCAACACCTAACGTCGCTTTATGCGCGCGCGCGTAATACGAAATGTCCCAAGGTTCAATTTTCGTGCATCCTTCGCCTTCTTCTTTGCGTTTTAATTCTAGCAACAATTCCAAGTCTTTTTTTAAGCGCGCTTTCGATCGATCCAAAATATCCTTCAAAAACGCCATCGCTTTCTCGGGAGTCTGCGCCATCTTTGGTTCAAGCACGTACGAAGCGTGACTGGAATACCCCAACAACTGCGCCGTTTCGTGACGAAGCTTAATCGTCTGCAGGAACAAATCGGTGTTCTCTTCTTGACACTGCGTCGCTTTCGCCCGGGCCAACTTTTCGCGACTTTTTGGATTATCGCAAAATTGCATTATCGGCATAACGTCTGGCGCTTTCAGCGATACTTTCAACTTCCCCGTCGTTTCGTCTCTTTTATACTGTTTCAAATCGGGCACGCCGGTCAACTCGTTCTCCTCGAACAAAACGAACGTCTGGTCCTCGTTAATGTTCGAACTAAACGCGGAGCACAAACTTTCAATCTTGGCCATGTTTGCGCTAATCTTCTCTCGGTTCGCGTTCCCGGTACCTTTTCGTTTAAACTCGTCGATGACTTTCCTCGCAAACTTCAAATCCTCGGCGTCGACCCCCACACCACCACCATTATTACTCCCGCTGCTGCTAGTATTACTCTCTCTTGTGCTATTCTTCATCCCGTCTTCTAAAACTTCCAACAGTTTTGCCCTCGAAAACGTCGCGTCGAACACCGCGCTTTTCAGTCTGTCCTTTGCCTTTGTGCTCTCTTTCCTCACCTCGGCGCTCGCGTGCGTCATGCTCGGCAAAGTCACCCTGGCGCTCTTCTCGCTCGCCTCACCCATCGCCGCGGAGAAAACTTTAAACGTGCGCTCCCAATCGCGTTCATTTTTCGGCGTGTTTTCGATCCGTTCGATCGTTGCGAGGTACGACGACGCGATGTCGTCTTCGACGTCGCGAACGTCTTTGGACGATATCGTCGGGGAAAACGAAGGAATCATGTCTGAAGAAGAAGAAGAAGAAGAAGAAGAAGAAGAAGAGCGCGAGGCGTTCTTTTTGCTGCCGCTGCTCGAGAAGCGACGAAACCAGAAGAGTTTAGTATTTGACCGAGACGACGAGCTCACGAACGTGCTCGCGCGCATGTGTTTTGCTTGCTCTTGTTGTGTTGTTGTTGTTGTTGTGAGGAAGTTTCCTTCTCTCTTCTTTTTCTAAAAACTACTTTTTATTACCAAGTCTAAACGCGCGCGCGTGTCTAAAAATAACGCTCCACAACACTACTACATGTACTTGACCAAACCTTTCCAAAACTTCGGATTATTCCTCAAGTTGTGACAAAAGTACCCGATGTGTTCTCTCTTGTCTTTCGGGAACTCGTCTACCCACTCCTCCCTTTTGGCGTCGAGAAACGCCTGTTCGTCCTTTACGCGCTGTTCCGCTTGTTGTACCGCGAGTTGTTTTTTGGCTTTTCGGGACATGAAGAAGGATTTTTTCTTGGTCAGTTTCTTCGCGGCGGCGGAGGATTCGACGTCCGCGGCGGGTCTCGCGTGGGAGGAGTGCGAGTGCGCGTCGTCGTCGTCGTCGTCGTCGTCGTCGTAGGCGTTGGCGCTTTCCGTTTCGGTTTCGTGGACGAGTAAGCTCTCGCGTTCACTCTTGGTGCCAACGCCTCCTGCTCCTGCTATACTTGTCTTCTCCATGATGTTTTGTTTCTCTTTCCGTTTAATCGCGTCGTAATATAAGTTGATCACCAAAATTATAATCTCTAAAGCGTGCCCGACGAGCGGCGGCGCCCAGGTGCTGTAACTTTCGTGCATTTTCGCTTTTTGGATGCACGCGCCTAAACCTCCCGCTATGGATAACACCAAACGCGCGTACGACATGCTCCCACTCCCTTGGAACTTCCAAGACTCCCAAACTTGCGGCACGTATCTAAACGCCTCTAAAACTCCGTTTAATAAACCCAAGGCTATGGCGTACGATTCGAATTCCGGGCACCCGTGCCAGATGACCATCCGCACGACTGGCGCGGCTAAAGCTAAGCACGGAATACCGTGCGCGACCCAACCCATCCAAGCTATTTTCTTCTCCGTCATGAGTCTTCCCATGAACATTTTCTTCCTATCTGAGCAGTAGCTCGCGGCTAAAGGATACAAAGGAAACCACAACAAAGTATACACCAACGTGTAATACAACGTCAACATGCTCGCCTCGCACCGTTCAATCGTATACTCCGCCTCCTGCCGTATGCAATACTTGATCTGATCGAAGTGCAAAATGAACACGTTCAAAGTTGCACTCCAGCACGATACGTTCAAAAGTGCTAAACTGGACATCGACAAACCGTCCGCGTTCCCTAAAACGACCAGTTTCACGTACTGCGGTATCGCGCCGATGACCACCGCGGAGATGAATATGAACATAACTGTGTGAAGAGAGAGGAAGAAAAAGAAAGAAAACACGAATGGTCAGCGCGACTGAGAAACAAAAACACGCGTTTAAAATAAAACGTACTCGCCATGGCGCCGACGCCGGCTTCCGAGATTGGTTTCACGAAACACTGCGAGTCTGGATTCGCAAACATCGTGTCGTGATTGACGTCGTACGGCAGCGTCTTGCCGGTAGAATTTAAAGCCGCGATGATGTGCGAGCTCACGTCGACTTTGCTGAACGGATCGTCCATGGAACCACCATTAGAACCACCACCACGCAACGTCGCGCTGTGATTGTGAGTGTGATTGTGATGATGTCCGCTAATGCCGCCGCCGCTGCTGCTGCTGCTGCTGCTGCCGAGTTGTGCAAAAAGGTGTTGATGATGATGGAGAAAGTTGTCGTATCCTCCTCCTCCTCCGTGATGTGGAGAAGAAGAAGAGGAATAGTATTGGTCGTACCCGTACCCGAGGTTGGGTAGGTTATACGCGTACACCATATCTCTCTCTGTCACCTATCGGCTGCCTATTTATTCTCTCTCTCTCTCTCTCTCTCTGTGCAAGCGCGGGTAAAAGTTGCGCCTACTTTAAACGTGGCCGCGTTTCTCACGTAACACCCGCGGGTCGAGTTAGGGTTGGACACCCTAAATTTTCTGCTTCGTTTCTCTCCCGTTTTTGGAAAAATGTTGCGCAAAAAGAAAGAGATGCTGACGCGTGCTCTTCTGCGATCAACGCTCGTCGCTGCTGTCGCTCGTCATCGTCATCGTCATCATCACCGCGGGTTCTTCTCGTCGTCGTTCAGAAGAGTGAGTGGCAACAGTCGAGCGTTTGGAAACAACACGCAAAGGAGAAGAAGAAGAAGACAAACGACATCGACGATGCGTTCTTCTTCTTTTTCCGACGACGCGAATGCCGTTACGAGCAACAACAACGACAACAACGACAACGAGGAGAAGAAGCGTTCGCTGCGCGCGAAAATAAAGTCGAGGTTAAAGACGCACGCCTCGAGGGAAGAGGAACTGAGAGATTCGGAGGTGATTTGCGAGAAAATCATGGGAATGCGCGCGTATCGAGAGGCGAAGACGATGTGCGTGTACATCGCGCACCCGAAGTTGCACGAGGTAGATTGCTCGAGGTTGATTCGCGAGGCGCTTTCGTCGTCGTCTTCAGAACGAGAAAAAGAAGAAGAAGAGAAGAAAGTGTACGTTCCAATCGTTGACGACAGAAACTCGAACGTTCGTTTTCTGCGCATATGGGACTTGGAGAAAGACTTGGAGAAACGAACGATGGGAATCATGGAGCCGACGGAGACGGATTGGAGAACGAACGAGCGGCGCGAGGACTTGGCGGACTTGAAGGACGACGAGAGGTTAGATTTAGTCATCACGCCCGGATTAGCGTTCGACGAGACGTGTAAACGATTAGGAAGGGGCGGCGGGTATTACGATAAGTTTTTACGAGAGGGCAAAGGGAGAGAGGCGGTGAAAATTGGTCTCGCGTACGACGCGCAAATCGTCGACGGCGAGGCGGAAGACGAGGCGATACCGCTCGATCCGTGGGACGTCGTCCTGGACGTCGTCGTCTCAAAGAGTCGCGATTTTTATCGCGAGAAAGTAGAGGACGCAAATTTTAGAACATAGTTATGGTAGTGCGAAGATTTACGAGTAGAAAATGGCACATGCATCGATTCGCGCATCGTTTTTCTCCTTTTCTTTTCTTTCTCTCTCTTTCGCACTTTCATTTCCTCACAAAATCCCAAACGCGGTGGCGGCGGCGGCGGCGGCAGCAGCAGCAGCAGCGTATCATACATGGCCATCGACACGCCGTTCGTCTACCAAAAATCGAAAAAGAAACCTCGGAAAGACGCGGATATTTGCGAAATCAAGTGCAAAGCGTTAGCGTGTAACATTCAAAAGTGCATCGCGACGTTACCGACGACAAAGTCGAAAGTGAGCTCGGCCTCGGTAAACGTCGAACTGTGCAGGAAAGTCATCGACCGATACGACAGGTGCTGCGAGATTTGGCGAGAGAAAGAGAGTAAAGGAGAGGCGTGACAGAAGAGATATCCATTTACGCGCGTGTTTTTCTCGCGCCGCGCGAGAGTGTGTGTGTGTGCGTGTGCGCCTTTGGAAAAAGTGGATAGAGAGAGAGAGAGAGAGAAAAAAGTCATCGAGAGTCCGTCGCAATCGATCGACGAGAATGTCTGCTTCTTCTTCTTCTTCCTCGTTTTACAACCGGGATAAGTTCCAAGCGTCGAAGTTCTGGGTCGATAAATACGAGCAAGAAGCCTCGAAGAACTGGGACCGGTTTTACAAGACGCACAAAGGGAACTTCTTCAACGACCGACAGTGGTTTTACCGCGAGTTCCCTGAGTGTTTTCGCAAACCGGAATGGAGAGATACGGAGGAGCCGATGCCGGAACACATCGAGGTGGACGAGTTCGACACGACGACGGCGGAGCCGAGTGAAGTCATGAAAAACGATGGAGAAGACGTGGTTGTGAAGCCGTTGCCGGAGGAAAATAGGGTATATTTAGAGCTCGGATGCGGCGTCGGGAATTCGGCGTTTCCGATTATTAAGAACGATCCAACCGCGGTGGTGTACTGTTGCGATTATTCAGCGAACGCGATCGAGGTTTTGAGGAAACGGAAAGAAGAGACGCTGTCGAAAGAAGATCAGATGAGAATACAAGAGTTTGTCTGCGACATTACCAAAGAAGACGTGTGCGAGAAAGGCACGGTGCCTAAAAACGGCGTGGACGTGTGCACGTGCGTTTTTGTTTTGTCAGCGCTGAGTCCAGAAACGGTCAAAAATGCCGTCGAAAACATCGCAAACGCCTTGAAGCGTGATGGTCGAGGCAGGTGTTTAGTTAGAGATTACGCCGTTGGCGATTTAGCGGAAGTTCGGTTCGAAAACGCGCGTAGAGACGGGCAAAAATTGGGCGACCATTTTTACGTCCGCAGCGATCGAACGCGTTCGATTTTTTTTAGCAACGAAGGTTTAGTGGAAGATTTCTGCGGCGGCGACGAGAAGCGCTTTTCGTTGATTGAGTGCACGAAGTTTGCTCGCATAATCAAAAACAGGAAAGATGAGACGGAAATGAGGAGAAGATGGGTGCAAAGTTCTTTCGTGAGAAACTAATAAGCTTGAGAGAGAGAGAGAAAACAAAATAATTTAGTGTATCGGTATGAGTTGACTTTTAATTAACATATAGGTTTAGACGGTAATAGAATTCTATATAGACTCTTTCTTGTGCGTGGGAAGGGAATTATGCACTCAAGAACCCTTTTTGTTCCAAAATCTTGACCATTTCGAGCGCCATCTCTCGCGGCGGCGCCAACACCCCGTCTTCCCCGGCAACCTTCATTTCAATCTCTGCGTTTTCTGGCTCCTCGTACGGATCGTCGATACCGGTGAACCCTTTGATTTTCCCAGCTCTGGCAGCTTTATACAAACCTTTCGGATCGCGTTCCTCGCACACGCTCAACGGAATCTTCATGTACACTTCGAGAAACTTATCCCCGACGCGTTCTCGAACTTTCAAGCGGTCTCTCTTGTACGGCGAAATAAACGAAACCAACGTAATCATCCCGGCGTCCGCAAACAACTTGGAAACTTCACCGATGCGGCGAATATTTTCCTCGCGATCTTCCGCGGTAAAGCCTAAGTTTGAGTTCAATCCGTGTCGAATGTTGTCCCCATCCAACGTGACTACTTTGTTCCCTCTCTTAAACAACTCGTGTTCCAGCGTGTACGCCACGGTGCTCTTTCCCGAGCCGGACAAACCGGTAAACCACAAGACGCATCCTTTTTGTCCCATAGTTTTCTCCCTGGTCGCTTGGTCCACGGAGCCTTCGTGCCACTTGATGTTCGTGGAGTCTCCAACTTTGTACGCGTCCACGTCGTTCGCGCGCGAAGAGGTGGTAAAGCTGGTCGTGGTCCAAGCAGCAGCAGCAGCAGCAGCGGCTGGCTGCTGCTGTAATCTTTGCGCGCGCAAGGCGACGTCTGTGCACAAAAAAAAGGAAGCGACAGTCAGCGAGAGAGTTATCGCGCGTAAAAGGAAGAAGGACGAAGAAGAAGAAGAAAGCATCTTCCCGGTTCCAAAGCGAAGAAGAGAGCGCGCGTCGAGAAAAAGCAGAGAGAGAGAGAGAGAGAGAGAGAGAGAGAGAGCAAAAAAAAGGATCGGAGAGAGAGAGAGAGACCACTCCGCGTTCTCTCCCCCACCACCACCCCTCCCTCTTCCGCTTCGAACGAGAAAAAAGAAGCCGCCACGTGCAAACGGTCGCCAATCATCGCGTCGTCCGTCGTCGAGTTTCCTCACCTCCGATGGTTCTTCTCAGCGCCATTATTTATTCGCTTCTTTTTGTGTACACTAACACCCAAAACGAGGAGCAAAAAACCCCCCTCGAGGAGCAAAAACTTTTTTGTTTAGGGTTTTGCAAACTTTTTTTTGTTTAGGGTTTTTCTTTTTTTTTTTTGTCTTTTTTTTTTCTTCCCTCTAAAGTAAAAAAACGACAGACACACAAACGGAGCGTTTTTGTTGCAGAACACGCACGATGATGAACGTGAAGAATAACAACTCGACGAAGAAGAGGAGGAGGACGACGACGAGGACGACGACACCTTCTGCGCTCAAACTCGCGGGGGCGGTCGTCGTCGTCGCCGCTGGATGTTGTTGTTCCTCTTCTGCCGTCGGCGTTGAAGCGAAATTACGAACGTCCCAAATCGCTTCTTCTTCGTCTTTGCACAGAGAAGGCGATGCGTCGACCCGCGGCTTCGCGGCATCATCGTCGTCGTCGTCGTCGTCGAGGACATCTTCTTCGGGAAAAGCGTCGTCGTCGTCGCGACGATACGATGAGAAAAACGCGAACAGTTACCGCAACAGTAAAAGCAGAGATGAGAAGAGGAAGACCGCGAAGCTCGGCGATGTTTTACCGCCCCCGAAACCGCCGACCGTCGTTGGGGTGAGCCATGAAGCCGCGTCTTCTTCTTCTTCGGGAGAATTAGGCTCGAGTACTACTTCTTCTTCTTCTTCGAAGATTGACTTGTCCGAGGGCGATTCGGAGAGAGAAAAAGACGATCGAGAGACGGACGAGACGATGAAGAAACTGGACGGGTACTTTTCGTTCGATTCGCCGTCGTCGTCGTCGTCGTCGTCGTCAAAGGCTGATGATTCTTCTTCTTCTGCTTCTGCTTCTGCTTCTTCCACGGCGACGGCGCCCGAGGCGAAAGGCGAAGCGGCGGCGGACGCGAAGATTGCGCGAAGCGCGGAAGAATTGAGAGCGCGCAGAGAATCAGAAGATAACATTTCAGATAAAGACGCGTTGGACGCGTACTTTTCGACGAAGAGTGGTTCTACGGACGCCGCTGCTTCCTCCGCGACTTCTTCTTCCGCGGCGACGAGCGGCGGTGAACGCGATCTCTCCGCGGCGGTGAAAACGGCGCTCGATGCCCGCGCGGACGAAGATCCATCTTTGGAGGATTTGAAGTCCTCCTTGAAGTCTGGGAAGACGGTGAATGGAGAAGATTTAGATGCAGAAGAAGTTGAGCATGAAGGAGAAGAGAAGAAGCCGATCGCCTCTACCCTTAAAGCTTCTACTTCGACCTCTTCTTCGATCGACATGGAAGTTGAAGCCGAGAAGCTGTTGAAAGAGGCGAGCGAAGAGACGGAAAAGTCCTTGTCGTCCTCAAAAATGGCAGCGACGGGCTCGAAGGAATCTTCTCTCACCGCGACTACCGTGCAAAAGTCCAAATACGTGCCGATCACGACTTCGCACTCCATGCGTTCGCTGTCGCCGAGCGCGCAAAAATATTTGAGACCACGTGCTAGTTCATCTGCATCCGCATCTACGTCTGCATCTACGTCTGCGTCTACGTCTTTACGTTCAGACTTACTCTCTTCGGCTCGATCTTTGTACAGTCGCGACGCGTCTACGTCTGGTAAATCTGCGTCATCGAACAAGAATTCAATCGCGGCAAAGTACGCGAACATGTTCGCATCGAGATCGAGCGACGGTAAACAGTCGACGACGGGATATGATACTCGATCAACATCGTCGAGAGTTTCTGTCGCGCACCCATACGCGACGAATCCGTTTTCTGTATCGCACACGTCTGTGCGACCGAAAGTTGCCTCCATCATGAGCCGATTTACGCCCAAGGATACTCGCGAAGCGAAAGCCGGGATGAGTCAAGACGATTGCGACGAGATTAAAGAAGAGTTGGAAGACGTCAAAGACGAGAACAACACTTTGGAAGAGCAAATCGCAATCGAGGAAGCGCAAGACAAAGTCGAGCAGATCGAGCAACAGATTCGCATCGCGGAGCAAGAAAAGATGCTCACGCAAACCAAGCTCGATGCGATTCAAACGGAGCAGCCGATGACGCAAGAAGAATTGGAGGACAAGTTGGAACAGTTGACGACTAAGTTGGAAGCAATCAACGCGCAAAATGAAATCATGGCGCAACAAACGGAAGTGATGGACGCGATGTCAAAGATGTCTTCGACCTCATCAGAGTACAAGGCGTTGGAGTCGAAAATGAGCGAGTTGAACGACGCGTCGGAGGCAGTGAAAGCTGACGCTGCCGGTGTGCCGCAGCCGGACACCTCCGAAGCCGAAGACTTAGCCTCTCAGATTGAAGAGTTGCAAGCCAAGTTGGAAGAAGCCGAAACTGCTTTGGAGGACAAGGAAGATGAGTTGGACGAAGCCAAAGGACAGATTGATGAGGTGTATTCTGACTACAAGAACGCGAAGGAAGACGCGGAAAACTACAAAGACGACGTCGAAGAATTGTCCAAGCAATTAGACGATGCAAACGATGAGATCACTGCCTCGAAAGTCGCCCTGAGTAAAGTTGAAAGTGACCACGCGCAAGCAAACTCCGAAAAAGAAGTATTAGAGGCGGAGAACTCGCGTTTGCAAATGCAAATGTCCACCTACGAATCTGAAAAAGAGCAGTTGCAAGAGGAGATTCAAACGCTCGGCGAGACCGTCGACCAGATGGATGAAAGGCAAGCAAAGTTGGCAGAATTGGACTTGATTAATAAGAAGATTGAATTGGTCGAAGAAGCGAACGCCATGAGTGAGATATTTAAGCTCCAGGAGCAAAATTTGCAACACCGCGCGGAGGAAATCGAGGCGGAGAAGGAGAACCTCGACGCCACGGGTACGCCGTACACAAACAAAGCAGCGACGGTCGAGGATATCGATGGAGCCATCGAAGAATCAAAAGAAGTATTGAAAGAAGTAATCAACGACCAAGATACCCGCGACGAAGATCTCGCCTCGACTGCAGAAGACAGCGAGAACGAGGTGCAATCGGTGTTGAAGTCTGAAGTGTCGTTTCCGACGGATTCAAGCTCGAGCGTTTCGAGTTATACTTCTTCTCCTTCCTCTACTTCGTCCTCTTCGTCCTCATCTTCGACGACGACGACTTCGAGTAGCAGTAGCAGCAGCAGCAGCAGCAGCAGTGAACCTAGCAGCAGCAGCAGCAGCAGCAGCAGCAGCAGCGAACCTAGCAGCATCTTCTCTGGCAACGACGATGAAGAAGTTGAAGTGCCAGCTGGTACGCCGCCAGCGGTGGCAGATGCCATGACGAATGCAAACGAAGACAAATCAATCGTTACGACTATGAAGAATCGAGACTCGAACAATATCGTCGATGTCAACGACCCAATCGTTGAAGTCGATGTCAGCGCGTCGAAAGGTATTGATCTTCGTCGCGAATCGCAAGCGAAGGGTTCCAGCGAGGGCGAGTCGTATCCAGTTCAAGAAACGATTGATGAAATCTCCGCTGCGCTGCTCGCCGTCGATGAAGGCAAAGCCGTGGAAACAAAGTTTGTCTTGAAAGGCGTCACGGCGGCGAACTTCACGGAGGAAGATGAAATTGCTGCGAAGAGCGTCTTTGCCGAGGCATTGGACGTTACTACGGAAGACGTGATCTTCGTGTCCATAAGAGATTACGTCTTGGGCGAAGAAGAAGCCGCATTGGCAAAAGCGCCGAAGAAGAACGTCGCAGATGTCAAAGCGAGAGCGAAAGAAGCGGTATTGAGAAGCCGATCTATCGCAAGACGCGCTGCTGCACTCGGTTTGGCGCAATCACGACCTCAGCTTGGCGCATCTTCTTCTGGTGCTCCCCGAAAAGCGCTCGCGGCAAAGACAAGCGTCGACGACCGAGACTACTTGAACGAGTACATCAATAAAGTAAAAGCAAAGAAAGACGCGACTTTGAACTCAGCCTTGGCGAGCAGAAAGAGCACTTCGAAGTCGTTTGCGAACGTCAAAAAAGCATCTTCATCCTCTTCCACCGCGGCAAAAGCATCGAGTGCAAAACCCATGGCTATGGCCAAGAGCAAAAACTTTGCGGCATCCATGGCTGAAGAAACGGCAGAAACGACAGAAACGACGACGACGACGACGAATACTGTGGAAACTGCGACGGAAATCCGCATCGTTGTGATGACCGATGACGTCGACGCGCAAGAGCTTCTCATCGCCGAACGCTTCTCCGACCCAGACATTCTCGCCGCCATCGTGTCTCGACTTCAAGCGACTGGGGCTCAGGCGCTAGTGAACGATGTCGGGGTCGTCTTAATCGAGCAGCGCAAGAACAAATACGACGAATACTTTGGCTTCCTACCGAAACCGGTGCGCAACGCCATCCACTGGACCGCCAACAAAATCGAGTTCGCATTTGAACGCGGTCGCGACTGGCTCGTGGATGCTTTTAACCTCACCATTGGCCAAGCGGACGCGATTACCGGTGCCGTTATGGGTGGCGTAGCCGTCGTCGTCATCTACCTGATTTTGCGCGCGGCGTACCGACGATGGGTTCGATATCGATTGAGACGATCGTCTAGAAGAAATAGCGGGGGATACGGGGGTAGTAACACAATGAACAACAACGACGAGAGCAGACCGTTGTACAGAGATACTTCAGAAACGAGAACCACCACGAAAGGCGGTCAAACCACTCGAGAGTACTCCTCCTCTCAGCAATACGGCACCACCCCGCCGGTGAGTCGAGGCTACTACGGCGCCGGCGCCGGGCCGGGCAGGCGGTGATAAAATACACGCACACACACACACACATATAACAACAGAAATTACCATACCATAGATAAGTACACGATACACGACGAAAAAGATATGTGACTTTTTAATTTATAATATACAACAAATATACACCATTGGTACTATAATTTGAATTTTATTGTTCGTATATTCGTCGCGTGTTCGCGCTCTGTGAATGTATAAGAGGGGTTCTAACATTTTTTCCTGGGGTGAGTCAGCATTAAAAACCCTCAGTTTCTGACTCTCAATTAACTAACTCTCTTCTCGTGTGTTTTAATCAGACCTCACGATATACTCGCGCGCACGAGCATAACACACCACGACAAATCAAACCGACGACAAACAAACTAATAATGGCGACGTACTTCTCCGAAATCGGCAAATCTATATCCAACGTCCTCACGAAAGATTTAAAATTGGTCGATAAAATAACTGTCTCGCAGCCGGGAAGCTCGACGAAATCGGAGACCATCGTCAACACCTCTTCGTCGTCGTTGTCGAACAAAACGACCATCACTCGCGATGTGATCGATGGGATCAAAGCAGACATCGTTTTAGATGCGAACGCGAGAAGTGTGTTGGCGACGTTAACCGCGACAGATATCGTTTTGAGCGGGATGAAAGTTGAATTGAAGACGGGGAACGTGACTGAAATCGGCCAATTGAAAGCGAACGTGCTGGAAAAAGCGAGTTTGCAATACGCGACGGGGGGCGTTGGAGTGAAGTGTGAGATGGCGTTGCCATCGCCGAACGCGGTGTCCGTGAACGTTTGCTCGGACGTTTTGGGTAACGGGACGTCTGTTGGCGTGGATGGGATGCTGACAACCTCCGGGGCTGTCCAATCGTACGGGGTAGCGCTGCAAAAGTGCCAAGGCGACACTACCTACGCCGTGGCTGCCGATAACGGTCTCGACCGTTTGAAGTTTGGAATGAGCACAAAATTGAGCGCAGATGTAAACGGTGCGATTGAGTGCGTCGTTGGAAGAAGTTCAGGGTCTTTGGCGTACGCGGTCGGTTTGCAAAACTCCAACTCTGGAGCGCGAGCGGTGTACAACAGCCAAGGGACGGTGGATTTAGCGAAGGAATTCTCGATTTGCGACGGCGCGAAAGCGAACGTGGTGGTGCAAGCGCATTTGGCGAGTAAGACGTACAAGACCGGTGTGGCTTTTGACATCAAAGGTTGAGAAGAAGAAGCGAAGCTTTAATATATGTATGTTTACATTTATGTGAGAAGAAGAAAGAGAGTTGTTTTTTAAAAAAGTTCTTTGCGCTGCGATTCGCAATAATAATTTTTGCGCGTCTCGCTGGGCGACGACAAAGATGAAGAATACAATGTTTTTAATCCTGATAATATACAAAATAATGATATATGAACAATTACAGTATGAACGTATGGAGACGCATGCGCTAATAAAACGTACCGTTTTGGTGCGCGTGCCCGCTGAAGTCTTCTACCGACTCTCGAGCTTTCAACTCGACCATGCGAGTGGCGCGGACAACATCGGCTTCGTTCTCGTACTCCTCCGCTTGCTTATCGATTTTATCGAGCACAGGGGTTCGCTTTTTTGCTTCTGGTGCAGTTAAACTTCCACCCGATAATGTCTGCATGAGACTTTCAAGGTCGGAGTTTGTGGATGCAATGGACGCTTGCGAATCGGTTTGGCGAAGCATCGAGCCGCCGACGCCTTGTTCTCCGTTCGCAGCAGCAGCAGCAGTCGTTGAGGGAGAACCGCTTTGATAGTGCTGTTGCGTGGCGTTATTATTGCTGATATTGTTGGAAAACGAACGATGTAAAGGACTTTCGGACATATTGAACGAAACTTTCGAGTTGGTGTGCATTTCTGGAATGCTTTCCATGCTCATTTGAGTCTTCATGACCCCATCTTCGTCTTTCAAATAATGCACGGGGAACGGCACTTTATCGTCCTCGGGTTTTGCAATCATCTCCCGTCCTCGAATGACGGTAGAAAGTTCGTGAACGTCGTTCACTGCTCTCGTGACAGCTCTCCATGGAGATTTAGCGTTATCTTTACCCATCAGCGCTTTCTTTTTACCCCATCTCGCAATCGATTCGGACAATTGCGCTTGGGCCGATCGCTCGTTTTGTCTTGCTTCCTCTAATCGACGCTTCGTCACAATCATCGCTTCGTTGACTTCCCGTATTTCTTGTTCCATTGTGCTTTGCGCGAAATACAAAGCGTCATCGTACGCTCTGTCCGCGGTTCGCGCATAGGATTGCGCAACCTCTAAAGTCGTCTCGCAAATCTTCGCGTCCAAGTTTGCCGTTTCCGACTTCTCTCTCGCTTCTCGTTCCACGCGAAAGGCTTCGTAGAATTGCGAGATGCCCTTGGTGACTTGCTCTTCACACTCAGCTAACAAGTGTCTTGTGGATGATTCTAACGCGTTGAGTTTGGCAAAATGCAAGGAAATCGGCGCGTTCATGGCTTGTTCCGCGCGATTGTGTGCGACGAACGCCGCCCGAGCGTCGTTGTTCAACGCGCGTGAATTCTGTTCATCTTTCGGTTCTGGACGATGTCTCGAGCCTTCATCGAGTGCCCTTTGTAATCGTTCGCCTAACGCGGTGTACGCTAATGATAACGCCTCAGAAGCTTTCGTCGCTCTCGTGAAAAACTCCTTCGTTTTAGAATTAACTTCAATGACCGTTTCCTCGGTTAGTTCGTTGATGGCGTCTTTAAACGTCATCATCGCACCATTGCGCCTTTTTTTCCACAAGACCAGAGCGGCTTTTGACGTTTCAAAATCTCCGACGGCTTTTGCCAACGCGACGTTCATGTTTGTCCGGATTTCTTGCGCGTGCTCCAATCGATTCTCCGCGGTTTTCAAATCTTCGTGCGCTAACTCTTTTCTTTTGGTTGCTATCTCCAAGATTTTCTGTCTGCGTTTTAATTTCTCCTTCACGACGGTTTCTCTCGTCATGGTATCCTTCACCGCTTGCATGGCAGATTGTAACGTCCACTTTGCGCTTGAATGTGCCAAACGCGACTTTTCCAACTCTGCTCTCGATAACGCGGCTTCGGCATCACCAGTTCTCGCCCAATGCGTTAAAATAGTCAAAGCGACGGGCTGTTGTCGCTCTCCCGGATGTGAGGACGCCGCCGCGAGTGACGTGTTGTTACCGGTGTTAGTTGGAGAGGATCCCCCGCTAGCCGCCGCAGAGGTGGTTGAATCGTAGCTTTCAATCTTTTCCAAAAAGTTGTGCAATAAGTTTGCGATACGCTCGCTGTCGTACACAAAGGGCTTCTCTCCTTCTTCCTCTTGGATCTCCATCGTTTCCACGCTCGAAGTCCGTCCAGATTTCTTACCTTTACGGATTTCTTCTCTCAAATCTTCAATTTCTGGTTGCAACTCCTCCCGAGTGATCCCAGCCGAGATGATTAATTCTACTAACTTTTTCCTACTCTCGTTTGCGTTCTCTCTCAAACGTTCTGCCTCGCCTTCTGCGGCTTGCAAACGCGCGTGTAACACCTCCGACCGAGCTCTCTGCGTACTCACGGAAATCCCGTGGAACCAATACTCTTCTTCCTCGTCGTCTTCGTCTTCAAAATTATCGTTTCCACCGCCATTTTCCGTCGTCGTATCTTCATTTTCAAACATTTTCGCGACGTCGATATCCTCCGATGAGAACGAGTTATCCACGTTCATGATACGGCCACTACCGCCACCGCCGCTTGCTCTAAAAATGTTATTCTTCAATCCGAGAATCTTGTTACTATTACTATTCTCTCCTCTCTTCGCGTTCGCAATCTCTTCCGCTAAATCCTCGCTATCTCTCTTACTCCCTCGAAACAAACTCGTCGACCAGTGCCTAGTCTTCTCCTCTTCCTCTTCTTCAACCAGCGAGTCGTCATCCATCACCTCCACTAAATCTGTGGCGAAGGATATCCGCTTCACGCCGCTTCTAGTCCCCGTCGGAGACGGAGGAAGTCTCGAAAATATATTCGACGACTCGCTGTTTCTCTCCGGACTAGAGGCGCCACTACTCGTCGTGTTCTGTGTCTCCTCCGCGGAATTATTGTTCCCGTGGTGCTGCACTCGAGAGAGGTCAATCTGTAACGTCCCCGCGCTGCTCGCTTTCTTCAACCGACTACTACCGCTCGTATTATTATTATTATTATTATTATTCGTCGTCGTCGTCGTCTCTTTCGAGGTATCATCCTCCCGCAAACTCACCGCGTTCGATAACAAAAACTCGTAGTTTGGTGACGGCGGTGGCGTCGTTTGATTGTTCGATCCCAATCGATCGTGACTGGCGCTTTTTAATATTCCTCTTCTCTGCGGTTGTTGTTTGTGCAAAAAAGCGGTGGTTGTTGTCGTTCCTCCTCCTCCTCCTCCTCCTGAAGAAGACGAAACAGCGCTGTTAATGTTATTGTTGTTCGCGCGTTCCGAGGGAGGATGACCATGTAAACCCGTCGTTGATGTTGTTGTTGTTGTCGTCGTCGTCGTCGTTCCCTGGTTCATTAAAGAGGCAGCGGCGTCCTTGCGCGCGTTCGCGCCGTTGACGGTGATGTTGCGCTTTTTTTCTTCCCCACCGGCCAAAAACGCAAAGTCGTCCGTTCTCTCAAAGTCTCCTCCTCCTCCTCCTCCTCCTCCTCGCGAGGAAGAGAAAGAAGAAACACCACCGGTGGCACCGGCTGCGTTCACCTCCACCGACGATTGCGAAGCCGCCGCGCGGTCGCTGCCGCTCGGAGAGGAGGAGACGCACCCCATCCTATTCTTTTTCTGTGACGAGGGAAAACGAGGAAAAAGCGTCTCTTCGAGAGAGTGGAATCTTTCTCATCAGAGCGGAAAAAAGTAAAAAAAATCAACCTGTATGTAAAAGTAATAAAAAAGGAAGCGCACGACGCACGCTATATATGTGTATATCATAAAGCTTTTTAAAACTTAGCCTCTAAGGTTAAATCTACGACAGCTCTTTTCTCGAGCGCGATTTGCACGGGTGCAGGGAGCGTCGCGGATTTCGTTGACGTTTCGACTTCGCTCGCGGCGACGAGCTCCGCCGCCGCTTTGCGAGCGCTTTCGAGCAAATATAAATCCGTGGCTAAACTGGCGTGGAACAGTTCAACACTGTTGCCGGACTGTTTGGATCCCCAGAGATCGCCGGCACCTCGAAGCTGTAAGTCCGATTCGGCGACGCGGAAGCCGTCGTTGGTTTTTTCGAGGACGGCGAGTCGGTCGCGAGCGCGCTCTTCGCGGTCTTCGTCCGGGTTTGGCGTGTTGAGGAGGAAGCAGCGGGACTGGCGAGAGCCGCGACCGACGCGACCACGGAGTTGGTGTAAAGCGGCGAGGCCGAAACCACCGGAACCACCGCCACCGGAGGCGTCGATTACGATTAGAGAAGCGTTCGGGACGTCCACACCGACTTCGACGACGGAGGTGGCGACGAGACACTGCGTTTCTCCGCTGGCGAAGAGATCTAGCGCGCTTTGTTTCTCCTCGGAGGAGAGTTGGCCGTGCAAAAGACCAAACTTGACGTTTGGAAGTTTCAGCTTTAAGCGCTCGAACTCTTCCTCCGCACCTTTCGTTTGATTCTTTTCCGTATCTTTGTCCGAGACGTAACGCAAGATGACGTAAGCTTGACCGCCTCTTTGCGTTTCTTCTTGGATGGCTTCAAACGCGACTTCGTGTTCAGGCGGGTCGAGAACTTTCGTCCAGATTGGCAAACGACCTGCGGGTTTCTCTTCTATGACGGATAACGCCATCTCGCCAAATTTAGTCATCGCTAATGTTCGCGGAATGGGCGTTGCGGACATGGTCAACATGTGCGGCGGTTCCCCGCCTTTGGAGAGGAGTTTCGCGCGTTGATTAACGCCAAAGCGATGTTGCTCGTCGACTACAGCTAAACCGAGCGATTTAAATTTCACGTTTTCGTTTATTAACGATGTCGTGCCGACGACGATGGAAATGTCTCCAGATTCAATCTTCTCGTAAATCAGTTTCAACTCTTTTTGCTTCGTGCTCCCAGTGATGATTTCGCACTTTGGCGCGTCTGGGCCCATTTCTCTCAACAAGTCCGATAAGGTTTTGTAGTGCTGATTGGCTAAAACTTCCGTCGGAGCCATCAGAGCGCCTTGGTGTCCCGCACCAACTGCTGCGAGTAACGCCAACGCAGCAACGACGGTTTTACCACACCCGACGTCACCTTGAAGCAATCGCAACATCGGCGCCGGACCAGCCATATCGGTTAAAATCTCCTCCAAAGCTTGGTCTTGCGATCGCGTCAAGGAAAACGAGAGTTCTTTTCGCAGTTGGTCGCACAAGTGCGTGGAAACGATGGATATGCCTTCCTTTTCGCTTTCGCCTTCATTCTCAGCGGCTAACGATTGTAAGCGCTTACGTTCACCCATCAACTGCACTTGCAAAATCAAAAGCTCTTCAAACGCTAGGCGTTCTCTCGCGCGAGCGACTTGTTCCACCGTTGCCGGCGCGTGAATGCTCGCGACAGCTTCCGCGTGCGAAACGAGTTGCAACTCTTTCAACAAGGCGTTTTCTTTGCCTAAAGAAACCTCCAACGGATCGCCTTTGAGTTTCTTCAAGAAAAACTCAAGCGCGCGGGGGATAGCTTTGTGCCACTCTTCGTTCGTCA
>Ga0255757_10001048_pt1 | contig 27139 bp, 23 predicted proteins | sample 071ome_27_FD_179957 | JGI IMG/M metagenome (GOLD analysis project Ga0255757, IMG submission 179957) | Coastal salt marsh microbial communities from the Groves Creek Marsh, Skidaway Island, Georgia - 071409AT metaG (version 2) | ecosystem: Environmental > Aquatic > Marine > Intertidal zone >...
GAGGTGCTGGGCCAGGACGTGGCGGTGGCCGTGGAGGTCGTTCCGCCGGAGCAGGATGACGCAGGTGTGGCGCCCGCGGTGGCGCCCGCGACGACGGCTTCCCAGGCGCCTCCGGGGCCCGGGCCGGACGGATCGGCACCGGCCGATCCCGCGACGCGACTGCAGGGCCGTTTCACTTTCGACGCATTCGTCATCGGTCCGAGCAACCGGTTCGCCCACGCCGCCGCGCTCGCGGTGGCCGAGACCCCGGCGCGCGCGTACAACCCGCTGTTCATCTACGGGGGCGTGGGGCTCGGCAAGACACACCTGCTCCATGCGATCGGGCACTTCACCGCCGAGAACCATCCGGGCCTGTCGGTGCGCTACGTGTCGGTCGAGACCTTCACGAATGAGTTCATCAACTCGCTCCGCGACGGGGCGATGCGGTCGTTCAAGGATCGCTACCGCGGCACGGACATCCTGCTCATCGACGACATCCAGATGCTCGAGGGCCGCGAGCAGACGCAGGAGGAGTTCTTCCACACGTTCAACGCGCTGCACGAGAGCGGCAAGCAGATCGTGATCTCCAGCGACCGCCCGCCGAGTGCCATCAAGACCCTGGAGGACCGCCTGCGGTCGCGGTTCGAGATGGGACTGATCACCGACGTGCAGCCCCCCGATCTGGAGCTGCGCATCGCGATCCTGCGCAAGCGGGTGAAGACCGACGGCTACCAGATCCGCGATCCCGAGGTTCTCTCGTTCATCGCCGCGCGGGTCTCGACCAACGTCCGCCAGTTGGAGGGCGCCCTCATCCGGGTCGTCGCGCATTCCTCCATCTCCGGTCGCCCGGTCACGGTGGAGTTGGCCCAGGAGGTCCTGACCGACCTCTTCCCGGCTGCCGATGGGGAACTGCGGATAGACCTCATCCAGGAGGCCGTTGCACGTCACTACGCCATCTCCATCGATGAGCTCGTCGGCGAGAAGCGCACGAAACGCATCGTCGTGCCCCGCCAGGTCGCGATGTACCTCTGCCGCGAACTCACCGACGCCTCGCTGCCGGCGATTGGCCGGGCATTCGGCGGACGCGACCACACGACCGTCCTGTACGCGGTCCAGAAGATCTCGGGCCTGCTCACCGACGGCGGGGATGTGTACGAGTCCGTCCAGGCGCTGACGCAGTCACTGGCGGGATCACCCCGCTAGCAGCTGTGGTGCCAGGTCACCGAACCCCTGACATCGGGTGTCGGGGGTTCGTCATCTGTCACGGCAGGTACACCGCGCTTTTCCCGCATGGCGCGGCTTTTCCTCTGCGTGGGTGGCTGTGCATCATCAGGCGGGCTCCTGTGGACGACCTGTGGATAAGCCCTGGCACCCGTGCATCACCCTCCACAAGCCTCCACATCCCCGGCGGCATGCCGTGCGCGGGGTGTGGATGCCTGTGGGTGATACGGACATGCGTATGGGTTTTCCCACAGGCCGTCCACACCCCCTGAAACGCGCTGTCAGCAGCGCCTTCATTCGTCCATCCCCGGACTCCACAGGCCCTACTGCCTCTCCAACCAACTTCTTCTCATATTGAGATGAAGAGGTATGACAGCGCGCGTCCGGGGCGGGGCGAGCGGCGAGTCCCGGCCGGTACTCTGCCGCCGTGCGCCTGACCTGCCCCCGTGACGACCTTGCCGCCCGCCTCGCCCTGGCATCACGCGCGGCGTCGGGCAAGGGGACCATCCCCGTACTCGCGAACGTCCTCCTGAGGGCCGAGGAGGGCCTGGTGGAACTCGCGGCCACCGACATGGAGGTATCGCTCCGCGTGCCCCTCGAGGATGCCGGCGTGGAGGAGCACGGATCGGTGGTGCTCCCGCGGCTGGCCGCCGACCTGGTGCGCAGCATGTCTCCCGGGCCCGTGTCCATCGTGCACGCGGAGAACGAGGGGCAGGTCCAGATCTCGGGCGGCGGATCCTCGTTCAGCCTCAACTGCCATCAGTCGGGTGAGTACCCGGAGCTCCCGCAGGACGGCGGCGTGGGGGTACCCATGCCCGCCCGCGCATTCACGGAGTGCGCCGACCGCGTGGTGCGCGCGGCCTCGCGGGACGAGACCCGCCCGGTGCTCACGGGCGTCCTCGTGAGGATGGGCCCCGGCGGCCTGACGATGGCCGCGACCGACAGCTACCGGCTTGCTGTTCGCACCGTGCCACTCGAGAATCCACCCGCAGAGGAGCGCGAGGCGATCATCCCGGCGCGCGCCGTGACCGAGGCCGCCCGCCTGGCGTCGCAGGCCGGCGATGCGGAGGTGGAGATCGCACTCGGGGAATCCCAGGCCACCATCCGTTGCGGCGGGGTGCGCCTCACCACCCGCCTCATTGATGGGCAGTTCCCGGACTACCGGCAGCTGATCCCCGCCGAGTTCGAGCAGGAGGTCCGGCTTGACAGGGCGGAGTTCCTCGGCGTGCTCACGCGCATCGGCGTGCTGGCGCAGCGCACGGCACCCCTTCGCCTGTCGTTCGAGCAGGGCCAGTTGACAGTGGCCACGGCAAGCGACCAGGTGGGCGAGGGGCGCGAATCCCTTCCGGTGGCGTACGCGGGTGAGCCGATGGAGATCGGCTTCAATGCCGACTTCCTCAGGGAGGGCGTCGACGGGATGTCGGGCGATGAGGTGCGCCTGGGGCTGATCAGCCCACTCCGGCCGGGACTGCTGCGCGGGGAGTCGGACGGTCACCGCTATCTCCTGATGCCCATCCGCCTTCCCGGGTAGGACCGTGCCGGCCGGCGCCTGGACGGCCACGCACCTGGATGTCGCCGACGTGCGGTCCTGGCACAGGGTGTCGGTGGACCTCCCGCCGGGCGGCATCGTGCTGTGCGGACCGAACGGCGCCGGCAAGACGTCGCTCGTCGAGGCCCTCGTGCTGGCGTGCCTCGGGGTGTCGTGCCGCACCTCGCGCGAATCGGAGGCGGTGCGCATGGGTTCCCCGGCACTGCATGTGTCCCTCGACCTCCACGGCCCGAGCGGTGCGCAGCACCGGGAGATCGGATACGCATCCGGACGCGGCAGGCGGCTCACCCGCGATGGCGACACCGTTCGTTCCCTGGCGGACTGGCGCGCGGCCGGCAGCGTGCTGGTGTTCCTGCCCGAGGAACTGCGCGCGGTGAAGGGACCACCGGCAGCGCGGCGCCGGCACCTGGACCGATTGCTGGAGGCAGCGGCCCCGGGATATGCCGATGACCTGGCGGCGTACGGGGCATCGGTATCGCAGCGGAATGCGGCCCTTCGCGGTGCGCGCGCCGGCCGGATGGGCGTTGATGCCGTGGCGCCATGGGAGCCCGCCATGGCGGCGCATGGGGCCCGGATCATCGCCGCGCGCCGCGACGCCCTTCATGCGCTGTCGGGTCCCTTCGCGCGGTGGATGGAGGACCTCGGCGGGGGGCCCGGGGCCGTCGTGCGCCTCGAGCCGTCCCCGGCTGCGCTCGCGGACGTGCCCACAGACGCGCTCGAAGGGCACCTCGTCGGGCGGTTGCGCGATGCACGGCCCCGCGAGATCGCCGCGGGCCTCACCCTGGCGGGCCCTCACCGTGATGACGTCTTCGTCGGCCAGGAGCGCGATGGCACCACGGTGGACCTGCGCGCGGTGGGAAGCCAGGGCGAGCAGAGAACGGCGGTGCTGGCACTGATCATGGCGCACCGGGAGTACCTCGGCGCGCACGCCGGCCTACCCATCCTGGTGCTGGACGACGTGCTGTCGGAACTGGACCCGCGCAGGCGCGGCCTCCTGCTGGATGCCCTGGTGGGAGCCGGGCAGTGCCTGCTGACCACCGCGGACCCCGCGGCAGCGGATGCCGCGGCACAGCGCGGCGCCCACGTCGTCACGGTGGAAAGGGGGGTGGGTGTCACGACGACGCCGGCGTGATCCGGTCGGCATCGGCGACCTCCTGGGCCGTGCGACCCGGGCCTTCACGCGTCCTGGCGACTCGGTCCTCAGCTCCGTGCGCGCGGCGTGGAGCGACGCCACCGGCCCAGGCACCGTGAACCACGCCTATCCCATCCGCCGCAGCCGTGCCGGGGTGGTGACCGTGGCGTGCTCCGATGCGGTATGGGCGCATGAGCTGGGGATGCGCGAGGAGGAGATCGCCGCCCGCCTGGCGGCTGCCCTGGGTGACCCCGACGCCGTCGCGGGCCTGCGGTTCGTGGTGGCCGACCACGCGATCCCCCGGGTTGATGACGAGGCGCCCCCCCGCCCGCCGTTGCCGGATCCGGGTCCGGAGGCGCTCCGCCGCGCGCGGGCGGCGACGGCGCACATCGACGACCCGGAACTGCGCGCGGTGATCACCCGCATGGCCGCCCGGGCGATGGAGCGTGAGACGGGTCCCTGACGTGCCCGGCGCACCCGGTTTCCGTGGGGCCCGCTGGTAGGTTTCCCCCTGCACACAGGCGGCGATCGGGCGTCCCCGCGCCGGTCGCCGCGCCGCCCCGGCACGGCCCCTGAGGAGGGGCGGCATGGGTCGGCCCGACGCGAGGAGACAGGTGACCGAACCGGGATTCGACGCCACCACCGATGCCGCGACGTACGACGCCGGCGCCATCACCGTGCTGGAGGGCCTCGAGGCCGTGCGCAAGCGGCCCGGCATGTACATCGGCTCCACCGGCCCCCGGGGTCTCCACCACCTGGTGTACGAGGTGGTGGACAACTCCGTGGACGAGGCCATGGCCGGCCACTGCACGCGTGTGGACGTGGTGCTTCACCCGGACGGCTCATGCTCGGTGACCGACGATGGGCGCGGCATCCCCGTCGCGGCCATGGCCGACCAGGACGACAAGAGCGCCCTCGAGGTGGTGCTCACGGTCCTCCACGCCGGCGGGAAGTTCGGTGGCGAGGGCTACAAGGTGTCGGGTGGCCTGCATGGCGTGGGCGTGTCGGTGGTGAACGCCCTCTCGGAGCGGCTGACCGCGGAGGTGCGCCGCGACGGCCGCCTGTGGGTGCAGTCGTACGAGCGCGGCATGCCCGATGGGCCCATCCGCGACGCCGGCGACGCCGACGCCACGGGCACCACCATCCGCTTCACGCCCGACCCGGAGATCTTCGAGGACACCCAGTTCGACTACGACACGCTCGCCACGCGGTTCCGCGAGACGGCGTTCCTCACGCCGGGCCTCAGGATCACCCTCACCGACGAGCGCGGCGAGCGGCGTGAGGACTCCTTCCACTACGAGGGCGGGCTCACGGACTTTGTGAAGCACCTCAATGCCACGAAGGACCCCCTGCATGGCGACGTCATCGCCATCTCCGCCGAGGGCGAGGAGGGCCAGGTGGACATCGCGATGCAGTGGACCACGGGCTTCACCGAGTCGGTGTTCACCTTCGCGAACAACATCAACACCCACGAGGGCGGCACGCACCTCACCGGCTTCCGCACCGCGCTCACACGCTGCATCAACGACTACGCACGCGCCAAGAACCTCCTGAAGGAGAAGGACGACAACCTCGAGGGCAACGACACCCGCGAGGGCCTCACGGCGATCGTCTCGGTCAAGCTGCGCGAGCCGCAGTTCGAGGGCCAGACGAAGACCAAGCTGGGAAACAGCGAGTTCGCCGGTTTCGTCGCCACGGTGGTGAACCAGCGCCTCGCGGAGTTCCTGGAGGAGAACCCGCAGACGGCCAAGGCCATTTGCACGAAGGCGTCCAACGCCGCGCAGGCACGCCTGGCCGCCCGGAAGGCACGCGACCTCGCGCGGCGGAAGGGCGTGATGGACTCCACGAGCCTGCCGGGCAAGCTCGCCGACTGCTCCGATCGGGACCCCGAGAACACCGAGATCTTCCTGGTGGAGGGCGACTCCGCCGGTGGCTCCGCGGTCCGGGCACGGCAGTCGTCCTTCCAGGCCATCCTGCCGCTGCGCGGAAAGATCATCAACGTCGAGAAGGCGCGCATCGACAAGGTGCTGAGCAATGCCGAGATCCAGGCGATGATCACGGCCATGGGCACGGGCATCGGGGCGGACTTCGACCTGTCGAAGGCCCGGTACCACAAGCTCATCATCATGACCGACGCCGATGTGGACGGCGCGCACATCCGCACGCTCATCCTCACCTTCCTGTTCCGCCATATGCCCGAGGTCGTGGACCAGGGCTACGTGTACATCGCGCAGCCGCCGCTCTACAAGGTCAAGCAGGGCAGCACCGAGCAGTACATCGAGAAGGAGTCCGACCTCGAGGACTGGCTGCTCGAGCGCAACATCGGCGACATGACGCTGCAGGCCACGGGGGATGCGGAGTCCGCCCTCACCAAGGCGCGGTTCCAGCGGTACACGCGCGCACTGCGCGAGCACGACGGCTGGTCATCAGCGCTACGGGCCACCCACGGCAACGAACTCGTGGACTTCGTGCAGGTGCACGGGTTGGTGGAGGCCGAGCCGGCGGACATCGCCGCTCTCGCCGCCGCCGTGGTGGCCGCATCCGGCGACGCCGCGGAACTCACCGTGATCGACGAGGATGCGGAGGCAGCCTCGGTGCGCGCGCGCTCGGTGGAGTCGCGCACGGGCGAGGCGCGTACGGTCACCATCCCGTTGTCGCTCTACGCGGCCCCGGAGCTCGCGGCCTTCCGCGCCGCTCGGGCGAAGCTGCGCGACCAGGTGGGCGAGGCCCCGTTCGTGGTCACGCGTGGTGCCCGCCGTCGCGAGGCCGCCACGTACGACGCCCTGCGTGGATCCATCATGGACCTCGCGCGCGAGGGCATCTCGCTCAGCCGCTTCAAGGGCCTCGGCGAGATGAACGCCGAGCAATTGTGGGAGACGACGATGGATCCTGAGCGCCGGATACTGCAGCGCGTCACCATGGATGACGCCGCCGCCGCCGACGAGCTGTTCTCGATGCTGATGGGCGACAAGGTGGAGCCCCGGCGTGACTTCATCGAGCGCAACGCGCGCTCCGTCGAGTTCCTGGATGTCTGAGATGGCGATCGACCGCCACGGGAGGATCGAGCCGCGCGAGTTGGCCGAGGAGATGCGCTCGTCGTACCTCGACTACGCGATGAGCGTGATCGTGGGCCGCGCGCTGCCGGACGTGCGCGACGGCCTGAAGCCGGTGCACCGCCGGGTCTTGTTCGCCATGCACGACCGGGGCCTGCAGCCGGACCGCGGCTACGTGAAGAGCGCGAACATCGTCGGAACCGTGATGGGCGAGTACCACCCCCACGGTGACTCGGCCATCTACGACGCCCTGGTGCGCCTGGCGCAGGACTTCAACAGCCGGTATCCGACCGTGGACGGACAGGGCAACTTCGGCTCGCAGGAGTTCGCGGCTGCGGCCATGAGGTACACCGAGGCCCGCCTGTCGCGCTATGCGACGGAGATGCTGCGGGACATCGACGAGAACACCGTCGAGACCATCGCCACCTACGACGACCGCCGGCGCGAGCCCACGGTGCTGCCGTCGCGCGTGCCGAACCTGCTGGTGAACGGCTCCGCCGGAATCGCCGTGGGCATGGCCACCAACATCCCGCCGCACAACCTCGGCGAGGTCGTGGACGCCTGCATCGCGATGATCGACGACCCGGCGATCGACTCGGACGGCCTCATGAAGTACGTGAGGGCACCGGACTTCCCGACCGCCGGCCAGATCGTGGGCCTGTCGGGCGTGCGCGACGCCTACCGGACCGGCCGCGGGCGCGTGGTGGTGCGGGGCCTGGCGCACAACGAGCCGCTGAAGCACGGCCGCAACGCCATCGTGTTCACCGAGCTGCCGTACCAGGTGAACAAGTCGGAGATGCTGCGGAAGATGGCCGAGCTCGCCAACGACGGCGTGCTCAAGGAAATCGCAGACCTGCGCGACGAGAGCGGCCGCGACGGCATCCGCGTGGTGGTGGAGCTGCGTCGGGACGCCGTGCCCAAGGTGGTGCTGAACAAGCTCTACAAGCACACCCAGGCGCAGACCACCTTCGGGGTGAACGCCATTGCGCTGGTGGATGGAGTGCCGCGCACCCTGTCGCTGCGCGACATGATCCGGCACTACCTCGACCACCAGCGCGATGTCATCCGGCGCCGGTCCCGCTTCCGCCTGGACCGGGCGGAGACGCGCGCACACGTGCTCGAGGGGCTGCTGATCGCCCTCAAGGACATCGACGCCGTCATCGCCCTCATCCGGGCCGCCGCCGATCCCGATGAGGCCCGCGCCGGCCTGATGAGCACGTTCGACCTGAGCGAGCTGCAGGCCCGGGCCATCCTGGACCTGCGGCTGCAGCGCCTGACCCAGCTCGAAGCCGGGAAGATCGAGGCCGAGTACGCCGAGCTGCAGGAGGAGATCGCCGAACTGCGCGCGATCCTGGGTGACGAGGCGCGGGTGTACCAGGTGATCCGGGAGGAGCTCACCGAGGTCCGCGGGCGGCACGCCGATGAGCGGCGCACGGAGATCATCCCGGCCGAGGGCGAGATCGACCTCGAGGACCTCATCGCCGAGGAGGAGATGGTCATCTCCATCACGGCAGGTGGCTACATCAAGCGGCTTCCGGTGACCACCTACCGCGCCCAGCGGCGTGGCGGCAAGGGCCTTCGCGGTGCCCGCCTGAAGGACGAGGACCGCGTGGACCACCTGTTCATCGCGTCCACGCACGACTACCTGCTGTTCTTCACCAACCAGGGGCGCGTGTACCGCCAGAAGGTGCACGAGATCCCGCAGGCGGCCCGCGACGCGCGTGGCAGGCACATCGCGAACGTCCTCGCCCTGCTGCCGGACGAGGAGATCCGGCAGGTCTTCAACACCCGCGACTACGCCGAGGGCAAGTACCTGGTGCTGGCCACCAAGGGCGGCATGGTGAAGAAGACCGAGTTCGGCGCGTACAACACGGTGCTGAAGGAGGCCGGCATCATCGCCATCCGCCTCGCGGATGATGATGAGCTGGTGGGTGTGCAGTTGACCGATGGCGACGCCGACCTGCTGATCGTGTCGGCGCGCGGCCAGGCGGCACGGTTCAGCGAGGAGCAGGTGCGCGCCACGGGCCGCGGAACGCAAGGCGTGCGCGCGATGAACCTGGACTCCGAGGACCGGGTGCTGGCGGTGGCGGTGGCGGACGACGAGGCCGACCTGCTCGTGGTGACCGGCAACGGCTACGGCAAGCGCACGGCCATCACCGAGTACCCGCGCAAGGGGCGCCCCACCAAGGGCGTGCGCACCATCAAGGTCAGCGATCGCAAGGGCGAGCTGATCACCGCGCGCATCGTGCGGCCGGGCCAGCAGCTGCTGCTGGTGTCGGTGATGGGGCAGGTCATCCGCATCGAGGTGGACGGCGTGAAGCGCATGGGCCGTAGCACCGAGGGCGTGCGCCTGATGGACGTGGGGGACGAGGACAGCGTGGCGACCTGCGCGCCCGTGGATGAGCAGGAGGCCGCAGCTGAGGCCCCAGAGGCCCCGGAGTCCGGTAGCGCGGCTGACGACCCGGTCGCAGGCGGCGAGCCGGACGCGTGATCGCGGTCAGCGCGCCGGCCGGCCGACGGCGAGCAGGCCGTCCCCCTGCCCGATGACGCCGAGGCCCCACTCCACCGGGTAGAGGGCGGCGCGCACCGGCAGGGCATCGCCCCAGCCGCGTTGGCGCTCGCCCCCCGTGGTCCGCGCGTCGAGCGAGCCGGGCAGCACGCCCATGAGGGGCACGGTGCGCACGGACACCACGCGGATGCCGGCGAGCCCCAGCACCCAGGCGAGCGAGTCCCGGTCGTAGTGCACGAGGTGCCGCGGCAGCTCCAGGCCGTCCCATGCCCCGCCGGTGGCCCGTCGCGCGAGGGAGCGGATGTTCGGCACGCCCACGACCAGTCGCCCGCCCGGCGCGAGGATGCCCGCGATGGCCCGCAGGGTGGCCACGGGATCCGGAACGTGCTCGAGCACCTGCGACATCCGCACCATGTCCCAGTCGCCTGCGGGCAGGCGGCCCTCGTGAAGCGCGGCGTCCAGCGACCCCCGAACCACCCAGGCGTTCCCGGATTCCTGCGCGGCGCGGACCGCCGCCTCTGACGGCTCGAGCCCCCAGGCCTCGTGGCCGGCCTCGCGGAGGGCCATGACGGCCATTCCCGTGCCCGCGCCGACGTCGAGCACCCGCGATCCGGGGCGAAGCGGGCCTCCGATGTCGGCCTCGGGGACGGCGACCCCGATTACCCGGGCCACCCGCCCGCCCGCCCCCGCCGCACGCGAAAGCGCACGACCCGAGGCCCGGGCCGTCAACGACGCCCGACGGGGGTCGTGCTGCGGGTAGTCGTCCGGGTACCAGGCGCCGGGGTCATCGGGCCATGGGTCGGTACGGCACAGCAGGCAGGTGGGGCACTCGACCACCCGGAACTCACCCGGCATGCCGCGCCGGTGATCGCGCGATCGCAGCACCTCGCGACCGCCGGCACCTCCGCACACCGGGCACGACGACGGGTGCGTGGCGGGAGGCGTCGGCATGGGGCGGGAGGATACGGACCGCGGTCCACTAGCCTTGCCGGACCGTGACGCGCCTCCCCGACCCCAAGGACATCCTTCCGCATCGGGACCCGTTCCTGTTCATCGACGAGATCGTGGAACTGGTGCCCGGGGAGTCGGCACGGGCGCGCTGGACGCTCCGCCCCGACACCCCCTTCCTCGCCGGGCACTTTCCGGGCGAGCCGATCATGCCGGGGGTGATCATCGTGGAGGCCCTGGCGCAGGCCGGCGCGCTGGCGGCGTTGTCCACGGAGGACGGACAGGGCAAGCTGGCACTCTTCGCCGGCGTGGACAAGTGCCGGTTCAAGCGCCCCGTGCGTCCCGGCGACACGCTGGAGCTCGTCACCCGCGTCACGCGCGTGCGTGGTCCCATCGGCGAGGCCGAGGCCGTCGCCACGGTGGACGACGCCGTGGCGTGCACGGCCACCCTCAAGTTCGCGATCGTGGGTCGCGATCAGGCGGGCGCACCCTGAGCCTGGTCGCCGCGGGACCACGCGATCGCCGACGTGCCCGTCTCGTGGGCGTGGGCGGCTACGTGCCGCAACGCGTGATGACCAACGCCGAGCTGGAGGAGATGGTCGACACCAGCGACGAGTGGATCGTCTCCCGCACGGGCATCCATGAGCGCCGCATCGCCGCCGATGACCAGGCCACCACCGACCTGGCGGCCGAGGCCGTGCGCGACCTGCTGCGACGGACGGGCACCGATCCTTCCGACGTGGACCTGCTGGTGGTCGCCACCACCACGCCCGACTACCCGTTCCCCCCCTGCGCGCCGATCGTCGGGACCATGACGGGCATGGACCATGTCGCGGCCTACGACACCAACGCGGTGTGCTCGGGCTTCATGTACGGCATCGCGCAGGCCACCGGGATGGTGGAATCGGGAATGGCCCGCCGTGCCGTCGTGGTGGGCGCCGAAACGCTCTCGCGCATCATGAACTGGGACGACCGCGCCACGTGCGTGCTCTTCGCGGACGGCGCGGGCGCGGTGATGATCGAGGCCGATGGGGGCGAGCCGGGCACGGGCGTGGTGGGCGTGGAGTTCGGATCCGATGGCACGGGGTTCGCCGACCTCTGGGTGCCGGCCGGGGGGACGCGCTCGCCGATGTCGCCCCAGACGCCGCATGCCGACGCATGCATCCAGATGAACGGCCGCGAGGTCTTCCGCTTCGCCACGCGCATCCTGGTGGAGTCATCGCAGCGCCTGCTTGCCGAGGCCGGCATCACGATCGCCGATGTCGACCTGCTGGTGGCCCATCAGGCGAATGAGCGCATCCTCGACCACGCATCGGAGCGCATGGGCATTGACCGCGCGAAGGTCGTGATGAATCTCGACAGGCTGGGAAACACCTCGTCGGCCAGCATCCCGCTGGCCCTGGCCGACGCCGTGGACACGGGAATGCTGGAGGAGGGGGCGCTGGTGCTGATGGTTGGTTTCGGGGCGGGTCTCACGTGGGGCAGCGTGCTCGTGCGATGGGAGCCGCGCACATGATCGCGCTGCTGTTTCCGGGTCAGGGTGCCCAGCAGGTGGGGATGGGCCGCGATCTCGCCGCGCAGTTCCCCGTGGCCGCCGACACCTTCGCCGAGGCCGACGACGCGCTGGGGTACGACCTCACCCGCATTATCTTCGAGGGCCCGGAGGAGGATCTGGTGCGCACCGACGTGTGCCAGCCGGCGATCCTCGCCATGAGCGTGGCGTGCCTGCGCGTGGCCCGCGACCACGGCCTGCGGGGTGACCTGGCCATGGGCCACTCCCTGGGGGAGTTCTCCGCGCTGGTCGCCTGCGGATCGATCGGGTTCGCCGAGGCAATTCGCCTCGTGGGCGAGCGTGGCGCGGCCATGCAGGCCGCGGGCGAGGCGCGGCCCGGCACCATGGCGGCCATCCTCGGGCTGGCAGATGGCGATGCGGAGTCGCTCTGCGCCGAAGCCGGTGATGTGTGGCCGGCCAACTACAACTGCCCTGGGCAGGTCGTGGCATCCGGCACGGTCGAGGGCATCGACCGCCTGCTCGCCCTGGCGTCGGAGCGCGGGATCAAGGCCACCCCACTGAAGGTGGGCGGCGCCTTCCACAGTCCCCTCATGGAGCCCGCATCATCCCGGTTGGCGCCGGCGCTCGAGGCATGGGACCCGCAGGCCCCCGACCCGCGGTTCCTGTCCACCACGACCGCCCAGGTCGAGCCCGCCGATCGCATGCGGGCGGTGCTGCTGGACCAGCTGACCTCGCCCGTGCGCTTCGGCCACGCGGTGGAGACCGCAGTGGCGATGGGCGCTCGCACGTTCGTGGAACTCGGGCCCGGCCGGGTGCTGTCCGGCCTGGTCAAGCGCGTCAAGCGCGACGCGGTGCTGCACCAGGTGTCCGGGCCGGAGGGGCTCGAGGGGATCGCCGGGGTCATGGGATGAGCGTCGCACTGGTGACGGGCGCAAGCCGTGGTATCGGCGCGGCATGCGCGCTGGCGCTGGCCGCTGCCGGCCACGATGTGGCCGTGGGGTACGTCGCCGACGAGGCTGGTGCCACCGCGACGGCGGACGCCGTCCGCGCGGCCGGCGTGGGCGCGGCCGTGGTGCAGGGTGACATCTCCGATCCCGCGCAGGCCGATGCCGTGGTGGCAGGTGCCGAGGACGCCCTGGGCCCGCTCGGTGCGCTGGTCCTGAACGCCGGCATCACGCGGGATGGCCTGATGATGCGCATGAGCGACGACGACTGGCGTGCGGTGATCGACACCAACCTGTCGGGGTCGTTCTACTGCGCGCGCGCGGCGCTGCGCGGCATGATGAAGCGTCGCGCGGGATCGATCGTGGCGATCTCGTCGGTGGTGGGCTTGATGGGCAATGCCGGTCAGGTGAATTACGCTGCCGCCAAAGCCGGTCTCATCGGCATGACGAAGTCGCTCGCCAAGGAGGCGGGCGGCCGCGGGGTGCGGGCCAACGCCATCGCCCCGGGGTACATCAGCACCGACATGACGGACGTGCTGTCGGACGACATCAAGGAGCAGTTGATCGGCCACACCCCCTTGGGGCGACTCGGTGCACCGGAGGACGTCGCGGGGATCGTGGCGTTCCTGTGCTCGGATGCGGCGTCGTTCATCACCGGGACGGTCATCCCGGTGGACGGCGGCCTGGGGATGTAGGCGGGAGGCACCATGGCGACCACCCTCATAGACGGACGCGGACTTCGCCGCGTGGTCATCACCGGCATCGGGCTGGTGTCACCGCTCGGCATCGGCCGGGACGAGGCCTGGGCGGCCGCGAAGGCGGGCACCTCCACGGCCGCGCCCATCCGGCAGTTCGACCCCGCCGACTGCGCCACCCACTTCGCGTGCGAGGTGCCGGAGTCGTTCGACATCGAGCAGTTCCTGGACCGCAAGACCGCGCGCAGGATGGACCGCTTCTCGCACCTGGGCGTGGCGGCGGCCATGCTGGGCTTCGAGGATTCCGGTATCGCCGGCACCGTGTCGCCCGAGCGCATGGGCGTTCTGATCGGTTCGGGCATCGGGGGCATCCAGACCTGGCACGAGCAGACGGTGCGCCTGCGCGACCTCGGTCCCACGCGCGTCTCGCCGCTGTTCATCCCCACGATCATCGCCAACATGGGCGCGGCGCAGGCTTCGATGGAGCTGGGCCTCAAGGGCCCGCTGTCGTGCAGCACCACCGCCTGCGCGTCGGCCAACCACGCCATCGGGGACGCCTTCGACCACATCCGCCTGGGACGGGCCGACGCCATGATCGCCGGTGGCACCGAGGGCGCGGTGGCCCTGGTCGGCATCGCCGGCTTCAACGCCATGAAGGCGCTCTCCACCCGCAATGATGATCCCGCGAGCGCCAGCCGTCCCTTCGACCTCGGTCGTGATGGCTTCGTGATGGGCGAGGCCGGCGCGGTGATCGTGCTCGAGGAGATGCAGCACGCCCTCGACCGCGGCGCGGACATCATCTGCGAGCTCGCGGGCTACGGCCTGTCGGGTGACGCCCATCACATCACCGAGCCCGATCCCACGGCCGTGGGCCCGGCACTCGCCATGACCATGGCCCTCGCGGACGCCGGGCTGGATGCGTCGGCCGTCGACTACGTGAATGCCCATGGCACCTCCACCCCGGTGGGCGACCCCTCGGAGATCCGCGTCATCCGCCATGCCCTGGGCGAGGACATCGCGGCGCGCACCATGGTGAGCAGCACGAAGTCCATGCACGGCCACACCCTCGGCGCGGCCGGCGGGCTGGAGGCCGCGCTGACCGCCCTGGCGGTGCGGGATGGCATCGTGCCGCCCACCATCAACGTGACCGACCTCGACCCCGAGTGCGAGGGCGTGGACCATGTGCTGGGGCAGGCCCGGGAGGCCGACGTCGAGGTGGCGCTGTCGAACGTGTTCGGCTTCGGCGGCCACAACGCCACGCTGGCGTTCCGACGCGTGGAGGGCTGATGGCGCGGTCGGGGCACGCGGGGCCGCACTTCCCGTCCCGCCTGCGGGTGGCGCTCACGCCGTTCCGTGATGCCTGGTTCCGAGTTGCCACGCGCCTGTACGGGCCCGGCACGAAGACCCGCCCGTGGACGTGGATCGGCGATGAGCGCATCGCCATCGGCAGCGTGCCCACGCCCGAGAGCCTGCAGGAGCTCGCGCGCGAGGGCGTGACCCACGTGGTCAACTGCCGCGCGCGCCTCCAGACCCACTTCAGCCAGGACCTCTCGGCCGAGCGGCAGGTGTTCGGCGACCGCAACGTCGCGGTCGCCCCCATGTGGGACCACGGCCGTCATCAGCCGCCCGAGAAGTGGGCGCAGGCCGCCGAGATCGCCGCCGGCTGGCTGGACGACGACCCCCATGCGCGCGTGCTCATCCACTGCCAGCGCGGGCGCCGCCGCTCGCTGTTCGTGGCCTACGCGGTGCTGCGCCTGCGGGGCCGGTCCCCCGAGGTGGCGGCCCGCGATCTGCTGGAGCACCGGCACGAGGCACGTCTGGTACCGACCTACCGCAAGGCGGTCGAGGACTGGCTGGCAACGGGCGCGATGCCCATCCATCAGTCGGAGTCCATGCGATGATGCACGCCGCATGAGTCGCGTCGGGCGCAACATCCACGTGTCGGTCGATCGCCTGCGCCAGCTGGCGCACCGCGACGCGCGTCCGCGCAAGATCTCGGCGGACGCCGGCACATGCCCCAAGTGCGACAGCCACTACTCGGCCGACGAGATGCAGCGCAACCTGCGCGTGTGCCCGGCATGCGGCCACCACTTCGCGGTGACGGCACGAGAGCGGCTGGAGCAGCTGGGCGAGCCCGGCGGGTACGTGGAGCTCTGGCCCGAACTTCGCGCAGCGGACCCGCTGCAGTTCACCGACCTCAAGCCGTACACCGAGCGCATCGCCGACGCGGAGAAGTCCACCGGGCTGGGCGAGGCCATCGTCTGCGCCGAGCTGGAGGTCCGCCACATCCCCGCCGTGGCCGCGATCATGGACTTCTCGTACATGGGCGGCAGCATGGGCGCCGTGGTGGGCGAGAAGCTGGCACGCGCCTGCGACCACGCCGCCCAGAAGGGCCTGCCGCTCATCGTGGTCGCGGCCTCGGGCGGTGCGCGCATGCAGGAGGGCACGCTCGCGCTGATGCAGATGGCCAAGACGGTCATCGCCTTGGATGCGCTCGCCGAGGCCCGCGTGCCGGTGGTGGTGGTGCTGGCCCACCCCACCACGGGCGGCGTATGGGCCTCGTTCGCCTCGCTGGGCGACATCACCTACGCGGAGCCCGGCGCGCTCATCGCCTTCAGCGGACCCCGCGTGATCGAGGAGACCACCCGGGAGGTGCTGCCCTCCGACTTCGGGCGCGCGGAGCGGCAGCTGGAGAACGGCCAGGTCGACGCCGTTGTGGACCGGCGCGAGCTGGCTGAGCGCATTGGGCGCGTGCTCCATATCCTGCGTCGGCCCGAGCTGGAGGGCCCGGGAGCCGCGGGGTCCCCGGCGCTGCAGTGGGCGCAGGGCGGCGCGCAGCGCGCCGCAGGCGCCGTTCAGTCGCTGCCGCGCAAGGTGATGGACCGCATCAGGCCGGGGTCCCCGGACGGGGAGGACTCGGCATGAGCGAGCGCGCCGGCGGGGGCTTCGTGCGGAAGGTGGCCGAGAAGGTGCGGCGGGCACCGGACGCCGTGGATGACGACCTGTGGGAGAGCGTGCAGCTCGCGCGCCACGCGGAGCGCCCCTACACGCTCGACTACATCACCCGCATGTGCTCGGACTTCGAGGAGGTCCACGGCGATCGCCTGTACGGCGATGACCACGCCATGGTCGCCGGATTCGGGCGGTTCCATGACCGTCCGGTGGCATTCATCGGGCAGCAGAAGGGCCGCGACACGAACGAGCGCACCTTCCGCAACTTCGGCATGGCGGGCCCGGAGGGCTACCGCAAGGCCATGCGCGTCATGGAGATCGCGAACCGCCTCGGCATACCGGTGGTGACCCTCATCGACACACCCGGGGCCTTCCCAGGCGCGAGCGCGGAGGAACGCGGGCAGGGCGGCGCCATCAGCCGCAGCATCCAGATGATGTGGCGGCTGGACGTGCCCACGGTGGCGGTGATCATCGGTGAGGGATCCTCAGGCGGCGCGCTGGGCCTGGGGGTTGCGGACCGCGTTCTCATGCTGGAGAACAGCACCTACTCGGTCATCAGCCCGGAGGGCGCATCGGCCATCCTGTGGCGCGACGCCAGCAAGGCCCGCCAGGCCGCGCAGGCGTTCAAGCCGACAGCCGCCAACTGCTACCGGTGGGGCGTGGTGGACGCCGTGGTGCCCGAGCCCGATGGCGGCGCGCACACCGACCATGAGCAGGCAGCCGAGATCCTCGACCAGTACATCTACCGCGCCCTCACCGACCTGGGCGCGATGCCCCCGGCGGAGCGGCGGCGTGGGCGCCGGGAACGGTTCCGCAAGCTGGGACCGCTGCGCGACCCCGAGGGCGGCATGGGCATGGCCACGGGCCGCGAGACGCCCCCGCCCGGCTGACCGTGGGGGACCAGGAGGATCCCTCCGCGCGCAGGATGGACCCCGCGCGCCTCGCGGATATCGATGACCCCGCAGCCCTCGCGCGCGCGCTGCCTGACGGCGAGCCATCGGACCCCTGGCCGCTGGTGCGGGACATCCTGGACGACGCCCGCGCCGGCCTGCCCGACGCGGAGTTCGACCTGGTGGTGTCCGGGACGCGCAGGGTGATCGCGCCTCTGCTGCACGGGCGCCCCGCGGAATGGCCGCCCGCCGGCCCCTCGGACGGCGGCAGCCTGCCGGCGGGTGCCGCATCGGCCATGCGCGAGGTGCGGGCCACCCTCTGCCTGTCGGCGCGCCATGGCGGCCCGGGCAGCACGCGCGCGCTCGCGATGCTGGGGCGCCGCATCGACGCCCACCTCGACGACCTGGTGACCGGGGCCGGTATCTAGGCCGTCAGGCCGTCGCCACGCAGCACCAGCAGTCCGGTGGCGGGCCGCATGATGATGCGCGGGTGGCGGCCCAGGGCCTCGCCGTCGGCCTGCAGGGCCACGCCGTCCCCGTCGTCGATGATGATGGACTCGGTGGCCGTGCCGTGGGCCACGCGGGACGACCCCAGGTGCCACGCACCGGTGAACGCGCCGGCCGCTGCGACGGCGGGGCCTCCCAGCCCGCGCGACACTGCCCCCAGCCAGCCCAGTGCGCCCTCGTGACCGGCGTCGGGGATGAGGTCGAACGGGCGGCTGCGGAAATACGCATACGGACGGGTGCAGGCAACGCTGATGGAGGCCAGGGGGAAGGGCGTGCCGCCGTCGATGGCGACGCGCATCAGCGGCCTGCGCCACTGGCGTGCGGCGGCGAGCGCCGTTGCGCTGGCGAACCACGCCTGTCCCACGCGCTTCTTCCACTGCGGGTGGCGTTCCACCAGGTCCGCTGCCTCGGCATCGATCCCCACGCCGGCGTTGACGATGAAGAAACGATCCTCATCCCCGGCCTCCACATGGCCGATGGTGACGGGCGCCGCATGCTGGCCCCCCGCGATGGCAGCCACCAGGCGGTCGATCGCCAGGCGCGGCTGCATGGGCCATCCGATGGTGCGCGCGAACACGTTCGTGCTGCCGGTGGGCATGGGCGCGAGCGCGGCGCCGGTGCCCACAAGCGCCCCCGCGGCCTCGGCGGCGGTGCCGTCGCCGCCCAGCGTCACCACGGTCAGTGCGTCGTGCTCCTGCGTGGCGAGCCGCGCGAGGTCGGCCGCGTGCCCGCGCTCCTGCGTGGTGAGCACCGCGCGCACGCCGAACGGCGCAAGCTGCGCCTCGGCGTATTCGGTGAGCCCGGGTTGGGCGGCGGTGGACCGCGGGTTGACGAGGATCGCGATCGGATGGTCCGCCGCGTGGCGGGGTCCGCTCATGCGCCCCCGGTTAGGGCCTGCTCGAGGCGCGCGAGGAAGGCCGCGATGAGGAGGTCGACGGTGTCGGGGCGCTCGAGCTGCGGCACATGGGCCGTGCCGGCGATGACGGCCAGGGAGGAGTCGGGCAGCTCATCGGCGAGCTCCTCCGACAACCAGGTGGGCACGAGGGGGTCCTCCTCGCCGCTCACCACCAGTGCGGGGGCGTTGAGGCCGCCGAGCCTCCCGCGCAGGTCATGCTCGCGCGCGGCCACGTAGTCGGCGCGGAGGCTCTCCGCGCCCATGGCGATTACCGAGTTGGTGCCGCGCCGGATCAGCTCCGGCTCATGGTGCAGCCACGACTGCTCCACCATGCGCGCGCACTCGGCCTCGAAGTCCAGGTCGATGCGCGCGATGGCGTCGTCGGGGACCGGTAGCCGGGCGCCGGTGGACACCAGCACGAGGCCCGCGACCAGATCCGGGCGGGTGAGCGTCACCTGCAGGGCCACGGCTCCGCCCAGCGAGTGTCCCACCATCACCAGCGGCCCGGGCACGCCCTCCATCTCGGCGATGACCCAGTCGGCCATGGCAGGTGTCCCGTGCAGCGGCGCGCCGTCCGGGTGACCGGGCAGGGCCACCGCCAGCGCGCCCTCGAACCGGGCGAGCTGGGGGCCCCACGATGCCGGCGTGCGCCCGGCGCCGTGGATGAACACGGGGCGGGGCGCGTCTATCGGGTCTCCTCCTGCACGTGGCTCATGGTAGCGACGTCGTTGGTACCCTCACCGGCCGTGGCTCCGCTCCTGCTCGCCGTGGATTTCGACGGCACCATCACCCTGCGCGACACCCTGCACGTCATCGTGGACGAGCACGGGCGCAGGGGCGTGTGGGATGAACTCGAGCCCGACCTCCGCGCCGGGCGCATCACGATCGAGCAGGCGATGGCCGAGCAGTTCCGCACCGTCCGCGCCACCCCCGACGAGATCGCCGAACTGGTGCGCGAGCGCGCGGGGGTGCGCCCGGGCTTCGCCGACCTGGTGGCCTATGCGGAGCGCGCCGGCCACCGCCTCGTGGTGATGTCCGCGGGATTCCGGTCGGTGATCGACCTGGTGCTCGGCGACATGGGGATGGGGCACCTGGAGGTCGTGTCGAACGAAGCGCTGTTCTCATCCGATGGCTGCACGCTGGTGTTCTCGGAGGATCGCGGCGAGGTGTGCGGGCTGTGCGATCGCCGGTGCAAGCGGCACTCCGTGCGCACCCGCCACGATGGCGAACCGGTCATCTACGTGGGCGACGGCATCAGCGACCGCTGCGTGTCGGGAATCGCCGACCTGGTGTTCGCCCGTGCGGGCCTGGCGGAGTGGCTCGACGAGCAGGGCCGCGAGTACATCCCATTCGACGACTTCCACGAGGTCGTGAGTGGCGTGAGGGCCTTCGAGGCCGGGGAGAGGGCTGCAGCATGAGCCGCTGGAAGCCCGTCGGGCCCGCGTCCGGATGGACGTCCATGGAGGAACGGGTGCTCGCGCGCTGGCGCGAGGGCGACGTCTTCCGGCGCAGCGTGGAGATGCGCCGCGGTGCCGACCCGTACGTGTTCTACGAGGGGCCGCCCACCGCCAACGGGCGTCCCGGGTCCCACCACGTGCTGTCGCGGGTGTTCAAGGACATCTTCCCGCGGTTCCACACCATGCGGGGCCGCTACGTCGAGCGCAAGGCGGGGTGGGACTGCCACGGCCTACCGGTGGAGCTCGAGGTGGAGAAGCAGCTGGGCATCAGCGGCAAGCCGGAGATCGAGGCATTCGGCATCGCCGAGTTCAACGCCCGGTGCCGCGAGTCGGTGGGTGAGTACCTGGACGAGTGGGAGCGCCTCACCGAGCGCATCGGCTTCTGGGTGGACACCTCCGAGGCGTATCGCACCATGGACACCGACTACGTCGAGAGCGTGTGGTGGAGCCTTGCCACCCTGTTCGACTCAGGCCGCGTGTACGAGTCGGACAAGGTGGTGCCGTACTGCCCGCGCTGCGGCACCGCGCTCAGCAGCCACGAGGTCGCGCAGGGGTACAAGGACGTCACGGATCCATCCATCTACGTGAAGTTCCCCACCACCGACGGCATGTCCCTGCTGGTGTGGACCACCACGCCGTGGACGCTGCCCGCCAACCAGGCGGCCGCCATCAACCCGTCGGTGGACTACGCGGTGGTGGCGGCGGATGGGGAGCGGCTGGTGATGGCCGAGGCCCTGGTGCCCGCGGTGATGGGCGAGGACGCGGTGGTGGAGCGGGTGATGCCGGCCTCGGATCTCGCAGGCGTGGCATACGCTCCTCCGTTCGACCTCATTCCAGGCCGGCACGTGGTGGTGATGAGCGACTTCGTCACCACCGAGGACGGCACGGGCATCGTGCATATCGCCCCGGCCTTCGGCGAGGACGACATGGGTGCCGCGCGCGAGCACGGCCTGGACGCCCCCAACCCGGTGGACCGCCAGGGACTCTTCACGTCAAAGGTGCCGCTCGCCGAGGGGAGGTTCGTCAAGGACGCCGACCGGCTGCTGATCGACGACCTCACCGCCCGCGGGCGCGTGCTGCGCGAGAAGCCGTACGAGCACTCCTATCCCCACTGCTGGCGGTGCTCGACGCCCCTGCTCTACTACGCCAAGCCGTCGTGGTACATCCGCACCACCGAGGTGCGCGATCGCATGCTCGAGCTGAACGCCTCCGTGGGATGGCACCCCGAGCACGTGCGCGACGGGCGGTTCGGCAGGTGGCTCGAGGGCAACATCGACTGGGCCATCTCGCGCGAGCGCTACTGGGGAACCCCGCTGCCGTTCTGGCGCTGCGGCGACTGCGACGAGGTGACGGCCATCGGCTCATTCGCGCAGTTGCGCGAGCGGGCGACGGTGGATGTGCCGGACGACCTGGATCCGCACCGACCCTGGGTGGATGACATCCCGGTGCGCTGTGCATGCGGTGGCACCTCGCACCGGGTGCCGGAGGTCGCCGATGTGTGGTTCGACTCGGGCGCCATGCCCTTCGCGCAGCACCACCACCCGTTCGGGGGCCCCGACGACCTGTCGGGCCGCTTCCCCGCGGACTTCGTGTGCGAGGCGCTCGACCAGACGCGCGGCTGGTTCTACTCGCTGCTGGCCGAGGGCACGCTGCTCTTCGACGAGGCCCCCTACCGCAACGTGGTGTGCCTGGGCCTCATCCTCGATGCCGACGGCCAGAAGATGAGCAAGTCCAAGGGCAATGTGGTGGAGCCCTGGACGGTCATCGACCACGCCGGGGCCGATGCCTTCCGCTGGTACCTGTTCACGGCGCAGAGCCCGTGGGAATCGTTCCGCTTCAGCCTGGATGTGGTCGATGAGACCCGCCGCCGGTTCCTCTTCACCCTGTGGAACACCTATGCGTTCCTGGTCACCTACGCGGCGCTCCCGGACGGCTGGAGCCCCGGCGACGATGCCCCGCCCCCGGGCGACCGTCCGGCGATGGATCGGTGGGCGCTGTCGCGCCTGGACGCCACGGTGGAGCACGTCACGGCGCGGCTGGCCGACTACGACCCCACTGCGGCGGGCCGCGCGCTCGAGGACCTGGTCGATGACCTCTCCAACTGGTACGTGCGCACCTCGCGCCGCCGGTTCTGGCGCAGCGATGATCGCGCGGACACCGCAGCGGCATTCGCCACGCTGCACAAGTGCCTCACCACCGTCGCACTGCTCGTGGCGCCCTTCTGCCCGTTCGTGGCGGACGAGATGTGGGACAACCTCGTGGCCGTGCACGATGCATCCGCTGCGCCGAGCGTGCACCTGGCGGACTGGCCGGCCCCGGCCGGCCGGCGCGATGAGGACCTGGAGCAGGCGATGGCCGCGGCCATGGAGGCCACCACCCTCGGCCGCTCGGCCCGCAAGGAGGCCAAGCTGAAGGTGCGCCAGCCCCTGGCGGAGGCCGTCATCGCATGCCCGCCGGCAACCGCGCGGGCGCTCGAAGGCCTCTCGGGCATCGTGGCGGAGGAGCTGAACGTGCGCGCTGTCCGGTTCGTCACCGATGCCGGCGGGCTGGTGGAGGTCAGCCTCAAGCCCAACTACCGCACGTTGGGCCCGCGGATGGGCAAGGAGATGCCCGCGATGGCCCAGGCGGTCGCCGCGCTCGATCCCACGGCCACGGTGACGGCCCTCGATGCGGGCCAGCCCGTCACGGTCAGCGTGAACGGTGCGGAGCAGGTGCTGCACGATGACGACCTGTTGCGCGAGGTGCGCCCGACGGAGGGCTATGCCGTCGCGGAGGGCGGCGCGCTGGCCGTGGGCCTGGCCACCGACATCACTCCCGAGCTGGAGATGGAGGGCCTTGCGCGCGACCTGGTGCGGGCCATCCAGACCGCCCGGCGCGCGGCGGACCTGAAGGTGGAGGATCGCATCGTGCTGCACCTGGACGGGTCTGCCCGCATCCGTGAGGCCATCGATGCCCATCGCGAGTGGATCGCCGGTGAGGTGCTGGCCACCGATCTCACCGTGGGGCACGGCGTGCCCTTCACCCCCCTGCACCGCGAGGACGGGGAGCTCGACGCCGAGCCGGTTGCAATCTCCTTATCGCTCGCATAAGAATCCCCTCTACATGAGCACCTTCGCGCTTCCCTCCCGTACCCCCGCGGCCGTGCATCCGTGGGCTCCCCGCTTCGCGCAGGCCATCACGGGCCTGCTGTGCCTCGAGGCCGTGCTGTTCCAGACGGCGGCCGTGGTGGTGGTGGCAGCCGTCCTGATCGCCCTCGCGCTCATCGGCCCCCGCTGGTCCCCCGTGGCCTACCTCTTCGCCCTGCTTCCCGTGAAGCCCGCCGAGCTCGAGCCCTCACGCCCCGTCCGCTTCGCCCAGTGGATCGCCCTGGTCATGCTGGCCGCCGCCATCGTGCTCCTCTATGCGGGGGCACCCACCGCCGGCTGGATCCTCACCGGGATGGTGGCCGTGGTGGCGTTGTTCTCGGCCATCAGCGGCATCTGCGTGGGGTGCATCGCCTGGAAGCAGATCGCCAGGCGCGCCGGCTCCGCGCACGACCTGAAGAGCGCCTTCGGCCTCTCCGGCACAGGCCCCTGGCTGCTCGTGGTGACCGCCGACAACTGCCCGCGATGCGGTCCGGCGAAGGCCGCCATCCACGATGCCGCCCGTGGGCACGAGATCGTGGATATCGACCTCGATGAGCACCCCGAGGCCGGTGCGCTCCCCATCTGGAGCGTGCCCGCGGGCATCGTCATTGCCCCCTCGGGCGAGGTGGGGATGGTGAAGACGGGCCGCATCGGCGCCGTGGAGGCCGCCGAGCTGGTCAGCGCCCTGGGCTAGGGGGACAGTCCCCCACCCCGGGGACTGTCCCCCTAGCCGGTCTTCTCGCGGATCTTCACCGACAGGTCCACGTCCCCGCGCACGCGCTTCCAGCACTCGGCGGGGTCCACGCCGGCCTTCTCGCAGATCTCCTCGAGGCGCTTCAGCAGCCGTACATCCGGCAGGAGCATCCCCACCACCTCGCCGTCGGCGATGGTCAGGTCCACTCCGTCCTCGCCATCCACGGCGCGCAGTTCCATCTTTGCGAACGGCTGCACGGTGCGCAGGCTGAAGTACATGGGGGGCATGGGCTGGTCGGTCATGTCGTCTCCGGCTCGACGGTTACGTGCCTGGCACCGGGGTGCGGCCCGGAAAGGGTAGTCAGGGCAGGTGCTGGGACAGCATCCTGCGGATCTTCCTCTCCGAGGGCGTGCCGGTGAGGCGCGCGATCTCGCGGCCGTCCCGGAACAGGATGAGGGTGGGCAGCGAGAGCACCGCATGGCGGGATGCGGCGACGGGGTTGGCGTCCACGTCCAGCGCGGTCACGCCCAGCCGGCCCTCCATCTCGCGGGCGAGTGCCTCGACCACCGGTGAGATCTTCCTGCACGGCACGCACCATGGTGCCCAGAAGTCCACCAGCACCGGAACCGCGCCGGTCAGGTGCGCGTCGAACCCGGCATCGTCCAGCGCCGGCACGCCTGGAGCGTGGGTCAGGAGGTGATCTCCACGGGCATCCCCACGGCGACGTCCTCGTAAAGCTCCTCCACCTCAGGGATGTGCATGCGCAGGCAGCCGTGGCTTGCTGCGCTGCCGATGGAGTAGTCGGCGTAGGTGCCGTGGATGCCGATGGCGGGTGCGGACGTGCCGATCCACCGGGTTCCCAGAGGGTTGCCATCGCCCGGCGGGATCGGCCCGAGGCCCTCGGCCCATGGGGAGTCAGGCGGGTTCCACGTGGGGTTCTTCTGCTTTGTCACGATCTTGTAGGTGCCGGTGGGGGTGGGGTACCGCGCGGTGCCCACGGCCACGCGGTAGGTCTTCTTCTTCTTCCCATCGCGGTAAAGCGTGAGGGTGCGCGCCGAGAGGCTCACCTGGATCTTCCCCACCAGCGCCCGCAGGGTGCGCGCGTCCACCCTGCCGTTCACGGGCAGCTTGTGCTTCTTCTGGTACTTCTCGACCGCGGTCACTGTCTTGGCGTCGTACTTCCCGGTGGAGCCGCCCTTCCACACTCCGGCCTGTCCGAGCCGCTCCTGCAACTGCGTCACGTCGGCGCCGATCGCGCCCTTCATCAACTGCGACGCGCCGAACTCCGACGAGGTGTCCACGAACGAGGTGAACTCCTTCCGGGCCACGTTGCCGCCCGGGTCGCGGACCCACACCGAGATCGTGTTCTCGCCCTCGGCCAGCTTGCCCGGGAACAGCGCGAACGTGTTCCCGTTGATCGTGAGGCTGGGCGGGTTGCCGCCCGATGCGGGCACATCCGCGGTGGCCTTCTTCCCGCCCACGGCATCGCGACCGCGCAGCACCGGGATCTGGCGCCCGTTGATCTTCGCGCCGAAGAGCAGGTCGCGTGGCTTGTCGCCGCCCACGCGTCCGTAGATGATCGGCTCCGCCGTCGTGGTCAGCTTGATCAGCTGCTTCGTGCCGGCCAGCGAAAGCGTTGGCACCTTGGTGTCCACGATCACGCGCTTCTTCTTCGTGGTCGTGTTGCCGGCGGGGTCCGTCGCCGTGATGGTCACCGCGCTCCGGCCCTCCGACAGCCGTGCCGTGGCCGACCAGGCCCCATCGGTCCCTTCCGCCCCGGTCGCGACCTCGCCGCCCTTCCAGGTGATCGCCACCGTGCTGCCCTGATCGGTGGTCCCGGCGAACACCACGTCACGTGTCGTGCTGCCCCCGAGCGCCGGCTTGTCCACCGCCAACTCCGGTGGCGTGGTGTCCACGGTGAACTCCCATTCAGCGGACGCCCCCCGCGCGAACAGGTTGCTCGCGGAGTACGACACCGACATCACGTGACGGCCGTCGGCGAGGTTCGGGGCGTTGATGACCAGCCCGTCCCCGGCGCCACCCACGGAGCTGGTGACGTCGGTGCCGTCCAGCGTCACCCGCAGGTCGGACATGGCGCCCGAGGTGGTGCCGACCACGATCGGCAGCGTGCCCGGGTTGATCGAGCCGCCCGCGCGGGGCTGCAGCGGGTCCACGACAGGACGGGTGGTCCACTCCGCCACCAGGAATGCGGCGACGAGTCCGAGCGCGACGATTCCGGTCACGATTACCGTGACAAGCCCGCTCCGTGTGCCGAGTACCCGCATGCCCCCCGTAGCCCGTCTGACGCGGCCGCAACATAGCATTCGCCACAACCGTCACCCTGACCGGATGGGTGGTCGCAACACCGCGCCACGCGCGGCGATCCGGGGGTCCGGGGCCTCAGTCCGCCAGGTGGCGCATGAGCGCCAGGACCCCCTCGGTTCCCGGCACGGTGGCATCCGCCGCGCCGCGGACGGAGGGGTCCACCTCCGGGCCGTCCGCGACGACGCACCAGGCGTCGTCCAGTTCCCCCTGCGCCGCCATGCGCCGCATCTCCCGCCAGGCGTCGGCATCCGTGTGGTCGTCCCCCACGTAGAGGATCCGCTGCGCCCCGGATTCCCGCGCGATGGCCCGAAGCGCCGTGCCCTTGTCCACGTCCACGTCGGGCAGCAACTCGAGGATCATCTTCCCGTCGCGTGTCCGGAGGCCGTGCGCCACTGCGGCGGGGCGGACCTGCGCCCGCAGCCATTCCCCGGCGGCACGCGGGTCGCGCGCTTCGCGGTAGTGCAGGCTCACGGATGCACCCTTGTCCTCCACCCACGCGCCCTGCGTGGCGAGTGCGTCCCGGTCCAGCGCGTCCACGAACGCGCGCAGATGGGCCACGGGCTCCGCGGCCTCGGGCACCATGTGGGGATCGTGCCCTGCCGCCGCCACCTCCAGCCCATGGTTCCCTCCCCGTGCGATTCCCGGGACCGGCACCATGCGCTCCACATCCGCCATGGCGCGCCCGCTGATGGCACCCACCAGCAGGTAGTGAGCCGTCAGCATCGACAGCAGGTCCAGGGCCTCGCCGGGC
>Ga0255757_10001049_pt1 | contig 27138 bp, 30 predicted proteins | sample 071ome_27_FD_179957 | JGI IMG/M metagenome (GOLD analysis project Ga0255757, IMG submission 179957) | Coastal salt marsh microbial communities from the Groves Creek Marsh, Skidaway Island, Georgia - 071409AT metaG (version 2) | ecosystem: Environmental > Aquatic > Marine > Intertidal zone >...
CTACGCCTGCCGGTACGCGGTGGGCCAACAATCATTGGGCAGGAAGCCGTTGCAGTAACCGATCTTGATGGCAACATATTCACCTATGCGTCCAAGGATGGCGCGTTATTTTGGCAGCGGTCGGGTTTGCCGGTAAATACCGTGGTTTACGGTGCTCCGTCGCCGGCCTATGCCAATGATCAGTTGGCGGTGGCTGGCTATGGTGGCGATATCAGTTTGATGGAGGCTAATTCGGGGCAGGTTATCTGGTCTGATACATTGGCAGCATCTAGCCCAAAAACACCATTACAGGGGCTTGGCGACATCCGCGCCCATCCGGTTTTTGATGGTGGGCTGGTTCTTGCTGTCAGTCAGGCCGGACAAATCGCGGCCTTTAATGCGCGCTCAGGCTTGTTGCTTTGGGATCAGCCGATTGGCGGCATTGAAATGCCGTGGCTTGCTGGCAAGTCGGTATTTTTGCTGACAATTGATGGGCGGCTATATAGCTTGCGCCGCAGTGATGGTGCGGTGCGCTGGACAGCTGAACTGCCGGGGGCGTTGCCAGCTGGGGTGTTTGCCTCGGAAGATATCCCGCGTTATGTCGGGCCGATTGTGGCTGCGGGTAAAATTATGGTGATCTCGAAATCGGGAAGCCTGTTTGAATTTAACGCAGATACCGGTGTTGGCGGTAAAGTCATGCAGGTCGGCACGGATATTGTCACCGCACCGCAGCTGAGCAATGGCATGATGTTTGTTCTTAGCGGCAATGGCACCCTCACGGCTTTTGAATAAGGTTGTTATTATTTTATGACTGTAACTTTTGCCATTGTTGGCCGGCCAAATGTTGGCAAATCAACGTTGTTTAACCGATTGATCGGCCGTCAGCACGCCATTGTTGATGACCAGCCGGGGGTAACGCGCGACCGCCGCGAGGGGCAGGGCTATCTGGCCGGACTTCGGTTTAGCGTTATTGATACGGCTGGCCTTGAAGAGGCAGATGACGGCTCGCTTGAAGCGCGGATGCGCCGGCAAACCGAAATGGCGATCCAAGATGCGGATATCACCTTGATGGTGGTTGATGCCAAGGCTGGTGTTACGCCTGTTGACAAGTTTTTTGCCAGTGAAATCAGAAAATCGGGCGCACGCGTCGTGCTGCTGGCCAATAAATGCGAGGGCAAGGCGGGGGCGGCTGGTCTTTCCGAGGCTTGGTCACTTGGGCTTGGCGAGCCGGTGCCAATTTCTGCGGCGCATGGCGAGGGGCTGGTTGATCTGCATGATGCGATGCTGGCTGCCGCCGAGGCGATCGGGCTTGATGCTGTTCTCACCGGTGAGGCGGATATCGCTGATGATGATTTCGCCTTTGAAGAGAATGACGGGCAGGATGAAAAGCTGGATGCCAATGGTAACCCGATCGAGGTCTGGCAGGATGATCAGGTCAGCCAGCCGATGCGCATCGCCATCGTTGGTCGCCCAAATATGGGAAAATCCACGCTGATCAATAGTCTGATTAATGAAGATCGGCTGCTGACTGGTCCCGAGGCGGGGATCACGCGTGACTCGATTGAGGTACCGTTTGAATGGAATGGCAAGCCGTACAAATTGGTCGATACTGCCGGAATGCGCCGCCGCGCCCGAATTTCTGACAAGGTCGAAAAATTAATGGTCGACGACGCTTTGCGGGCGATTCAATATGCCCATCTTTGCGTGTTGTTGATTGATGCAACCGAAGAGCTGCACAAACAGGATCTGTCGATTGCCCGCCTGATTGAAGACGAGGGCCGTGCCATTGTCATTGGGGCAAATAAATGGGATGCGGTTCGCGATAAACAGGCTGCCAGCGGGCAGATTTCTGACCGGTTACAAACCTCGCTGGCGCAATTGCGCGGCGTTCCGGTTGTGCAAATGTCGGGGCTGCATAAAAAGGGGCTCGGCAAGCTGCTTGAGGCGGCGGATGAGATGTATGGCATCTGGAATACGCGCATTTCAACCGGCCGGTTAAATCGCTGGCTGGATGTGATGCTGGAAGCGCACCCACCGCCATTGGTTGACGGGCGGCGGCTTCGTATCCGCTATATGACACAGATCAAGACACGCCCGCCGACATTTGCGCTGTTTGTCAGCCGTCCTGCCGATTTGCCAGAGAGCTATCTGCGCTATTTGACCAGCGGGTTGCGCGCTGATTTTGGCCTGCGCGGTGTGCCGATCCGCATGGTGATGCGAAAGCGTGAAAACCCGTTTGCGCCAAGCTAGGCGCGCGCCATTAAATCAGATAAAACCGTGCCAAGGCGGCTTAGCAGGGCAGCAACCCGTGACGCCCCTGCCGGATCCAGCGTGTATTTACGGGTCATATAAAGCTGCCGGTTAATCTCGATCTGCACCGATTGCTGGCGTGTCGCGGCGCGGCCATAATGTTTCGTGATATAGCCACCAGCATAGGGATGGTTCCAGGCAATGCTGAATCCAGCAGCGGTAATCTCGGCCGCCAAAACCTTGGCGATGGCCCGGTCCAGCGTGCTTTGATGCAGGTCACCAAGCACGATATCGGCAAGCGGTTTTTCATGCTGGTCATGTGATGGCATTGAATGGCAATCAATAAGAAGATAACGGCCAAACCGATCGTTTGCCGCGGCCAACGCCGCCTCGACCGCCTGATGATATGGTGTATGAACAAGGGCAATACGCTGGTCTATTTCATCCACAGGCAGCAATTGCCGATAGATCACCTCGCGCCCTGCGGTCAGGCGCGGTAACAGCCCGTAACCGGCGCGAACGTGACGCGATAGGGTGCCGCCATTAGGCTTATCGTTATCGCTGGGGGCGCGGTTGAACATACTATGATCAAGCGCATCAACAGGCCTGTTAACGTCTATATAGGCGCGGGTGATACGGTTGCTGATGCAGGTGATGCCCGCCTCGCGCACCCCGCCGATTAGACAATCAACGCCAAAATCCTCAAGCCCGCGCAAGGCGGTGATATCGGCAATGCTGGCAGTGATAAATTCGGCCGGATAAATGCGGCCCGCATGCGGCGATGACAGCACGACTGCGCTTGGTGTGCTGCTTGGCGGCGGCAGGATGGTTTCCACCGGCATAAAAGGGGGCGCGCCAAGGACGGCCAATGGCAGGATTTGTGGGGTAAGATCGGCATTCGCCAGATCATCTATTTCCAGATTTTCTGAAGCTAGATTTTTTGCAGCAATATCCCGCGTCTCGATTGCAGCAGGTGCCAGACTGTTGGTCGTAAAGCCGGGGGCGGGCAAATTTGACGAGTCACTAATCCTCATAAAAAAACGTTATCGTGCGGCGCCCAGCGCGGCAATATGTAAGTTTGTCGCGGCTGTCGATGGTCGGTCACTATATTGGGCATGTTGGCCGGTAATGAGACCGGTAATGGGGGCGGCGATAGATGCTGTTGACGCCGCGGCCATGCTGATACGGGCTTTAGGTTTTTTTCCATAAAAGCAACAGTGATTCATCGAAAAAAGGCTTGATATGCCTCGCCGCTTAGTGCAGATATAGCCGGTAGCCAGCGCCGCGGCGCAAATGGCCCGCCGGTTGATCCGATGCCAGCATCGATTGGCCGGCCATAATGAAATGGTGTGGGGGTGTAGCTCAGCGGGAGAGCACTTCGTTGACATCGAAGGGGTCACAGGTTCAATCCCTGTCACTCCCACCATTTTCTATTTTATTTCAATAATTTACATGGTCTTAGTAAGACCTTTTAGTCCTTCTCTCACATGTTGTCACAGGAGGCTTTTTATGGCGACGATTCGTAAAAGACATAACCGCTATCAGGCGCAGGTCAGAATTGGACTAGTTTCACGGTCGGCAAGTTTTTCAATGAGGGCATTGCGATGATGGGAGATCACTTCAGACGTTTTGTCTAGCGCAAAGACTGGTCGCGTTAAGGGAGTGATGCTAGAGGTTTAGCAATGACGTCAAAGGGCCAATGTTATGAGTTTGCTGTTGGAATTGATGCGGATACGCGAGTTACTGAGCTGCCGGATACCGGTCTAAAAACGCGTCTAGGTTTATCCGGAGGTTGCCATTTTCAATTTCGATGACGGCATACATTGGAGGTTCAAGAGAAAACTTGGTTGAAACGGCTCTCCCCACCAACGGCATCTGATGGTTAATTCCGGGACATGCTGAACAAGTTATACCCTGCCAAGTCAGAAAGACGGGTCGATGTACGTGCCCAAAGAAGATATGCCGAACATTTTTGTGACTGGAAATCAAAGCTCCAAATGCTTCAGCTTCATTCAGCTTAATACGGTCCATATGTGGAACACCGACATCAAAAGGTGGATGATGCATAAAGATGTACGTATCCGCATTACTCTTATTCAACTCATTATTAAGCCAAGCCATTCGTTTTTCGCAATATTCGCCTGAGGGGACTGGCGCATCTTTTTTGGTGTCCAGGCAAAGAAACCGGTTCCCCCCTAGTTCAAAAGAATATTGCAAAAAACCATTTTTATCTTTCTTGTAGGCGTAAAAAATATTGAAAAACAATGACCTTTCATCATGGTTCCCAATTATTAGATGAGTGGAAATAGGAAACCTTGCTAAGAACTCTTTTAACCAAAGCAATGCCTCCGGTGAAGAAGAGTCAGTTAAATCTCCTGTTATAATGCAAGCATCGGCATCTGCATGAAATTCGTTTATATCCCGAAACGCTGCTTCCAATCGCTCTTGCGGGTTAAGACCTTTCAGGGGCAGTCCAGGTTTGGACAAATGTGGATCCGTTAGATGGATAATCTTAGACACAGGTCCCCAGCTCAATTCTCATTGTTGTTTTCGAATTCGATTGGCAAAATGCTGCCACAAAACAAGACCAGCGCAAAGACTCTTAAAGTATTAGGGTTGTTTGAATCGCCTTAAAATACCCGTAAAAATTCCGGAAAGTACACCATTAATTGGCAAACACAACGACGGGGTTCTTGGCGGCTGAAATATTTCAATTCAAATCTATTTTGCTCGACTTTTCCACTTACTCTATCCCTTGGGAAAATAATTTCTGACATTTTGAGGCGAACAAGTTTTTTCTTGCTTAGTCGTCTCTTTTTAAAACTGCTTGAAGTAACCCTCATCAACTGCCTCTTCATACCAAAGTCAAAACGGTACTTCCATGAGTATCGTTTTGACTTTGGCCGGATTTTATCATGAGCAAGATTATACAAAGCATTGACCTAACCTTAAACACCCAGGTTTCTTGTCAAATATATTTTGTGTTTTGCATTAGCCAAATTTGCTTCTACGCTTAACTGTTTTTAAAGGGAGGGGGCAATGGCACTTGAGCTTCGTGATATGTCTGGAACTTTTGGGGTCGAGGTCACAGGTATAGACCTCGCTAAGGGCGTAAGCTCAAATGAAGCTTCCTTGCTTCAAGCAGCGCTCCGTGATCGTCTGGTAATGGTGATCAAAAACCAAAGCCTTTCACCAAAGCAATACGTCGAAGGGATTAAGGTATTTGGTGATCCAATGCACCAACACCTTGCTAAACTCCTTATGGAAGAGCACCCAGAAATAGCTGTGCTTGACAGCCGGATCGCTAATAGCAGGGCTGACGATGGCAAGATCATGCCGATCGGCTCAAAAGACTGGCATACGGATCATACTAATCATGCAAAACCTCCAAAAATGACTGTTCTCTATGCAATCAAGCTTCCAAAAGAAGGTGGGGATACGGGCTTTGCTAACATGCAGGCTGCTTTTGCTGGGCTTGAAAAAGACGAGCAAAGCCATCTTTTGTCATTAACAACTGTGAATGTTCTTGAACAAAACTTGAGCTACGTGGATGACAAAACGAGGCAGTCTTTACCGCCACAAAAGCACCCGTTCATTAGAACGCACCCAGAAACTGGTAAAAAGGCCATATATGTTCATCCCGGGAAGCTTGCTTACTTTGAAGGAATGTCACCGTCGGAAAGTAAGAACCTTTTAAACTCTCTATTGGATCGAGTTTTAAAACCAGAAATTACCTACCGGCACAAATGGTCAATGGGTGACTTGGTTATTTGGGATAACCGAGCAACCCTACATGTTGCTCACACAGATTATGATCCAAATGAAGGCAGGATATTACACCGCATTTGTTTAGAGGGTGACGTGCCTGCCTAGTATTAATGATGGATGCTTGAAAATCATGAGATTGAAAGTAGGATTCTGGCTGTCGGGCCGTGGGAAATGATATGGCTTAAGAGTTGCTCCGATCTCCCGAATGCTTCCAAATTAATTACTCCAGATGGCTTTGTATATGAAGAGCATGCCTGAAACCAAAATCATTATTTCAATTAAGAGGTTGTGCACCTCTGTTCTCATCCCGCGAACAAATCGGCTTGCAACCCAAGTGCCGGGAAAAGTGACTATCCCCATGAAAAGGCCAAGTAGTATTAATCGTTGGTCCAAGAGATCCATGGCGTAGAACGTGCCTGTCCTCGATAGGGCATTTGCGAGGCCAATTATAGCGTCAGTTCCAAGCAAAAGTGGCCCACTAAGACCAATGCTATTGAAGAAGGCTATAACCAGCATACCTGAGCCCGGGGCAGTTCCACTCATAAACCCAAAGGCCAGCCCCAAACCAGTAATTGTCTTGATGCCTGGCTGAAACGAAATACGCTTTAAATATCTTCGCAAAGGCAAAACTAGGATCAGAGTTATTCCAAGAAAACCAAGAAATAAAGGTTCTGATATCTCACGTAGGAAGCTAGCGCCAAGATAGATGCCGGGTAATGATGCAAGCGTGAATTGGCTTGCAGCTTTCCAAGCGATCGTACGCCAGTAAAAGTAGACGCGAGAGAGGTTTGAGCAGATCGCATAGACTGCTATTAGGGGAATAATTGCTTTGGGCCCGACTAATGGGGTCAGCACAATAACAATGATAAACGTGCCACCAAACCCCCCCAAACCACTGACTAATGCTCCAGCAAAGGATGCTGCCGCGATCATGGCATACTCAAGTAGCATCGTGTTCGGCTTTCTTGGATTGAATCTTTTCCCAACATATTAGCCTTTGCGAACTGCTGCAAGCGGCTTGAAATACCATCGAGAGGCCGTTGGGTTAAACGGTTATGCGCGTCCGTTTGGTTCAGAAGCAGACCGGCTGGGCTTGGCTTGAAAAAACGCCTTTAGCTAGTGTGTTGAGAGGTCGATTGGACGCTGCCCGTCATTGGAGGATTAGTTAGCTCTTCAGGCCTGGTATCTTGCCCGCTCATTTAGAAGAGGATCAAAAGACCTTGGAACAGATGCCAGTTGTCACTTTTAATCCTTGTCTACTAGTCGCGAGTGAAGGAGTTTACCTTCACGCGAGAGAATGGGGTAAGCAATGGTAGCTATTTGGCTGTTGAATTCCTTGAAAGCAAGACTGGTTTCAAGATGTAAGTCGCTTGTCTCAAAACTTTCGGTGAGACCAGCAGCAAGACGTTTTAGATGTTTTTTACGGCTTTTGCGCTGGTGACGAGAGAGTTTGGATTTTTCTTCCACTAACTGGCGTGCAATGTCTACGTCACGTGAGATCAGCACGTTGCTTGCAAGTGAAATGTTAGAAATAATCCGGTCGTGCATACTTTCTAATTCAGCAAGACCCTCGGCGGAAAAGTGAATGCCTTCTTTCTGGCGCTCTAGGGCCAATGGTAAAAGGTTTTTGGCAACAATATTTCCAGCGGTTTCAATTGCAATCGCGAATTCAATTGAATTCCGCAGCTGGCGGCTACGGCCCCTTGACGTGATTTCCTTTGAGAGATTACTAGAATATTCACGAATGCCATCAAAAGCATCATTAAGCCGTTGGTTGTTTTCGAGGATTTTTTTACTTTGTTTCTTATCGTACTCTTCAAAAAGTTGCATTACCGGTAACATCATCTCCTGCACGATGAGGAGCATGTGTTGAATTTCGCGCTGGATACATGCCATTGCCAGTGGTGGGGAGCGCAAAGCTTCTTGGTCAAGCACAGAGCGATAATGAGCCGGTATATTCTCATTTGACGATTTATGTCCCGGTAATAACCGTTCCGCTAATCTGCCTGCCAATCCGCTAAAGGGAATAGCCACAAGCAATATTGTGTTGAAAATGATGTGTGTGAGGATAATCTGCTGCCCCGTATGGACCTCTGGCAAAAGCCCAATCAACGATGTGTGATTAACTATCACTACCATGCTGAGTGCGGCGCCGCCCCGGATGAGTAGGTTCATTAGGGGAAGTTGACGTGCCGCGGGGGGCATTGTGCGGGTCATCCAAAGCGGTAAAAGAGACGAGCCTAAATTCGCCCCGAATACCAATGACACACCAACCATAAACGTGAGAACTTCGCTAGTAACAAGCGCTACAAACATCAATACGGCCGCAACGGACGAGTGCAGAAGAAAAGCTAGAAGGGCACCAATCAAAAACGTGGCTAAGAAATCACGCTCAAGGATTACGATAAAATCTGGAAGAAAGCTGTTATTGCGTAGTGGTGAAACGTTGGTGCGAATGAGATCTAGGGCAATAAGTATTAAAGCCACCCCCATTATGATTCGACCTATCTGCTTTAGAGTTGGTGTCTCAGACTTAAGGAAGAGGAGGCCGCCCACAAAGAGCATCAGCGGGGCTAACCAGCGAATGTCGAGGCTAAGAAATAGTATTACTAATGCGGAGCCAAGATCAGCACCAAGAATAGCTGCCAGTCCTAGCTCAAAGGAGATTATTGAGGAGCTAAAAAGCCCAGACACCATTATTGCAACTGCCAAAGAAGATTGCATGATTGCAGCAAGTAGGGCTCCAAAAACTGTAGCGGTTACCTTTGCCTGAGAACGCCTCATTAGGTGCCGGAATGACGGTCCATAGGCCTGTTCTACCCCTCTTTGCACCATTTTGACGGCAAACAGTAACAGGGCGGTCGCACCAGCAATGTTGAGTATAAATTCAATAATTAACAAAATTTTTTACCCTCAATATTACTTTGATAGCTCTTCCAGTTTGACTATCAATTTTTTTAGGGGACAATTGGCTCATGGAGTAGTTTTGCTACGGCGCGTTGCCATCCCTCATAAAGCCTGTCAGCTTGAATTTTTGAGAGTTTTGGTTCAAAACGCTTCTCAAGGGCCCAGTGCCGCGCAAAATCTGATGGTTCTGGACATAAACCCGCAGCAAGTCCGGCGAGGTACGCGGCTCCAGCAGCGGTTGTCTCGGTAATAATTGGCCGATCAACAGGGGCTGAAAGCTGATTGGCCAGTGCCTGCATGGCCCAGTCATTTGCAACCATGCCGCCATCAATTCTAAGGACTGATTGTCCGGGTTCACCCCAATCCTGGCGCATTGCCTGTATCAGATCACGCGTTTGAAAAGCCACACTTTCAAGTGCTGCTTTTGCAATTTCGGTAGGGCCTGTGTTTCGAGTAAGACCAAATATAGCACCGCGACAATCGGCATCCCAATAAGGCGCACCTAAGCCGGTAAAAGCTGGAACGAAATATACTTGTTGTGATGCATCAGCAGATTCCGCCAACAGTTCTGTCTCAGACGCATGGCTGATCATTTTTAGGCCATCACGCAACCATTGAACTACAGCTCCTGCTATAAAAATTGACCCTTCCAAGGCATATATTGGCTTTCCATTGATCTGATAAGCAATGGTAGTTAGAAGTTTATTGTTTGAGAAAACGGGCTTACTACCTGTGTTCATTAGTGCAAAACAACCAGTGCCATAGGTGGATTTAACCATACCAGGTTGAAAGCAAGCTTGACCAACGGTCGCAGCCTGTTGGTCGCCTGCTACGCCAAGAATGGGAACTCTGGCATCTCTGAACAAATCTGCCGTGGCAATACCAAAGTCACCAGAGCTGTCTCTGACGTCTGGCAGCATCCCTTTTGGAATCTCGAATAGGCTAAGCAATTCATCATCCCAACAACCGTCAGAAATATTGTAAAACATGGTCCGCGCGGCATTGGTTGCATCTGTTACGTGAGACGCTCCCTCAGTAAGTCTCCAGATCAAATAACTATCGACAGTTCCAAACAGCAGATCGCCGGCTTTTGCGCGGGCATGAGCGGCATCAACATTCTTCAGAATCCAGCGTAACTTGGTTGCCGAAAAATATGGATCGAGAATTAAACCCGTCTTCTGTGTGAGCTCAGGTTCATGTCCGGCATCTCGCAGTATCCTGCAGTCGTTAGCTGTTCGGCGGTCTTGCCAGACAATTGCGTTGTGTATTGCGCGTCCTGTATGCCGATCCCAAACAATTGTCGTCTCACGCTGATTGGTAATGCCGATTGCAGCAATGTCGCATGAATTTAAATTTGCTTGATCAAGTGCTAACCGGCACATCGCTATTGTCGTGGACCATAAATCTTCAGGATCATGTTCTACCCAGCCAGGCTCAGGGAAATGCTGAGGGAACTCTTTTTGTGCTATGGACAAAGGCTGAAGCTTAGCGTCGAAGATAATTGCACGGGTTGAAGTTGTGCCCTGATCAATTGATAAAATATGCGCCTTTTTTATTTTCAAATTCATGTCTCCAAAAATTGAAAGTAACCTGTAAAGCGCGAACGCAATTGAAAGCCTTTCAAGGGTGTTACAAAAAGTCTAAACCATGCAAGGAAAATTTGGATCAATAAGAATTTGTAATATTTTAAGGTTTGACTATGTAATATTAACAAGCGAACCATAGTTAACATTGCCACGTCCGGAATTTAATTTGGGTGAAGGGTAATGGCGGAAGAATATTTCAATGCCCGATTTGCCGAATAACTCTGAGGATGCGAACAAATCATATGACATCTTCGTCATTGGTGGTGGCGTGAACGGTTGCGGTATTGCCCGAGACGCATCCGGAAGAGGTATGTCGGTAGTACTCGCTGAGATGAATGATATCGCGTCAGCTACGTCGTCGTCCTCAACTAAACTGTTCCATGGGGGGTTGAGGTATCTTGAGCATTTTGAATTTCGCCTGGTTCGTGAGGCGTTGATTGAACGAGAAATTCTGTTAAAGGCGATGCCTCATATCAGTTGGCCGCTCCGATTTGTCCTTCCTTACAACCGCATCATGCGGTTTGACATGAACACGCCTCTGTCACGTTTTCTCGCTATATGTTTCCCTTGGATACAGGGACAACGGCCGGCATGGTTGATAAGATTGGGGTTGTTCTTATACGATCACATGGGTGCCAGAAAGATATTGCCACCTACAAAGTTAATTGATCTCAAGAACGATAAAACTGGCGACCCGCTCAAGAACAGTTTTCACTTAGCATTTGAGTACTCAGATTGCTGGGTTGAAGATTCAAGGTTGGTTATTCTGAATGCCCGTGATGCGGCGCAAAGGGGAGCGCTTATCCTGCCAAGAACTGAAGTGGTTTGTGCAGAACGCCAAGGTGGTTGTTGGCGTATTTTAACAAAGAACACTGAAAATGGTACCAGTTCTACTTTTCTTGCAAAATGTCTTATCAACGCCGCGGGACCCTGGGTTGAAGACATTATAAAAAACAAGGTTAAACAAACGTCAAGCGGTGAGTTGAGGCTTGTTAGAGGCAGTCATATTGTTACCCGCAAACTATATGACCATGAAAAAAGTTATTTATTCCAGGGTGAGGATGGAAGGGTTATATTTACCATCCCATATGAAACTGACTTTACGTTGATAGGCACAACGGACGTTGATCATTCTGACCTTTCACAGCAGCCCTTTTGTTCGGAAGAGGAAAAAGATTATCTTCTAGCGTTTGCTTCTAGTTATTTCAGAACGGCAGTTCAACGCACTGATATTGTTGCTAGCTTTTCAGGTGTTCGACCTCTTTATAACGACGGTGCAATCAACGCAAGCGCTGCGACGAGGGACTACTTTTTACGGCTAGACGATGAAAACGATATTCCACTTGTAAATATTTTTGGTGGCAAGATAACAACCTACAGAAAATTGGCTGAATCTGTGATGAAAGCTCTGACCCCGTTCTTTTCAAACATGTCTGATAATTGGACTGCCGGTGTCCCCCTTCCGGGTGGCGATTTCCCTGTCAATGGATTTGGACAGCTCTTAAGCGATATCGAGGAAAAATATCCTTTTCTACCAGATGGCGTTGCTTGGAGGCTTGCACGTGCTTACGGCACTGATACATGGGTTATTTTGGGTGAGGCTCGGTCCTTAGATGACCTTGGAGAAGATTTCGGCGCAGGTGTTTATGCAGTTGAACTTAACTGGTGCATTAAGCGTGAATGGGTGTCTTCCGCTGAAGATTTCGTTTGGCGTCGGACACGACGAGGACTGTTATTAAGTGCGGAGCAAGTAACAAAAATTAATAATTATGTGGAACTCAACCGTGTTAGACTTACAACATAATTCGAATTTAGAATGATACTGCCTCAAGTTTACCTGCAAAGATAAAGTCCAGGATCGGAGCCGCATCATGCTTTTCTGACCAGTTCAACCTTTGTAAAAGTTAGAGTGAATAAATCCTTGGAGGATTACATGACTCCCACAACTATCTGCTTATTTCGTCATGGTGAGACTGAATGGAATATCGAAGGCCGTTATCAAGGGCATATGAATTCACCATTGACTTCTAGAGGGAAAACCCAAGCGCGGGAAAACGCGCGTATTCTTCAGAAAAACCCCTCCTTACCGTCGCCATTTACCGTTTATGCCAGCCCTCTTGGTCGTGTAAAAGAAACAGCCTTAATCATGTTAGATGAACTCGGCTTGCCCTTGGATGTGATCTCATATGATGATCGATTGATGGAGGCAAGCTTTGGGGATTGTGAGGGATTCACTGAAGCTGAGGTTGCGCAAAAATATCCAGAATTTTGGGAAAAACGATTAACTGACTGTTGGAACGCTCGTCCACCGTTTGGTGAGTCATATGCCGATTTGAGCTCTCGCGTCTGTGATTGGTACAACGATGTGAAGTTCTCTGGAACAACAATTGTCGTATGTCACGCGATGACCTCACGAGTTTTGCGTGGCATGTACATGGATGTACCTCACCAAGACATTGTTAACCTTCCCAAACCTCACGATGGTTTTTTCAAACTTTGCAATGGAATAGTTTCACACGTGACACAGTAGATAGGGTAATGCGTGTTGTGAAAGTTTAATTCCAAATTTTTTCAAAAAACAGGGTGTTTATAGTGTTTCTAGCAAGGCCTTTATCTCTTTATTTAGGTCAGCAAATTTATCAAGCGCTACATTGTGGGGAATTTGTTCAATAGGCTTGTTCCGGTAACCTTTTGTGAACAGAATGAAAGGCACGTTTGCGCGCTGTGCCGTTTCCGCGTCAATTTCGCTGTCGCCTACAAAGATGCATCCGCCGGTACCAAGATCAGCAAAGGCGGCTTTAAGCGGGGCGGGGTCAGGCTTTCGGGCCAGCGCGTTATCACCCCCCCATACGGTTTCAAAGAATTGATCAATTCTCAAATGTTTCAAAACCGAGATGCAAGGCTTGTAAAGCTTATTAGTGCATATACCCAGCTGATGTGACTGCGCTAAAGTGGCCAGGGCTTCTGGCACACCCGGGTACATCACAGTCAATTCAACAGCAGTTTCATACCGCGCTGTTAAATCCTTTAGGAGTGCTTCTTGATACCTGTCTGGCACACCCCTTGCCTCGCGCATCTGCTCAATAAAATTCTGAATACCCGCGCCAATAAATTTATGCGTCTCCTCTAAAGTAATTGGCGCGAAACCAATTTTTTCAAGACCTGCATTGGCAATGCCTTGTATGTCAGGAGCGCTATCAATAAGGGTGCCGTCAAGGTCAAAAACGATACGCCCTCTCTGTGATGTGAGTCGATTTCTGTTCAGTTCTGTTTTTTGGGTCAAGCTGGTTCACCTAAATTGTTGGGATAATAAAGTCGGGAACAATTTTAGTTTCCATGACAAATCGTTTGCAATCAAAGCCAGAAAAAAGCCCGTGCTCTGTTACTAGGACTGTTTTGACCCCATATGCTGCCCCGCCCAATACATCTGTATGCAGACTGTCGCCTACCATTGCAACTCGGGAACGATCAATATTAGGAAGGCGTTTGAAAGCGAGGTCATAGATATTAGCAAAAGGTTTTCCAAAGAGCTTCAAATCAAGTTTCAAGTCACGACCAAGTTCATAGGCATAATGTCCTGGCTCCAAACTTAACTGACTTTCACGTGGCGCAATTATGTCTGGATTGCCAACGAGAATGGGGCGTGGAGCCTTTGCCAGGCTCTCTCGCAAAAGCAACTGCCTAGCGTTATTCCACTCCGATGAAGATAATAGAATGAACCCAGAGGCTTTGTCATAGGTTGATTTTTCATCTTCCAAACGGTGACACGGCACCCCAAGAGTTTCAATTTGTGAGTTCTGAGAACTCATGATGCCCCAAAATCCATCATTTGGTAAAGGTGGTAGTGCAGCCGCTAAAGCATCGCGACTTGACACGATGTCCGAAAGGTCGAAATGAAAACCAAGGTCGAGAAATTTTTTTAGTGCGCTTTCAGCTGGTAATCTTGCACCATTCGTTAGAACAAGCACTGTCTTACCCGTACTTTTAAGTAGCTCAACTCGTTTAACAGCACCATTGATTCCTGTCTCACCTACATTCAGAACCCCGAAGGCATCTAGGAGGAAAACGTCAAAATGTTCTGAAATCGCACCGAGGTTTTCAGCGTGAGACGATTGAGCAGGCATATGGGCCGTCGGAAGCAGAGAGCGCACAGATTCGTATTGCCGTATCGCCCAAATAGCATCGCGCTTTGGCATTCTAGATAATAGCCCCACGCACCTTGGCTGAGATATATTCGGACACAAACACCGTGCCCAAGATAACGATCAAGATCGTTGAGACTTGTGTCCAGGCCAGCACGTTGATCGAAGCGCTAAGCTGAATGCCAATTCCGCCTGCGCCAACAATACCTAAGATGGTGGAGCCACGCACATTGATGTCCCACCGAAATACCCCAACTCCAGCGATTGTGGGTAAGATTTGCGGTACGATGCCGTAGATCATTTGTTGCGCTCCAGAGCCCCCAGTTGCCTTGATAGCCTCAACTTGCTTTTGGTCAATCTCTTCAATGGATTCGTAAATAAGTTTGGCGCAACCACCAATTGACCTTATTCCAATTGCAATTGTTCCGGCAAGCACGCCTGGCCCGACAATTACCACCAGAAGAAGCGCCCAAATGAGAGAATTTACAGACCGGGACGCTACAATGATGAACAGCATGGCTGCTCGAACAGATTTGTGCGGTGTGGTGTTGTGCGCGGCTAGAAATGCAATAGGCACGGCCATCACCATGGCGATCGCAGTGCCAATAGTGGCGATATTAAGCGTGTCCCACACAGGCCGCCAAAGCTTTGACATATAGCTCCAATCGGGTGGCGCCATTCGTGTGCCAATGTCTGCCATTTGACTTGGGGCATCAAATACGAACATCCATATCGTCTTTTCAGAGATCAATTGCCACGCATAGACAGTGATGCATAGCCCAATAAGCCATCCCGCCCAAACGAGCCATTGCTTTAAAGGCGTGCGCTTACGCCAGAGAGGCCCCTCAGTTGTTTTGATAGTTGGCATTATTGCACCCACTTCCTGAGGTAGCCAGAGGTATATTCTAGCATGATAACAATCGCAATTATTGAAAAGAGAACGGTTGCAGTAGTGGCGTATTCATAACGTTGGACCGAAGTGAGGAGATGTGCACCGATTCCACCAGCGCCAACAATTCCTACCACTGCGCTTTCCCGGAAATTGATATCCAAACGGTACATTGATAGTCCGATCATCCGTGGAAGAACCTGGGGTTGAATTGCGTAATTTATCCATTGCAACCAAGAGGCGCCGGTAGCTTTCACGGCTTCAGCTTGGGACTTGCTCATGTTCTCGATATCTTCCGCCAAAAGTTTAGCAAAAAAGCCAATAGTTTCTATTGATAGGGCAACAAAACCTGCAAATGGCCCAAAGCCAAAAAATTTGACAGAAAAAATTGCTAAAATTACTGCTGGAAAAGTTCTCGAGACAGCGATGATGCCCCGACAAAAGAGGTAAATCCATGTGGGTGCCAAGTTCCGAGCTGCACCCAGCCCGATGGGAACGGAAAGCAAAATTCCCCCTATGGTTGAAATGACGGCCATCCAGATGCTTTCGAGGATGCCGTCCAAAATTACACCACGTGAATCGCTGAGGTCAGGCGGAAAGAACTTGCTAATCATATCCGCTCCGCGCGGTATGCCCTCGGCAACCCGCGTCCAATTAACTTCCATTGTATAAATGGCTAGGAAAAAGTAGGTGACGGTGCCGAAATATATCGAATAACGAAGCAACGAAGATTTGATAAAGTGAGGCTTCTTCCAAGTTTCGGCGTAATGTGATGACGCTTCAGTCATGCTGGGACCCCATTATCAATCAAGGCGTCCTCGTCTTCTACCTTTTCTATTGTCTTTTCCCAGTCTTCCTCACCATAAATCTCCGTAAGAACGTCTGGTGTCAAACCTTCTGGTGAGCCGTCGTAGACTATTTCTCCCTGTTTGAGTCCGACCACGCGTTCGGAAAACATTTGTGCTAAAGCCACATCGTGGATGTTGATAATTGCAGCCAATCCACGCTCTGCGCAAAGTTCTCTTATCAGGCGCATTATTTGACGCGATGTCTTTGGGTCAAGGCTTGCTGTTGGCTCATCAACCAATAATAATTCGGGGTCTTGGATCAATGCGCGACAGATACCTACCCTTTGACGCTGACCACCGGATAATTCGTCTGCCCGTTTGTCGACCATGTGCATGAGGTCTACGCGGTCCAATAAACGGTATGCTTCATGCACGTTTTCTTTTGGATACTTGCGAAAGAGGCTTTGCCAAAAATTCACATAGCCCAAACGACCCGACAAAACATTTTCCATTACTGTTAGCCGTTCGACCAGAGCGTATTCTTGAAAAATCATTCCCATGCGTCGGCGGACACGTCTAAGTTCTTTGTTAGAAAGGCTGTTGATTTCACGATCGCCGAGGTAAATGTAACCAGCGGTCGCATCAACCAAGCGATTAACGCAGCGAATTAGGGTCGATTTTCCGGCCCCGGATGGTCCAATTAGTGCAACTAATTGCCCGTCTGGGATTTCTAGCGATACATCATTTAACGCTAAATCACCTGTCTTGTAACGTTTGGATAAGTTTTCAAGGCGCAGCATAAATGGCTTCCTTTGATATATTGCATTGGAGATGGGCGCACCGGTTAACAGTGCGCCCATGTTTGAAGAAGACCGCTATTTGCAGTCGTATTTTACGCCATTAGCTTTATCGATCCCGCGGATGACTGCCCAATCATATTTGTGCTGGATACCAACAAAGATGTCTGCTTTCTTGAATTCTTTTTTGAAGTTTTCGTCCCATTGGTATGTCCAAAACGCTGTTTTAATCTTCCCAACAAGTTCCGGGTGCAAATTGTGGGCGTGCCCATAACCTGTGGTTGGAAAAGTCTGTGACTTATAAATTGTTTTGACCTGATCTTCTTTAATCACACCACGACGCACCATTCGTTGCAAAACTGAATTGGCGACAGCTGCGACTTCATAGTCACCGTTAGCAATACCAAGTATTGAATTGTCATGTTTGCCCGAAAAAACGGGTGTGAAGTCCACTTCAGCCGCCAGGCCAAATTCCCCCTTCAAAATCGCAGATGGTGCTTTGAATCCAGAATTAGAAGTTGGCGAGGTAAAGGCCATTGTCTTGCCTTTGATTTGGTCGGGAGAGGTGATTGTTGAGTTTGCAGGAACAATAATCTCCATCTCGTAACCATATTTACCGTCTTTGTAAGCCATCATCCCAAAGGGTACGAACCCTGCACAGCTTACAGCAATCGGGTTTGAGCCTGTATTAAATCCAGCAACGTGCAAACGGCCTGACCTCATTGCTTCTAGCTGTGCAGCATTGGATTGCACTGGGAAAAAGACAACTTTGCGGCCAGTCACCTTGGACATATGATCAACGAAACCTTGCCAAATATTTGCGTATACAGCTGGGTCTTCAACGGGAGTATATGTGAAGATGATTGTTGATGGATCGACCCAATCTTTTGGGTCTGTTGGCAAGTCTGCCACTTGATCAAGATTCCTATCACAGTAGGCTGCGTCTAGAGTGCCGCGATGGCAATCTTCTTGCGCATTAGCCAAGGTCGGAGCGGCTAGTAGCATAAAAGCACCAACTGCAGTTATTAACCCCTTCACGTAATTCGCCATATTTTCCTCCATTATATCTTTATTAAACAATTTGAGGTTACACATGAGAAATTTTAAGGCAATATTTTTTAGCATCGGTGGTTAGGTCAAAGAGACAATCTTGCGTCGATGTAATTACGTAGTTCAACCGTGTCGTTTACATAGTTAAGAGAACGGACTGTAATTTTGTTTACCTTTTAATGTGAGTCTCTTGAGTGGCGATGATGCTTTTTAATAATTTTGAAAGACACTAAATGTCCGTTTATCTTATCCGACATGCTCAATCGGCCTTCAATGCCGTTCACGACCCTCTTAAGCCAGACCCGATGATATTTGATGCGCCAATAACAGAGTTAGGTGAGGCCCAGGCACTCAAGGCTCGAAGGCAAATTGAAAAGCTTGATATTAATGCCGTCATTGTCTCGCCCTTCACAAGGACATTGCAGACGGCACAGCTGATTTTTGGGGATAGGGTAACGCTACAAGTCAATGCTGATGTCAGGGAACAACTTTGTAACAGCTGCGATGTGGGAAGTACGCCTCATGAACTCGCAAGGAAATTTCCCAATTTAAATTTTGATCATCTTGCCGAGCGTTGGTGGTACGAAGGCGAAAAAGACCATCGTGGAATTTCTGTTGAGCCGGAGGATGTATTGATAGAAAGGGCGAAGATTTTTGCTAGTTATCTAACGCAGGAAAACATTCAATCAACAGCAATTGTTTCTCATGGTAACTTTATTCGTGCGTTAACTGGAATTAAACCGAACAACTGCGAGATAATTCAATTTGACCCACGCTACAAAGTGATGTCTGCGGAGTATGGTGATAAACCATGATGAACAACACGTTGCCGATCTTGCCCGTGGTTACACTATAGAGGCGATTGAGACGCTGGTTGAGTGAACGTGCCTGCCACGCTTATCGAGATAGCGAGAGCAAATCGCGCGCTTGCGCAACCGATGCTACCGAACCTCCTAAATCATTAATGATCCTTGCTGCTTTGGTTACCAAGGCTGCATTGGATGGAGCAAGAACACCCTTTTCCAAATAGATGTTATCTTCCAGACCGACCCTGACATGGCCACCAAGCAGGACTGCAGCGGCAACTATTGGAAACTGAAACCGCGAGATGCCAAACGCAGACCAGATTGCGCCTTTAGGCAGCATATTTTTCATCATGACAATTGCCTCAACCGTGGCGGGCGCACCAAAATCAATCCCAAGGCAAAACTGAAAGAATGGCGGCGATTCAATAAACCCATCCTCGATTAAACTGATGGCATTTAAAATGTGGCCAGTATCAAAAACTTCCAACTCGGGCTTTACACCAGCGGTTTGGATTGCTGCTGACATTTCTTTTAAATGGGCCGGATGGTTCAAAAAAACGTGACGCCTTCGGTTCATAGTCACAACGTCGAGCGAACAAATCTCGGGGCGTAGTTCAATGACATGTTGAACGCGTTCTGCCGGCAGGCACATCTGACTATCCTTCGATGCGATACCGGCATCATGGTCGCAAGGTGAGAACCGAGCGCCTGGTCCAGTTGTTAAGTTTAATATTACATCGACCCCAGAGCGTCTTATGCGTTCAGTGACGTCCCGATATAAGTCAATATTCATCGTTGGATTTGTGGTCACAGGATCCCGAACGTGGCAATGCACGATTGCCGCCCCCGCCTTGGCTGCCTCAATTGCGCTTTCTGCAATTTCCGCTGGCGTCACTGGTACGGCAGGATTTTTTTCAGGCGTTGGTGCAGAACCGGTTACCGCACAAGAGATTATTGTTGGTTGCATAGGGTTGCCTTTCATCTCCGCATATAGACATGTCTGCACATAAATTTGGATATCACGAAAACGTTGCCATAAAAAAAGGCCAGCGCAAAGTCTGACCTTTAAAAGCTCGTAAGAGCTTGTTTTTGATATTGGTCACGCGCCGGGTGCGCGATATGCCCCGGTTATCTTGCTTGCGCGACCTGCAATGTCATGCATATCAATATACTCCAACATCTCCATATCATCCAAAGAACCTGATGCTGCGACGAGGACTTTCACCGCGGCCGCATCGGCAAAACTAGGCATTTCCGCAACAACGGCGATGTCGTATTTGCCCCTGAGAAATTGCAGGTCAATGAATGCGCCACCTGACTTTTCAACCATTGCAGAGATTGCCGCGCGCCTGTCATCTTCAGGGTTTTTCAAAAATCCAGCGAGACCAGCGCTTGAGTATTTTCCTAAAAATAAAAACTTCATTTTTCTCTTCTTGTTAGGGTCAAAGTTAGGGTCAAAAAATCTCCCGTGAAATAAATCCAGTACAGAAATAATTGGCGAGGGTGTCTTGGTAATAAAATGGTGTGCGCGATAGGGTTGAAAAAAAACGATAGTCTGCGGGTTATTGTTACATGGCCAAATGGGTCACTCTAAGCTTGTCCATATAGTCTGTCATAGCCCGTGATTCAGGGGCCGAAAGCTCAGTCAAAAAATCAATTTTTTCGGCTTTGATAGCGTCTTGACTCAATGACCAGTTTGCCATTTCAACCATAACCGGTAACAGCCCCAATGCGGCCTCGGTGAGGCTGTAAACTTTTCTTTGTGAGTGTTTTGCGTCACCGCGTGCCTTGAGGAGCCCGATATCACAAAGACGCTTTAGACGGTTTGCCAGTGTTGGCCGGGGGATCCTCTCATTATTATTTTCTAAAATTGCGCCAAATGTTCGCTGGTTAAAAAATGCAATATCGCGAAGGACAATAACCGTCCACTGGTCTGATAGTACCTCGGCTGCTAGGGCGATGGGGCAGGTTACTTCGCCGCGCATTGCTATGCTGTTTTTAACCAAATCATCCATTACTCAACCCCATGTAAGCTACCTTGAACATATAAAACCGTAACAAAAATTGAACTGGTTTCAAAACGAAAATGGACTAGCAGCTGTCTTGTTCAGATGATTTTCTCCGTAAAGTAGTGTTTTGGTTCATTGCTTTGCTTTCGAAACAGATGAGATTAGGTGGTGCGCATGAGAGTTCTTTATGTCGGGATGTATAGTGAGGAAGGCTTTAAAGGTCTGGAGAGCAGTAGTCTTGCAAAGCGAAAAGACGCCGCGGCTTCGATCGCCCAGGCAGCCGGTGGAGAGCTGCTTGATTTGATGTATCTACAGGGTGACTACGATATGGCAGCCCTTATGGAGTTGCCAGACATTGAGACGGCTAGTGGGCTGCTAAAGGCCGTGCAGGACTCTGGTGCTTGGGAAGATATGATGATGTTTCCGGAATTTGACTTAGACACGGGTTTGAAAGCGATTAACGCGGTCAAATCAAGCTACAAGACCCCCGGTAATGAGTGACCAAGCCCTCATTTACAAACAGAGTTAAGGAGCAAAAGTTACATGGCTAAACACACAAATATCGTCAGATTCAAGGTGAAATCAGGAAAACAGGAAGAATTCGAATCCCTCTTTAGAGCGGCTGATAAATGGGACGGCCAGTTGCTTCAAATTTTAGCGCGCACCGGCGAACAGAGCTATGTGGGCTATGGTTTGTGGGAAAGCGCCGAGCATATGTCAAACGCAATGCCATCCATGATTGGATTATTGGATAGTGCACGCCACCTCCTCGAGGAGCTATCACCTGAACTAGGCGTGACAGACCCTGTTTCAGGAACCGTTGTTTTCGAGAAGGAAGGGTGAGGAACTGCCCACAGAACACCCAAGAATCCTTCCTAGGCGCATTGTCTATAACGCCGCGATTAGCATTCAAACAAAGTGAGGAGAATATTTACATGTCTAATTTATCAAAGAAGTCGTTTGCGCAACCCGACGAGCTAAAAACCCCACCGAAGACGAACGCCGCTGTTGTCACTTTGGGGAGCATCACCGCGTCCAAACTCACCCTCGAGCCCGGTTGGAAATGGTCAGAATGTGTGCAGCCAGCTGTTGGTGGCCACAGCTGTCAGGCGGGGCATGTCGGGGTGATTATTCAGGGAACATTAAAATGTGTGCATGACGACGGCAGTGAAATTGAGGTGTCGGCGGGTGATGCTTACTATTTTGCCCCCGGTCACGATGGCTGGGTTGTCGGTGATGAAACTGTAATCGCATATGAAATCATGGATTCAGGTAAGAATTTTGGACCATGGAAAACGGCTGACTAGCCCCTCAATTAAATGATGGCTGGATCGTGTTCGGCACCCAAGACCGCGTTACTTCATAACCGATTATTCGGCCAGAATATCGACGCAATCTGAATTTTTAGTCCGCAAAAATTACAATGAGAGAGGAAATAAAAATGAAAAATTTTATGGTAACCCACACTCTTAAATCAGATGAAGCAATGGATGCTTATTTTCAGGCTTTAGAAACAATGAGTGAGGCTGATATCCGCGGCGCAATGAAGAATGAAAAAGCATCATTTCAAATGCAATGGAATGCTGGCAAGACGGATAAGGTTATGTTCTGCTGGTGGAAGGCTGAAAGTGCCGAGGCGATTGTTGAGACTCTGGGCGACATGGCGCAATTGTTTGATAATGATATCAGAGAGATGCCAAATGTTTATGATTTCAAAGATTGATTGTCAGACGTAAATAACACGACAGTGGGAACACCGCATAACCCAGCCCGACGACGCCGAGGCTGGGTTATTGTTATCGAGGATTAAGGGGCGCACCGTTTATGCCCCTGACGGTTCAGCCAATAGCGCGCAGTTGATGTTTTTGTTAGATGCCAACAGCGCGATGTTTTGCGGCTAAAATTAGAGGAGCGTGAGCTTTACAACGCTTGGCCTACCGTCCTGTCCTTCACCCGTTTCATATCCGACAGCTTGCCCGCTCTCCAGCGCTTCAAAGCCTGCATCCCTGACGATTTTGATGTTTATATAAATATCCTCGGATGAACCTTCTGGCGTAATAAATCCAAAGCCCTTGCCGGCACTAAACCACGCGACGTTACCTTTTTGCATTTATTTATCTCTCTTTATGAATAATAGTTCTGAAATCGGAAACCGCATTTTCTTCGCAAAATGGGTTGGCGATACTTAATTGAAAAATCTGCATTTATTCAGCTCAGGCAGGGGCTGCATTCCGCTTTTGCACAAGTTGGTGAAGCGTGAAAACATCAAGAACCCACCAAAAAAACAGAGCGACAAAGCCGGCGACGCCAAGATTGGCAAGCAGCATCAGAACTGACAGTAAAAAAAGTGCCAGCATCAAAACGCCAGAATTTCTTGCGTCGATATAAAACCTGTGAACACCCAGCCAGCCAAACAGAATTAGCAAAATGTGGGCGGTGACATTGTTTTTGGCGTCTGCGTTTATAGATTCGTTGGATTTGTTGTTGCTAGGCATAGTGGTTTCCCCCTGAATTATAAGGGGCGTTCCTAGCTTGCATAGGTTCAACAACTTATAAATCTTGCGCTACAGCATTGTGTAGCCAGATTGAATGAGGCGTGCGCTTGGGCAAGACTTTTGAAGTCACACAAACTGCCTTGAGATCGCACGCATCTGATGGCCGTCACGGTAACGCATATCACTGCAATAAGATACTGTTAAGGTGAAGGTGGGTTGATTTAATCCAATTGCCCTGAATTGGCGCAACGGCTGCTGGGCAGCGCGTTTTTTAGATAATCTGCAAAAATTTGCTGTCCCGTCGCCATCGAGCCCGAAGGCCTAAGCCTTTTGCGACGTTACGGTGGGGGCGGCGTCATTCACCTTGTCGAGGCTGCGTAATTTGCCAAAAACCAGCCCGCCGCCGATGGCAACGCCAATCGCCATCACCCCGCCAATGACCACTGCACCAACCGGCCCCAACAGCGCCGCCATACTGCCAGCGCGCACATCGCCCATCTCATTTGACGATGAGATAAAAATGCCATTTACCGCGCTGACCCGTCCGCGCAAATGATCGGGCGTGGCAATCTGAATGAGGCTAAGCCGGATATTGACGCTTACCATATCTGCCGCGCCATAAATAAACAGCGCCGCCATGCTCAGCCAGAAATTGGTTGATAGGCCGAACACCACAATCGAAACGCCAAAGATGAACAGTGCAAAAAACAGCTTGATACCGCAGCCGCGCATCTCTGGCAGGCTGGCTAAAAGCAAGCCAACAAATACCGCGCCAAACGCCGGCATACCGCGTAACAGGCCAAGCTGTTCTGGCCCGATCATTAAAATATCAGCGGCATAAATCGGCAATAGCGTTACCACACTGCCAAGCAGCACGATGAACAGATCAAGCGCGATGGCACCAAGCACAATCGAGTTTGAGCGGACAAATTTTAGCCCGCCAATAATATGTTCCCATGACCGCGGTGTTGGCGTGATGCGCGGCAGTCTTGGCAATAGCTGATAACTCAAGACCGACAGTATCATCAGCCCGGTCATCACCGCATAAATATGGAAATTGATCGCTGCGATTAACAGGCCAGCCAGCAACGGGCCGCCGGTCTGGGCAATATTATTGACCGTCGAGCTAAAGGCGATGGCGCGTCTGATTTGCGCTTCGGGAACGATGTTTGGAATGATCGCTTGGCTTGCCGGAAAATACAGCGCCATCACGCTGCCATGTGCAAATAACAGCGCAAATAGCACGAACAGGTTTAACGTTTCGGCCAGCATCACACCAGTCAGCGCTGCCAGAATAACCGCATCAACAAGCGCACAGCAGGTTAAAATCTTCTTGCGGGCAAAGGTGTCAACAATCCAGCCAGTTGCAAAAAAGAAAACGAAAACCGGCGTAACTTGCATCAGGCCAACCAGCGCCAGATGAAACGGATTGCCGGTGCTTTGGTATATATGCCAGCCAAGCGCAACCGACAGCATCGCAATCACCAGATAATTGATCGCGTTGGCGCCAAGAAAGAAGAAAAAATGAAGTGGCACTCAGATCTCGCTATGGCTTGGTGGTTGCATAATTACCGATGTTAATGCTGGATATCTTGGCCGAGGTTTTGTCAAAAGGCTAGATCACAAAACCTGCCTGAACCGTTTTGATCTGCGCCAGCGCATCCGCTGATAATGGCCCTTTATTGACCGCTGATGTCGCCTGTTGCAATTCATCCAGCGTCGCAATACCGATCTCGGTCGTTGGCAATGCCGGATGCGAAATCGCATAGCGTATCGCCAGCTCTGGCAGGCTGTCCGCATGGCCAGCCTCAACCAGTGGTAGAAACTGACGGGCGCGTTCAACATCGGTTTTGTAATCGCTGTCCGATCCAATTGGCGTCACCGCTGCCATGCCAAGCGGGTGCCGTTCCTCGCTTCCTGACAAGGCACCACCAGCCAGAACCCGCACGCCGATAGCACCAACCCCATAATCCGCCGAAATATTCAGCAATTGCCGAAAATCATCGGCCGGATATCCTGCCGGAACGGCCTCGCCAGCCGATGGCACCAGCAAATTGTAAAACACCTGCGCAGAATGAAAAACGCCACATTGGACTAGCCGGTGCACGTCATCCGGCTCGCCCTTGGCGGTAAAGCCCAGAAACCGCACCTTGCCACTATCGCGCAGCTTGTCAAAGGCGGGCACGACTGCATCCATGATCTGGTCAATTGTCAAACTGCCGCGAAAATCGGCGCGGCCCAACGTGTTATGCAGCTGGAAGATGTCGACATGATCGAGTTTGAGTCTTTTCAGGCTCGCCTCGAGCGAACGGGTGATCACACCATCGACATCAGCCAGATCGGCATTGCCAAGCCCAACTTTGGTGCTGATAACCAGCCCGTCCGTTTTGCCATTTAGCGCGCGCCCAAGATTTTCCTCAGAAATGCCGTCACCATAACTGGCCGCTGTATCAAAGAAATTGACGCCATGATCGCGGGCCCAGTGAATTGCACGATCCTGATCGGCGGCATCGCCCTTGGTCATCAGCCCCCCAACCGCACCGCACCCAAAGGTCAATCTTGATACGGCCAGACCGGTATTGCCAAAGTTTCGTTTTTCCACGCGCCGTTATCCTTTACTGCAATCAATGATGGTATTTTGGTCAGAAGCCAATATTGAATGGTGTTTATTATGCGCCTTTTTACCAGCTTCACCAGCCCTTAACGGCAGGCAAGCAAATCTCGTCGCTTAACCATTGCCCGACTGGGGCGCGCCGCGATAAGCTTAGGGGGAGGGCTGAAAATGGCATGGCGAAAAGATGCTGCTCGATCTATTTTTTTGGGATTTATTTTTTTGGGGATGTTATTGGCAGCGGCGGCCACAAGGAATGGCATAAAAGATGCGCGACAAAGATAAACATGATCGCAAGGATCACCCTGCGGCCGGTGCCGAGCGTGCCTCACTTGGTGCGCCGCTTCGGTGTGATTTTGTTGGTGGGGCGGTTAATCACCGATTGCGCTTTGGCGGTGGGCGTGGGCAGGATTTGCCCAAGGCGGCAGGGCTGAAGCCCGGCGTTAATCCGCATATTATTGATGCGACTGCCGGGCTGGGTCGGGATGCGTTTTTGCTGGCCTCGCTTGGGGCGATTGTTACGCTGATTGAACGATCGGCGGAAATGCATGAATTATTGCGCGATGGTATGGCGCGGGCCATTGATGCAGGCGGGATTACTGCCGATATCGTTGGCCGTATGACGCTAATCCATGGTGATGCAATCACGCTTTTGCCAACTTTATCACCGGAAATTGTGCTGGTTGACCCGATGCATCCGGCACGCAATAAATCGGCCTTGGTGAAGGCGGAAATGCGCCAGATCCGTGCGCTTGTTGGTGTTGATGATGATCAGGCCCAATTGCTGCAAACAGCGTTGGCGCACGCATCAAAGCGGGTCGTGCTGAAATGGCCGGCAAAAGCTGCTGCGATGGCGGGTATCCGCGCGCCCTCGCATCAAATAATCGGAAAATCGGTGCGCTATGATGTGTTTATGCAGCCGCAATCCACCATGACGAAAACTGCCACCGTGACGAAAACATAAGTTGTCGGCGTTCGCCAACCTGTTCTATGATGATGGCGTTAAACGGCCGAAGCAGCGCCAAGATTGCACTGCTAGCGACCAGCCAAACTGAATTTTA
>Ga0255757_10001070_pt1 | contig 26884 bp, 31 predicted proteins | sample 071ome_27_FD_179957 | JGI IMG/M metagenome (GOLD analysis project Ga0255757, IMG submission 179957) | Coastal salt marsh microbial communities from the Groves Creek Marsh, Skidaway Island, Georgia - 071409AT metaG (version 2) | ecosystem: Environmental > Aquatic > Marine > Intertidal zone >...
TTTCTGGATGGTTAGTGGTTGCCAAAGTTACTACTCCGTGGTTGTCTTCTACTCCTGCCAAACAATTCAAAAACTCTCCCAAAACTGGATGGTCTGCATCTTCACGACTGAGACCGCCGAGTGTATCAATGTCTTCCAGAATAACCACACAAGGCGACAAGCGACGGGCTACTTTGTAAAGCGAAGTAATTTGGCCGACATCAGAAATGGAATCACGAGCGACGTAAATAACCGTAGCATCCAATTGGTTAATCAAAACTTTACAAGTTAGCGTTTTACCGGTGCCGGGTGGTCCAGTTAGCAAGACTCCACGACTACTGCGTAGTCCTTTGTTTTGAAACAAAGGCACGGATTCAATAAACCGAGTTAGATTACGGTCTAAAACATGGCGGTCTTCATCTTTGATAATAATGGCGTTCCAATCCACATTAGGAGTTTCTAAGAACTTGTAAGAAGCATCAAAATGCGCTCCTCGTAGTGAACCTTGTTCAAAGAAATAGGTTTCTACTTGTTCAGAAAATTGAGTGTAATCGAATTGGTCGCTACGGAACTGCGTAACAACATCTACTTCATACTCATCATAAGGAGTGAAACTCATAACAAAACGAGAATCAGGATTGTGTTGAGATTCAATAAACATGATTAGTTTGTGTGGAACTTTGATAACTCGGTTTCCGACCTTTTCATCAAACCAAACAGGAGCAGTTTTGTTTTCTCCGTGATTGTAGTTCTCAACTTTGGTAATTTTCCATGATTGGTCAATGACTCCCATCAGGGCTTCCATCCAAAAAACATAAGAACGGTCAATGTAAAACTTACGCTTGGATTCAATGGAAAAGGTTTCTGAATCTTGTCCCAAACTTAGGAACTTTTCAATGGATTGGTCGGCTTTGTCGGTTTTTCGGACTTGATTTGCCAAATAACTAAGAGATTCGCTTAGGGTTTCTAAGGGGGCAGTAATAGGTCCAATAGGTGTTTCAATTCGTAGTTCATCAACTGCCATAAACCTTGTAAGGTGAATCACCAACTTAAACTTCGGCCTTGAGGTTAAGGATTTCAACATCGTTAGATTTTTGAAACGCTATTTGACAGAGAAGAGTCCAACGCTCTGGAGTTATCCATTCTGGGCGGTCTGTGGCTGAAAACCAATATGATTTAAGAGTGCGAGCCTCGGTTTGACGTTGAAACTCGGTTTGAACTTCTTGAAAACTTCGATTATCTGCTGCGGAAGATTGATGTCCCATTGTAGTAGTTTGCCACGGACCGCAACCATGATAACCTGAAACCGCATCAATTTGATGCCCGTAAAACAATTCTGTGCCTAAATTATCTGGTGTAGGCGCATATTCAATAGGGTTTCCCGCCATGCGAATGAATAAATCAGTATCTTCTCCAATTTGAAGAGTTTCGTCGTAGCCTCCAATGGCTTCGTATCGTGAACGAAGCATAGCAGAATTACTGGGCATCAATGGATTTCCAAAACAAAAGAAGAAAGTTTCAGACGGGTCAAAGATTTCAACCCATTGTGGATACCAACCAATAACTCCCATTTTGGTATAAACTTCATCGGTTTTGAGAGATTGCAGTTTGATTTCAGCGTCAGCACCCGCCCACCAGAAAGCCACAGGTTCTGATTGAGTGGATTCAATGGCTTCAGAGAGCCATTGTAAATGCTCTGGATACCACAAATCGTCGCCGTCTAAGGTCGCAATATAAGGAGATGCGCCCGCTGCGATGGCTTGATTACGGGCTTGGCTAACACCACGTCCTGTTTGACGTAACAAAGTGAAACGAGAATCTGAAAGATAAGTTTCAAAAGTTTTCATAATGTCATCATAATGTTCATAATTTTCTGGAGTGCCATCGCAAATATACACCTGATAATCTGTGAAAGTTTGAGATTGAATGCTGTCCAAACAACGAGTGATGAAGTCTGGTGAAACTTTGTAAGTTACTACGATGACATCAAACATAGTTACACTACATTGTTTTACTTACTTAAAACTACTCAAACTGATTAAACATGGTGAAGACACCGGGACCTGTGGGTCCTTGTCGGCGCATAATTTGAGTGAAATCTTGAGTAATCCAATTCATTATGAAATTGGGTGTGGTCTCTAATTTCATAAAAACATCCAGTTCATCAAAATTAACAAATCCCAACCAATCTCCAGTATAAACGACAGACATAATCAGAAGGATTCGTTCTGGTGTATCTTGACCTAACTCGGTATCCGTAATATCTAAGTAAGGAGTATGAATTGAAGCCACTAATTGCTCATACAGTTTTTTGATTTTTTGGTCACTTAGAAATCTCAGTCCCTCGTATGTATCACGAGGGTCGTTAGCGTTGATACCGTAATCTCGAAGATGAAAATTGACAGAGGGCAAAAGTGACAAAGGCAAATTATCTGGGGCTGTTTTACCCATGCCTTGATAGATTTTCTTTTTGGTAAGACCGTCATTCAATCTGACGACCAAATCTTTTTTGGAACCAAAAGTGGTTTGACCTTGATGCTTTAACAACTTTTTGAGTTCAGCGATAGTCATATTTTCGTAGGATTCATAAAGTTCCAAACTTTTAACGTAGTCAGACTGTCTCAATCTTTCGGTGAGTATGATTTTTCTACCATTCAAAGGAAGACCACGAGCCTTGAGCAACTCAGCGATTTCAGCGATGGTCATGTCATCGTATGTGAAAGACATAATCTTGGTTAGTCGTTGAGACTATTTAAAGTTTTACACCGTCAATTTATCGTGTAAGCCGCTGGCTGTAAGATTAGAACCAATTTGGAACAATCCAACACCAATCATAGCCCATACAAGGTGGGAAACTACTCGTCTTTGAGGGTCAAACAGACGGCTGGCGTGGTAAGTAGTCAGCAAAAATCCTGTGGTGAACATGGCTGCGCCCAGAGTTAAACTCTTAGACATTAAGCCTCACCAGCACCTTTGAGACGTTCTATCAAACCGTCAGTCATCATGTTAGAACCAACGGTAATCAAGGCTACGCCAACACAAGTGTATATCAAGAACTCTCGAACTTTATGTTCAGGGTGTTCCTGTGTTACAACCTTGTGGGTGTGGTGCGAAGACAACCATGTTCCTATCAAGAACAAAGCAGAACCTATCACAACAACATCTGTCATCAAAGTTCCCATTCGCATAGTGAACACATCCAGAGACCAGAAACCTGTCAGGCAGGGACTTCATCTGCAAGAGTCTCTCGACTCAATACTCTGTCCCAAGCCTAACGGCTCAGAGGTCTAAGACCAGTTCCTTGCTTATTGGGAAGCAAGAAGGCTTCGCTTATACCAATCCACGTTTCCGGGGTTGATGGAGATACCCATTTCCAACAACTTGTTAGCGATGAGTGCATCAGGACCGTCGTAAAGCGTGTATTTCACGAAACAGCGGAGTTCACCAGCAGCAGCGGTAGCACCAGCGAAAGCCTGTGTGTTGAAGAAGGTTACGAGAACATCCCAAACTTGACCGGGCAACACATATACGTCAGGGTATAGGTTGAACGAAGGTTGGAAGTCAATGCTTCGTGGGTATGGGCTGGAGGTGCCGGGGATACCGTCGTTAGGAACGTTGTCAGGGTCCAAGAAGTAGTCAGTTGTGTTGATACGGACTTGAACGTAGGCACGAGGACCAGCAACACCCATAGCGACACCGTAGGTGAGGCCACGTTGGGCGGTTGCGATTTGTGCATCTACACCGATAGGAAGGGTTGGGGTAACAGCGATGTCTTCGATAACGACGAACTCCGTTGCAGAAGTTTCGGCGGGCTTGGTAATGTTGTTACCAACGCCACCAATGAAGATTGATGTTCGCTTTCCTGCGCTTGTTGCGACAGTCATAGCAGTTCCACGGCTTGCATCCCAGTCATATACTTGGCTTCTCATACTCATAATAATCACCTATTCTTAAAGTTTCATCCCAAACGGGGTGAACCTCAAGCCTGACCTCCGTTAGCAGCGGCAGCAGCGGCAGCCATTGAAGCAGAGCGTTGTTGTTGCTCAATGAGGCTTCGCTTATACCAATCTACGTTGTTTGGGTTGATGGTTACACCAAGTTCGAGAAGTTTGTTGGCGATGAGGGCATCGGGACCGTCGTAAAGTGTGTATTTTACGAAAGCAGCGACGACTTCAGTTGAAGTTCCGAGAACACCGACGTTAGTAGCGGTCTCAGGGGTGTAAAGAATCTGGAAGGTTTGACCGGGTAGAACATAAACGTCTGGGTAAAGGTCAAAAGACTTCAAGAGTTGGTCGCTGTTGAGAGGTTCAGCAGCGGAAAGGTCCACAGTTGAAGGGGCACCACGAGGGTAAGGTGATGCAAGACCGGGGATACCCACTTGGTCAGTAACATCAGGGTTTTGGAAGTAATCCGTGGTGTTGATACGGATTTGCACAGCACCGCCAAGATGAGGAGAACAAGCGATGTCCTCAATAACGATAAACTGGGTTGCAGTTGTCTCGGCTGGCTTGGTGATGTTGTTTCCAGTTCCACCAATGAACAAATCGTATTCACGACCTGCGGTCAAGGCTTTCGGGACATCGGCTGTGCTTCGGCGTAGAGCAGACGACACACCTTGAGGTGCGAGGTTTGCCCATTCATATACTTGGCTTCTCATACTCATAATAATCATTCCTTTTTATTACAGCGCATTTGCGCTTAATATATACTGGACTTTTCAACTACTTAAAGACTTCGGTAGCGGAGTCCAATTTGAGAGTAAAACCAGTCGGCTGCCTGTCGGCTGCCTGTGTTCAAAAACTAGTAAGGGTTCAAGTTTCAAGCAGAGAGTTGCTTGGCACGCTTGTAAAGAGGAGTTCCCTTCTTGATAGGGGAGAATCCTGTGATGCCAAGGTCCTTACGGGCTTGTGCGATAGCGTCTTTCCACTTCATCTTGCCACCTTCAGCATCGAAAGAAACTTCTTCATCGTTTCCTGAAACTTCGGTAGGGTTGAGTTGGTCCACGGATTCAGCAGCCATGCTGGAACAGCCACAGCCTTCTGCACTCTTACAGTCAGCACAGTATTCAGCACCCTTGATTTCAGAGGCAACAGGCTTGGAAACTTCGGCTACGATGTCATCAGCGATGTTAGCAAGGTTGGAAACTACTGGAACTTTGCTGGTTACTGGGCGAATAGTGCGAAGCAAGAAAGCAGCACCCAAGGAGAGAGGAACCAGAGCCGCAGCACGACCCACGGTTACATCCATTCCACCGATAACAGGGAGAACTGATGGGATGGTGAAGAGTTTGTATCCCAAAGCCTCAGTAAATCGAGTGGACCAGAAACCTGCACCAATAAGGAGAAGGCTGCCACCGACTGTGTATTCATTCACAAGCATTTGTCGTAGTTTCATATTATTCACTTCCGTTGTTGTTCTAAGTTCACAGACCCATTGAAGGTCCGTTTAGTTGGCATAGAACCACGCCAAGTCCTGTTACGGCTACAACAGCACCAACAATTTGTTGTGCGCCGATGCTACGTCCCATAACATCAATTGAAAAAGCAGGGAGGAAACCGAGAACAGGTTGTGCTTCAGTTGCCAGCAAGTGCAAACCGCCAACAAGAGCAGCGATTCCAGTTACATATTGTCCATTTCGAGATTCTGACCAGTTACAAAGTTTATTCATCATTTTTCTTCACCTTATTTTATTTTTTACTGACCAATCACCGAGCCAAAGCCCTCTGCGGAAGTCAGCGAATGTGTTACTGTGCCAGCCATTTTACCGTTTTCAGCACCAAACCATTGAATAGGTTGGCCGGGGTTGATGACACGAATTGAATCCATAACGGATTGTTCGGCGGTTGTGCTGGGCTTAATGTATGTGTTCAACATATCAGGGAGGCTTCCCATCATAGGAGTTGCAGAAGGATACTCGACGTTGAGCATAGGTTCTTCAGCACCGTAAGAAACTGGTGGGTCGCCACCGGGATACTTGGAATCTACGAAAGCGTTAGCACGACCCATTGGGTTCATAGCACGAAGTCCAAGAGTATCTACGCTGTTCACGAAATCTCCAAGAAGTTGTTCTTGAGGCATAGCCACAGTTGTTGGCTCGGCAGAAGCACCGCCGAGATTTTGGTCAAGTCCACCTGAAGGAGCAATTTCCATGTCTTCATCAGCACCGAACCATTGTCGGACACCGTGACCCATAGGAGCATCTTCGTAAATACTATCTACTGGATTGCCGGCGGGAACTCGGTTCACCATTTCTTGAGTGCCTTCTTCAAAAGTATCTGCGGAGTAAATGTCAGAAAAACTTTGAGTAGCGGTTTCTTGACCGATAACTGAGCCAGAGCCTCGTTGTGCAATCAATTGGCTGTCGTCGGATTCAGCACCCGCAGTAATCATAGTGCCAAGACCGTTGAAACCGGGGATAGAAAGACCGGTCATAGCAGTAAGATAGCCGAGAACTTGGCTAACACCTGCAAATCCAAGAATGGTTCCTGCACCGAGATACAAACGACCCATATCACCAGATTGAGAGCGAGACTTGTTCACAAGGTAAGCACCGGAACCCAAAGTGACAACAGTTCGGAGAGTGTTACCAAACATTCCAGCACGTTGGAAAGGAAGCAAAGTAAGAGCAGAACCAAGAACCCCGCCCACAGCGATACCTGCCACACCAGAGTAAAACTCAGGAGACATCAAACCTGCTTTTGAAGATTCAACAACATTTCCTAATGCGTTCATATTATCACCTTTTACGTTCAACTACTTAAAGACTTCGGTTGGTTCGATGTGAACCCATGTGCCGAGTCGGTGGAGCCACATGGACTCCCACAGGGTCACCAAGAGGTGTTCGCACCATTCCGATTTGCGCTTGGGATAGCGGTTGTGGAATGACGGTATCACCCATGAATGTGTCGTTGCGTTGCTTGGCTACACCAGAATACTCAGTAGCCAAACCAAGTTCAAATTGTCGTGAAGAACCAGAGGCTTCTAAGATTCGAGTAGAACCACTACTGGTAATGGCATCATCAAGAGGTTGAGTATCAACAGTATATCCGGTTTGAAGAGTTTCAGTTGAAATGCGACCAGAGTTTTCTAAGACATAAGCAGCAATCTTGTTTTTACAGCGTGGCGAAAGTTCAGAAAGAGATTCAATTTCTGACAAGAAACGATGTCCTGAGTTAGCACCGTATTTGGTAGCCAAAACAGTAGATTTACCAGAGCGACCCAAAAGTTTGTCCCAAAATCCGGGAACTCCGGTGGAACTAAGTGTCCAGTTTTTAGAACTGGCAGAATAAGAAACGGTGTAACCATCAATAACCGTAGAAACGTCTGAAGTTGGTTCAGCGTGCTTGATGACTCGCTTTGTTTCAGCGTGAGCAGGTCGGCTCAAAGCATTGGGACTCATGTGAGCCACAGGTTTGCCGAGAATGTCTTCAGCAGCCTTGCTGGACTCAGTATAAGCCGTAAGTTGATAAGTGCCTCCAAAGTCTGACATGACACCGTGCATAGCCGATTCCATTGGGTTTCGACGAAGGGTGTTCTGAATAGCAAGGTCCAGATTCATATTAGTCACTACTCCGTTTTGATACTTAAAGACTTCGGTTACTTCTTCCAAAAGTAAGGCATTAAAAAGGCACCCAATGTGGCTATCCCAACAGCAGCATAAGGCAAATAATTGGTGGGTTCGGCTTCTACTTCTACTGGTGCAAACAATTCAGCCGCCATAGTAACTGGGATTGCATCGGCAGTAGCGGTTAGCATAGCCACGATTTGTGAAGCGGGAGCGTTTTCTAATTTGAGTATTACTGAGTCACGGTCAGTTTCTACCAGATTTTGTCGAGACCAAAGTGCAGAGGCTACTTGTAAATAACGTGGGAACAAAGTTTCATCAATAGTCAAAGTTTGAGCATCATAACCTGCGGCTTTGAGATTCGCAAGAATACGTGCAAGGGCTACTTGACCAGATGCCCAATCAGAACTTTCAGATTCTGAGGGAAATAGCCAATCTTCAAATTGACGTTGAGTCATACTGGCAACACGAACTTCTTGGTCTTGATTAGACAATCGTTCTGCTAAAAGAGTGACATCAGCAGGTTCAGGCAAGTTGGGTTCAAAAGTTTCAGGTGGACCAGCGACTTCTGCGGGAATATCTGTATCTGGAGTTTCGGCTTCTGGAGATTCTGGAAGCGGTTCTTCAGAAACTTCAGCAACTGCCTCGGATTCTTCATATTCACTTCTCATGTTTTCAAAACTGGGCATATTGGCTTCTTCGGCTTCAGAGATTTTCTTTTTGCGAGCGATGCCTTCTTGTAATGCCCGTGGCAAAGAGTTACGTTGTCCTTCAGTAAGATACTTTTTCAAATCTTCGTCGGTCACTTCTACGGTTTCAACCACGGAGTTGTTATCGGCTTCACCGTCAAAAGCCATTTTGTTGTTAGGATTACCTGCGGCTTCAGTTTGAACCTCGGCTTCTAATTCCGAAAGGAACGGCGAAACGTCTTCATCCATAACGAACCTTGTTCGTTTTTGATACTTAAAGGTTGGCTTCCGTCTCAGATGGCGTAGCCTCTGGTTCTAAGATAATGGGTGTGCCGACCCACGGACTCTCGGACTCAAAACATCGAAGGGCTTCCGCAGAGGTGTGATAAGCCACAGGACGTAGTTTTTCCCATGTGGTAGCACCGGGCGAACCTGAAAGACAAATAATGATTTCAATTTCGGGTGTGGCTTGATATGAATGAGTAATTTCATAAATAGCAGTAATTTGACCGATGCCTCTGGGGTCTGGTTGTCCAACCGTAAAATCAAACTTTGAAATGTTGGGTGTGCCAACGGTTCCAGTCCAAGACCATGCAGAGACCGAGTTTAAAGATTTGAGGTCGCAATCTTCAAAGGGGTATCCAAAAGTTCCCCAATAGTATTCCACAGGAAAGTCTTCGGACATATCAGTATATGGTAAGATAACCGTTATAAACATTTGGACGTGTGCGGGTAATCCCGCCAGAGGCTATACCCACTCCGGATAGGGGAGGCCAGACCGTAGGGATGGTCGGGGAAAGGTTGTCCCCCCAGCGACAGATACTGTCGCACGATTCGGCTGAGAATCGTGGTTCAGTAAAGAACATTGGCTTCACGAAGATAAAGATAGGCTACTAAACTTCCCGCCGCAATTCCCACAGGTCCCAAAGCCATGCCCACAGGCGTAGATTTCTTAGAGATAATGTAAGGAACAGAATGAACTGTTTCCGCTAATCCAATCGTCATCATGGCAAGTGCCACAGAATAACCTACCTTGTGAATCAGTTTTGATTCTTGTTCAAAAAACAATTTGGGATAGTTGGTTACCATGTGGCTTTACAACTCCTTAAAAACTTCAGTTTCGACGGGCGTATAAAATACCGGCTACAAGCCCAGCGACAGCAACCAAAGTAGGTCCTACCAGAACTCCCTTAGCAGGTGAGGCTTCTTCCAAAGTTTCGGTAATCTTGGAACGAGAGGTGGTGTGTCTGACTTCGGGGAGGTCGTTCCATTCGGTCCACTCATAGTTACCCGCAAGGTTCACAATGTCGTAGTTGAAAATTGCTTCTGCGAAATCATCCATAGAAACAATCAGGTTATCATTACCATCAAAGACACCACCTTTCTTAAAGTCAAAATAACAAGCATCATATTCATCTTCGGTCATGTCTGGTAAGTTGGCCCAACCAGCATCTTCCCATTCATCGGCGTAAAAATCAAAATATGCGCCCTCAATAGGTGCAATAGCACGAAGGATTTCTCCTCGGTTTGGATTAACCCAGACACCATCAACTCTGTTTTTCAGCCCCGACTTATCTCCTCTATCTATTTCTTCTTTGGGAAGTTCAGTAATAATGTAATCTTCTTCAGGTGCTTCTTCTTCAGACTTCATATTAGTCATCAATCCGTTTTGATACTTAAAGATTTCGGCCTCATACTCAACATTATCTTTAGCAGAAATGGTGTCATAGCATTCTTCGCAATAATCAATGCCTCCGATGTCTAATCCTTCATCAATCGGGAAAGTTGCATCACAATTACCGCACTCAATCATTTCCCATGATTCAGAACCATACCATTGTGGAACGCCGTAGCCAGAATCCAAAGCGGTGTTGCCGCCTTGGGAGTTAGGAACTACGGGGAACTCTTGGTTTCCAAGTTCAGCGTATGCGGTTTCAGCAGCCAGTCCCATGTCTTGAACGGTGTCCCATGCAACGCCCTTAGCAATCTTGCGGGCTTGTTGGAAGTTGGGTCCTTTAGACCACGAACCGGGTCGGTTGGGGTCTTCAACACCGGGTTGAAGGAAATAGGCTGCTTTAGCAGCAGGGTTACGTCGAGAAATATCTTGACCGACTGGTGGATTGTCTCCGACAATACCTGTGCGGTAGTAACCACTCATTTGTTGAGACATGACTTCACCAAACACAGCGTTCTTGGCTCGGCGGCGGTTCATAAACTTGCCTCGAATGTCTCGGAGGCGACCGCCTTCAGCGTCAAAGTTGATGATTTCAACATCCTCTTCAATATCGTTATTTAAAATTGTTTCAGATTTTACTTTAGATGGCATCAAAGTGGCATCATAGAAAATGCTTACCTCTTGACCATTGTTACCGATGTATTCTATTTCTCCATTAAGGATTTCCTCGCCTGTAATATCAATGAGACCTTCCTCCTCAATTTGTTCTTGAATGTCCTTTTCAATCATATTCCTGAAAGTAAGACGATGTTCGTTAGTTAATTCAGAATACCGTTCATTTCCTGATATTACCTCATAGGAAACTTTGTAAGGTTGGTTAATTTTGTGGTTTCCTTCAATCATACGGGTAAATGAAGTTGTATAACTAAGTGTCCCACCAGCGAAAAACATGCCATTGTAGGCTTCGGCCTCATAGTCTTCATACTCACCATGTTCGATAGCACAGGGGGTGCAAACGCCATCATCCCAAAAGTCGTCAGCAAATGTAGCGTCGGGGTCTTGTCCACAGTATTTACACAAGTATTCATCTTCTTCGGCAGAAAAGTTATCCATAGTAATAAGTTCTGATTCAGAATATCCAGCAGTAGCGGGGTTGGCTACGGTGGGGTCAGCAGGTTCGTAGGCACTACCTGAAGGAACTTCAGAAGGTGCTGCAAAAGTTTCAGCAGACTTTTCTTCTGTGTAATTAACAGCCTCGGCTACGCTGTTAGCATCATTAAGGAAAGCGGAAACAGTAAAACTTCCTTCTGAAGTGCTACCTGCTTCAACTGCTTCTTGGATTTCGGAAATTGTAGTGGCTGCGACAGGGGCGGCTTGAAGTGAATAACTGCCCACAGAATACTGAGTCGGTGTGCCAATTTCGTAGCGACGTGTTCGACGCTTGGTGCCTTCCATTCCTGAAACTTTGGCTTCATCATCTTCTTGAGTAATTTTGAGAGTCAAAAAGTTGTGGTTGTCAGTTACACCAGCCACATAGAAAAGCGCACACGGATACAAACGCTTTTGGTCTTCTTCATCCATTTTGGCGTATTGGGCTTCGGGAACTACCCATGTGAACTTGTAAAAGTTGATGGCCTCATCAAAAGATGAAGCATCATAGCCCCAATAATCTTTAGATTGAACAAATAACATCTTACTCATTTTCATACTCTCCGTAGTTGTGTTTCAAATCCTCCGCTAAATGGAATGGCCGAGACCATTGTATCAGAAATGCGGAGAATTGTATGCGTAGTTCGCCATTGGCTTAAAGGAAGGGTGCGACCAGAGGAAACATCCAAATAAGAAGAATCTACATCTGGACTGAGAGCAACTTCTCCCAAACGACCATTAACGCTGTCGTCGGTGCTGTTGCGAGCCAAACTTCCAATTCGGTTGCCTCCGACATCTCCAGAAGGTGGAGTCAAAAACGGAGTGTTAATCATGGAAACAAGGTAAGGGAAGTCTCGGTTCACTTCGGGAGCGAGTCTTGCCACGGGCAATCGGCTACCGTCATAAGTAATACCGACACCGGCACCGGTGCTGGGGTCAAGTGAAACAGGACCAGAGCCATCGTGAGTGGTTTGTGTGTAAGGCATTCCGGGTCCAGTAATGAACTCGTTGTTCGTGGTGTCCATGTAAGAAGAAGTTTGACCGACTTCATCAACATATTCGCTGCTAAAGCCTTGAGCCGCCGGCTCAAAGGAATAACCCATGTCGTGAGGATTGACATAAACAGGTTGAGCATCTACGATGCCATCCATATACGGTGAATCGTTAGCAATAGAGTTTGTGCCTTGCAGTTTCAATTGTTGATAACCGAGGAAGGCTTGAGCCAAAGAAGTAGGAACTTGGTCAATAGTGACTCCAGAAGATTCTATGTGCATTTCTTCAAGGTTGGCGGGTGTAATGCCGTCGGCTCCAAAGACTGAAGATACTTTGTTACGGAAAGTTTCGTTACTGAAATAAGCGGCCACGCCAATTAAAACGGCTCCGAGACCTAATTCAGACCAACGCATGATAATGTTCTCTCTGTTCTGATACTTAAAGACTTCGGTATTCACCACGGAGTTTTAACTCCAATGAGTTGAGCCAAAGCATTTTGTTTCTTAATGTGTAACAGAAGTTCATCATGTTGTCCGTATAAATCACCTGTGCTTCGCACCGGGCTGGTTCGCATCAGTAAAAAATCTGGCTGAGTTACATTTTGAGTCCAAACAGGGTTACGCCCCATCATTTGTGATTCTACAAATCGTTCTGGGTCTGCACCCGTAGATTGTGAATTATCAAAAGAATGTCGGTCAATGCTGGGTCCATCGGTTGGAGTGCCGATTCCGTAAGGGTAGATACTATCTACAAGGATAGTTTCAGAACCAAAAGCAGAAGATAGATTTTGTGGAAGTTTTTGCCAGTTCTCAAACCAATTAGCATCTTCTCGGATAAAAATTAAATCGGCTTTGTCTTCAAAAGAATACCATCCACGAGGAAACTCAGAAACGGGGTGGTTGGCATCATTAGGCCAGACTACTTGAACTTTAGTGGGATAAACTCGAACAACGTGGGCGGTGGCTAAACCTCCACCATCTCCAGAGGAACGACTGATATTTACAAGGTCACCGGGTTTCCAAGGTCGGCCAGATTCTGCAAACGGACTTTGACCGACAATGGTGCCGATGTTGCGATAAGAAGTATTGGGATTAAGATAACGAGAAGCGGTGGAAACGGCATCATTGAAAAACTTGGTTTGTTGTTCAAAAGAAGTGCCTCGGAAAGCAATTGTTTTAGCCGTAACCCCTGTGGAATCAGAAAGTATTATGCCGATTCCTTCGGTGTTGATACCTGCTTCGCCTAAACCTCCGATGACTTGTTGATAAGGGTCTGCATCGTAACCAGAATAATAATCAGGTGAAACTAACATTTTCAAAGTGTAACCAGAACCAAGTGATTCGGTGCGAACTAAAACCCAAGTTTCAGGAATCCGAGCAGTTCTTTGTAGATTAAGACCTGCGGAACGAAGTTCACGACGTAAAGAATCAAAATTAAGTTCTGAAAGTTTTAGAACGGTGTCTGCCAAAAAAGTAGGTTTTCGAAGCATTTTGTTGCGAGCCATTTCTAAAAGTTGTGGGTTTTGAACAAGGTCTTGAGGTGCATAATGAGGTCCCGGTGAATCTTGCGAATCAACAGAACGAAGTGTGATGGGTGATTGATTGCCACCGGTGCGTGCGTAACCAGTAAGTGTGCCGTCGGCTTGTTGATACAACTGAAAGTTCATAGCCCAAACTAAAACAGGTAAAGTTTCACCCGTAGCGATGTCTTGGTAATAACGAGGCACAGGCCAACCAGATTTCTTAGAAGTTTCGGGTCCTGAAATCATAGTGAACCCTCCGTGATACGTCCAGACAATAATCGGTTGGTAATTACTCGACCTAATTCTTTATCCAGTTCTTCTTGGCGAATCTTAGCAACTGGAATGCCTAAACCTGAAACTTTTTGTGATGAAAGTAAAGAACTTTGAGGTGACCATGTTTCGGTGGGAACTAAAGGTGCCGAAAAGATTTCGGGATTAAGGTTGGCTGAACCGTATTGGTAAGAACTGCCACCGGGCATTTCAGGATTGTATTGAGGATTGTCTTTTTCGTAGTCTGGAGATTCATCAAAACGATTTGGTTCATCTAAAAGTCCTTCGTTGCTACCTGTCAAGGGTGCAGCATTGGATTCTAAATCTGGAATCGGTAGTGGCTCATCACGACTTTGACCTACAAAAATAAGGTCTTGATAGCGTTCTTTACTCCATGTGCCATCATCCCAAACTACGGTAGCATGAGTAAAACTGGGATGAACGATGGTGCCGATACCAAGATTTTGGATTGCCACAGAAGTTACTCGGTTTCCCGTTTGATATTCTCGGAGCATTTCACATCAACCCTTACGGAAAAATAAGGTTTCAGGGTCGTGCATAATTCTCTTATATTCGGATTGTTTAGCGAGATATTGGGTTTGACCACGACTGAGACCAAGACGATAAACTCCGTAAATAATACCTGATGTTACCAAAATAATTCCCAGATTTTTAGAAACCCATGAGTTGAGTTCTGAAACAATGGTGGCGGGTTCGGCATTGAAAGATTTAGCAGTATAAAGTCCAAATTGGCTGGCTTCGCCACCACTTGTGGTGGTGTTTTCATCGTGATACACAGGGTTCTGACCTTCGTAGGATTCTACCATCGGATTTGTGTCTGAAAATGGAGAAGCATCCAGATTCATACCGAGTTCTTCAGGTGTGAACTTAGTGGTAGGGTGAGCATCACGAAAAGCACCCGCAGACATGGCGGTGCCATCTGCCATAAGCAAGTGTTCTTGTCCTTCGGCATTAGAAAAAAAGTTGGACTCACGGTTCATGTCTCGACGGACATAACCATTGGTCATTGAACTCATGTGCAATCTTTCGTTGCACGACTACTTAAAGATTAGCACAACATTCTATCATATCGTTGTAACGATTGAACTCTTCTCCGCATTCAGGACATTCATGGATTTTAACATAAACACTCCAGTTATGACCATGATTCTCTAAAGTTCCGGGGTCGTGATGAAATAGTTTCCACCCCAATTGTTTGAAAAGTTTAATCATGGGTAAGTTATCCATTTGGTTAGCATCATCTATGATAACAAATCTGACTTGGTTAAAAACTTGTGGATGAGCCAACATCCAATCAATTAAATGAACACGATTTTTCAAACCTATGGGACCATCAATGATAATTCCTTCAAAAGTTTCATTATGTAAGATTTCTAAGGCTTGCCAATCATACCAATTATTTACTAATGGGGCATAAATGTAGGTGCTGTTGGGGGCTAAATACAACCATTCTTCATTGTGTTCAACGGAAGTAACCTCAAAGTTTTTAGTCAATTCTATGGTGCCTATGCCTGAACCAAACTCTAAAATCTTAGAACCAGTAGGTAAGTTATGATTTAACCAAACAAATAAAGAATCTGGTGCAGCATAACCCGGATTGAAATTATCATCAAAGGCTTTCATAATCTAAAATGTCGGAGAAACTACTTAATAGTTCTCAACTATTACCAATTTTGAACTGCGGGTCGCACTTTGGTATCAGTTTGAACGTAAGTAGCGACTTGTTGATAATCAAGAGGTCGGTAAGGGCTAAGTGGACTGTATGAAGCAGACCACGGCATTGGGAATCGGTATTCGGGGAGGAAATCATTGGCTTGGTCCCAGAAAGGTTGTGAAGCATAACCTGAAACCTCAGAGAATGCAGAGGGTGTTTGATAATCTAAAGGATTAAGATTTTGATAACTTTCAGCACCCATGATGTCTTCAGCACCTTCTACTACGGTTGGATTCATACGGTTGAGGTCAGCCGCAGAACCACTCAGGTCTTGATTCATTTCAGAACCAAAACTTTCAGAGACAGTAACTCCACGAGTAACTCCAGTAGAACGAGTTTCGGCTTCGGAAACTTCGGAACAGCCACAGCCTTCAGAAGTTTTACCAAAATAATATCCGATGAGATAAAATCCAGCCGCAACTGCGCCTCCAATCATTCCAACTTTTTGAGAGTTTTCTGGTGTAATCATAATATCAACTCTTAAACTGGAACTCCTCGAATCATACCTACAAAGTTAGAAACTGAGGGCGAAGGAGCCGAGCCGTATTCAGTATTGAGATATTGATTGATTTCAGGGCGAACCGTCAAAGATTCTACGACCATTTCAGGGTAAGCAGGTGGTTGATAGCCTGTGTTGGTAGCCATTTGTGTTGTTTCAGAAGTTTCTGATTTGAAACTTTCATCACCGAAGAGAGCCTTCTTGCGCCGTTGGCTGACAGCATATGCAACGATACCGACCGTAGCCCATGCCAATAAGTGACTTCTTATCTTCAGGTTCATAGATGTTTCTGAGTCGTTTTGATACTTAAAGATTACGGAATCTTGGGTTCTAACAATTCGAGAGGAACCAACTTCCAGTTGAGAACGGTATCAAAGGGTTGCGGTGGAATCCAAATATGAACTTGTTCCATAAGGAAAACATTAGATGTGTCTCGGAGTAAGGTCTGAAACCATTCAGCGAAAGTTTTGGGGTCGTCAGTTTGATAAAACAAAGGTTCCAACACACCGTATTGTTTGCCGTCAGCCATCCAAATAGAAACTATCCAATTTTCGGTAGAAATGTCTTGGTTGTTCAACTCTATGAAATAGTTTCGGGCATGATTCGCCGCCCCTAATTTTCCACGATGAATAATTTTAGAAGGTGGTCCACGGACACGCTGTTGTTTATCGTCAGTTAAAAACGAATACCCTAAACTGCGGATATTTTTCGTTTTCATCAGGCATCAGACTCCGATTCTTCTGAATCTGAATCTGAATCTTCAAGTTGAGAGCAAACCTCTTCAAAATCTACGGTATGAAGTGTATCGTTTCGCTCGGCTTGAGTTAAACCAGTCCAAGTGCCTCCTAACAAACCAGAAGCCAACGGAAGAATCGAAAAAATGGGGTTAAGACCTGTGCTTTGAACCAAAAAATAAGTTGGAATAGTTAAAATAGCACCGCCGACGACACCACGGGAAAAACTACGAAGTCTAAAATCAGAATGCTTGTCAGCAAGATAGGCTGACAGCCCTGCATCACAAATCCGTGTGGTTTCGGCTCGCATACGGCTGTTCATGCTTGATTCCTCCGGCTATGCCTGAGAGGTCTCAAACGTTGATAACAGGCGTGGTTTGACGTAGGCGTAGTGGGTCAAAGCGGGTAAAAGTGGCTACACCGACGAGCATAGTGATAGCACCGCCGAGTTGCAGAGAGTTCACTCCGATAACAGGTAGTGGGCGGGTAAAAATCTCGTATGTTCCACCCATAGCGGCCAATCCACCAGCAACCAAAAGGCTCGTTCCAACAATAATTGTCTTATAATCCATATTTTTCATCTCCGTAGTTTTGTTTATAGTCGTGTCGCTAAGGCTCCTGAGGCTCCAAAGGTGCGACCGTTACTGTTTCCAAATCCACCAACTTTGCTGGTGCTGTTAAGTAGTCCACCCATGTCAGCGTTTCGGACTGGTGGGGCTACATATTGGGCTTCCATGCGAATTGGCTTTACAGGTCCAATTTGCTTTGATACATTTGGAATGCGAGGTTGTGTGCTGCGAGGAATGATTGGCAATTCTCGAAGTGCCATGCGTTGTTGTGAAACTGGCACATTGACGGTTGGCGCACGCATCATAGCACGAGGGTTAGTGGGTCTAACGGTGGTCATCTCGGCTTCAAATCGTGGGTCTCCACCAAAGTTCATGGTGGGTTGGTGAGCGTTGATACGACCCAACATCATTTCAGACTTCATACGTTCCATGCCAGCCACAGAAGGTGCTGCGGGTGGAGCATAAAGTTCCATTGTGTGAGTTGGTCGCAAGTATTGGGCTTGAGGAGTAATACCTTGTCCACGAAGTTCGTAGTTTTGAAGGTTAAAATCTGAAGCCAAACTTCCAACTGGAATGTCCAAACGAGGTGTATTTACTTGAGTTGGTGCAGGTCGTGGTGAGTTAGGAACAATTCCTTGACCGTAGCCCGCACCAAAAATTGTTTCAGATTCTGACAAAGCACGAGTTTCAGGAACTTTGATGGAAGGAACTTTTGAAACGGTAGGCATAGGTCGAGGAGCATGAGATGTCAAACCTTGACCAAGTTCCATTCGGGCGTTGTATCCTGATAGAGTATCATTGACCAATGAGACCTCTGGAAGTTTCTGAAGGTTTGGCGAATAAGGCAAGTCTGGTAGGACTGTGCTGGTTCCGATTGTTCGTGCCATGTGATTACCTTACCTGTTCAACTACTTAAAGATTGTGTATTTATTCTCCCATAGCACCGGTGATAACCATGTAAGCCAGACCGAGGCCGACAACACCGACACCCCATAGGAGAGCCATACGAGTTCCGAATCCTTCGGATGCCTTGACTTCAGTAGCACCGCCGTCTTGGGAACCTTGGTCTTGTCCAAAGTTCTCACCGTCAGCATCTCCGCCAGCATCGTTTTGTCCAGCGTCAGCACCTTCGGGGTCGTTACCAGCACCCGTAGATTGCTCGTTAGCAGCGTCTCGTGCTGGAGCAACCAAAGCCGTAACTGGAGTAGTCATGTGGCTCATGTTGGTTGTATCATAGGAACGTGTGGCTCCATAGTTTCCTTCCCACGGGTAAGCACCAACGGTGGTGTTAGGGTCTTCAATTAGCGGTTCATTAAATCCTGATTCGGGCATCATAGGTCTTACCTATCTGAACGATGAGTTGTTCTGATACTTAAAGACTTCGGTGAATCAAACGGTCACAACCTGAAATACACCAATTGATAATGTGAAGAGTTTCAGGAGACAAATCTCCCGTAGGGATAGCATACGGCTCTAAAAATCGAAGCGGAATGTAATAATGTTGGTCGTGACCTTCAGGATAGGAATTAAAATGTTGGTGAACGACGGCATTACAACGATGTGAAAAATTATAGGTTGGTTGTTCTGTGATTTTGACCAAATAGCCGAGACCATATTTTGATTTGATAACTTTGCCATGATTTTCATTGAAATGTGGTGCGTTGAAAATCAAGGGTCCAAGGTCTTTAAAAGATTTGACTAAACCGGTGGGTTTGACAAAAGCCTGACGAGGCTGCATCAAGGCTACAAATTGAAATCGGTTGAGTAATCTAAATTGAGTTCCTGTTTGGGGACAATCGGCGGCAAGTTCTGGCACAGACTGACAGTTGAGTTCATCAACGATGACCCATTTTTGGAACTTATGTGTTCCATGTGCCAGTTTAGCGGTGCTAAAAATCTCAGCAGAAGTTAAATGACACATTTCACCATTAGCAGACACGGCTCTCCAATCTGCCGTGCGACGATGCGAGGGTCCAATGATAAACCAAATGGGAACTTGTAAATCAGAAATATGTTGCACAGCAGTTTCACCCCAACGGGATAAAAACACAGCAGGTGGGTCTGAGAAATGCTCCATAGCCACCGGTGAATCCGATTTTCGGAGTGCAATAGCAAGGTCTTCAGAACGAATAATTCCTTGCCCTGCTGCATACATTCCTAAACCCACCGCCGTTTTCGGCGGTTCAAATTAGAGTGAATCACTTACTTAAGGATTGTTAATCTTACGGATTATCGCAAACGAAAACCACGCATGACAACTAACAAAAGTGCTGAAGTCAAAGCCGTGCCTCCGATAGCGGCTACTGGCACCCAAGCCGTAGAGCGTTGCTTGGTATCCTCAGTCAAAGGCCAATCAGCATCCAACAGCATGGAATCAGCATCGTAAGGGTCGTATTCAAATTGAGGAAGTGATGGTTCCCAATCATCATAAGAGAAATCGTGGCTCTGCAAATCTTCCGAGGTATCAGCAGCCACGGCAGCCACGGCAGCAACGCTGTTGCTCTGCAAAGAACTGGTTCGTCGAGCAAAACTTTCAGCGTCTGAAATGCTGGAAATAGCATCGGTAGGTAAAAACAAGTCATCATCATCAAACTCACCATCTGGCGAGTCTGAGCCAGTTGCTCCAATCATACTTTTAACATCTACGTTGTTACCGGTGTGTTCAGTTTGTCGGTCGCCACGGATTTTATCAATGACAATGTAACCTCGGTCTCGGAAAAACTCAGGAGCATAAGCGACACATTCACCTTTACGAGCCGATGAAATGCCGTTTAAGATTTTCTTGATGAGTCGTTTGTCAGTTCCGAAAGAAAGTTGTTCATCCAGAGTTTTAAGGTCTCGGTTGTTAATGACGTTGTGAACCAGATAAACTGAAGCCTGTGAAAGTGCTTCTTTGTTCACACCAGCCGGTCGCTGTGAAACCAGCGTAGCACCGTAGCCCAAGGCTCTGCCGAGTTTGCAGAGCCTTACGATAGGGTCAAAAGAAATAGGTCGGCCAACTTGAGGCACGAAATCTTGACACTCTTCAAAAATGGTGTGCAAACCTTTGCCAATACGAGCCTCGATTAGTGCTTCACAATAATCTCCAATAAGTTCTTGTTGTTTGGTGAGGCTCAAGCCACCCATTTTGATAACCAGAGATTTGTCAGTAGTTTTCAATCGTTGAACCAAACTTTTCATGTCAATAGATTGACCTTCTTCGGGTTTAAGGGATTCTACACGAGGCAATTGGTCTAAACCACCGTGAGCATCCAAAGCGTCAAAACAAACAAATTGAAGTCCTAATCGGTGAAACTCTTCCATCATTACGCCAGCAGTAAAGGACTTTCCTGAACCTCGCTTACCAGTAACGAACAAAACATTTGAAATAAGGCTGTCTTCACCGTAGGCAGGAAATCGAAGTTTTTTACCGAGACAAATCTCAGTAGGTGTTGGAAAGGCTTCCGCCTGACGTGCAACAGGAGCATCCATATTAAACACTTCGTTGCACGACTACTTAAAGATTGCGAACTAAGATTCCGAACTGCTGGTAACATCAGGATTGTCTTCAAGATAGACTTCAACATCAGCGAACTCTTCAGAAATACCTGCGAAAATCTTGCCGATTTCTGTAAAGAGCCAACCCATTTGGTCCCACAAATCGGTAATTAAATCTCCTGTTACTGGGTCTTTCATGCGTTCATCTGGAAAAGTCCAAACAAACTTTTCAGCGATTTCTCTGGGATAACCACCGTTTTCTTTACTCATCAAAGATTTGATAACTCTTTCCTTCTGCGTTTTCATAGTTGATTGTTCGTCAGCATCTCTGATTAGAATGTAGAAAACTTTGTTGCCGGGGAAACTGGTGCGTAACCATTGGTCGTAAGTTTTACCACCAGTTATGCCAGTTGGTGAAACTTCTTTAAGAGGTTGGTCTAAACTATCACCATCGGTAATGAAAACTGTAATACAACCTGTAAGTTCATGTTTAATGTTGTTTTGAACCATACATTCAAAGGCCGATGTTTCGTTGTTGCCGCCAGATGGCACAATGGCTTCCATAGCATTGATAAGGTTAGCCGTGTCACCATAAGTGCCGAGTCCTTGAGACGACTTGTGTTGTAATGGATTCCAGATTTCTTTGTTACCGCCAGAAGTCAAAAAGTTGATGGCTTCATCGTGATTGAAACAAGGTGCGCCGTCAGCAGCCTTGTCAATCAAAACCTGTCCGATATTGTTGTAGGAAAAAACTGTAAAACTATCGGTGTTAAGTTTGGCTTGGGCTAACAAGTTGGCCGTAGCCATTCGACAAGCCAACCCTCGGTGCAACTTTGTGCCGTCTTCTAAGGTGGCAGCAGGTAAAACCATAGAACCTGATTGGTCAATCATAATGTTGTAATGTGTGTTGAAACCTTTAGTTCCTTGTGTCGTTTCAATGTCTTTACGTTTCAACGGAAGTCCAATGAAAGCAGGGTTAGGTGCGAAACGGTCAGCGAGAGTTTGACTCATTCCCATTTCAGGAGACCATTGAGTGGTGGCTACTGGTTCTAAAGGATTGATTTTGGCAGGTGGCATCCGAAGATACTTAACTTTGATTTTCTCAAACAAATCTCGCAGAACCTCAGTCATTGGAAATGGAACTCCATCTACAATGGGGATGGGTCTGACATCACAAAATGTAAATGGGTTTTCAGCCCAACCATCGGCTTGGAAATCACTCATATTTTCACGACTCCTGTTGCATTTTCTAACATTTCTTTAGCGGAGAGTCCGTCGCCACGACCCAGCCGATTTTGTAAGTATTCATCTTCAACTCCTAAGTTGGTAATTGAATCTTTTTCACGTTGTTGGGCTGCTTCAAGGGCTTCTTGTGGGAAATAATCTGGTCGAGTCACGTTTCCGTCAGCATCAACTAAGCGTCGTCTTCGGTAATACTCGGTAACGGCAGCCCCGGGTTCGTAAGTTCCATCTGCAACCATTTTTTGACCAATGTTATACATTTTTTTACAAGTTTCACATTCATAAAAAATAGTAACTTGCATTTCATCTTCCTGAAGTTCTGGAGGTGGTAATTCTTTGAAGACATGATAACGAGGTCTCAAATCTGGCTCGCCAGATGGAGATTTAGGCATCATAGAATCAAGGTAAGTGTTGATACGATAACGGTCTTGAGCAAAATGATTATCTGAAAACCAAAGATATTTACCATCATCTGTGACATATCGAGCCTCAAGATTAGATTTGTCCATCGGAGGTCGGACATCATAGGAAGGTGTTTGGGTCCAACGAGGATAAGTTCGAGGTGTTGCTTGTGATTCGCCAGTATCACGATTTCGATAAGAAACACATTCTGGACTGACATCTATGATAGTTCCTCGGCTACGATAACATTCACGACTACGGCCTTCGCAAACAACATAAGTAAAACCCGGTGCTGATTCTCCAAGTGGGCTGGCATCATCTAAAGCCAAAATAATGTTTTCAGTTCTAACTTCAAATTGCCATTCACGACCGGGAAGGTCGGTGCGGGTATCAAAACTTCTGTATTTGAGCAAATGTGGTGAAGTAATGGTGACAAAATCACCAGAAACGCTGGAAACAATGTAATCTACGGCAGCATTGACTCCTAAAAATTGAGGTATGTCGCCAGCCGCTTGTGCTTCATTGAAGGCTTTTCTCATATCTTGACCATCACGAGCCTTGCCATCAAGATTTATCAAACGAGTTCTTATTTTTTGTTCTGAATCTGCGATTTCTATACCAAGTGCTTCTTCAGCCAACTGTTTGGCACGAAGTTCACCAACAACTTTTGCTTCGTATTCAGCATCGTTAGGACACAAGAAAATACCTTTTGAAGAATCCTCTATGTTTTCTCCCACTTGTGAAGGAATCTTTATTCCAGACCAAATCAGTAATTGTTCTTGTCGTAGGGCTTGGTCGGGAGCAATAACTGAATCAAGAAGAATCGAGGCTTGGGAACCTTTGATAGAACTCAACGGTTGTGGACTGGCAATTTGATACAAAGAAGGATTTTCCATCATTCGGTTATCTGTGGCTGGTCGGCGGTATTGTGGTCGCCATTCTTTACAGAATTGGCATTCTAAAGTGTGTCCCTTGGCAGGTGAGTAAAAATAATTGTCGTTTTCAGTATATGTTTCACCCCAACCACCACCAGATTTTAGAGTGCCACAACATTTGGTGCAAACTTGTTTAGCAATTTGCACAAACATACGTCGTAGGCTACTAATGGGATATGATTCTGGTTTAGCATTCATGTAGCGAACATATTGTTCGTTGAAAAAAGCACCAACTTGGTTTTTGGCTTCTAACAAATCAGGGTCTGAATAGCCTCGGCCTCTGCCGCCGGACCAACTCGTGAAATTGTCGTCATTGAGAGGTTCACCATCTGTGGTGAACCATGTGGAAGGAGGCATTTTTTTGATGGAAACTTTGGGAACTAAGTAAGTATCAGTATGGTGTGGACAACAACCCATGTTGTTCACTAAACCACCACGTTGTTCTTCACGGTCTCGATTGTAAGAAGCCTGTGCGCCCGAACTAAGCGGTTGTCCGTATTCACCAGTCTTGGTATAAATAGCATCTGAATCAAATCCCGAAGGAGATACCAAAGGTAAGTCATAAGGTTCACCAAAAGGTGGTGCATATCGTTCAAAACCACACCCTGATTCGGGACATTTATAACCGTAAGGTTTTTGAACACCATCATAAGTTTGATAACCAATTTCTAATTGTGGAATGTAACTAAAAGCCGTAATCGGGTCATTAAGAATAACTCCTTGTGGCACCGGACCTTGATAAGCAATTCTCCAAAAGAACGGGCGAAGTCCCATTCTTTCTACGTCGTAGGGTATGCCGTTTTTAAACTTGTGAACACGAGTAGTATTAGTTTCTTGTCGGCCTAATGAAATCCATTCACTACGTTTGACTTCATCAACCACACTATGATAACTAAACTCGTTACCACATCCTGCGGAAACAACATCTGAGGAACCACAATTAGGATTTCTACAACTGGAGTATTTGCCCGTAACTGTGTGGTGACATTCAGAGCAAGTGGTAACTGAATTACATCGTATTCTGGAAACGATATGATAACCAGTTGCTTGTAAATCTCCTCCGACATTATACTCTCTTTTATCAGGTTCTACGGTGGAAGTCCATTCTCGGTTGTTGTTACGAAAACCAAAATCTACGAACTCCCAAAATGGCATGAAATCTCGTCGGCTACACTCTGGACAAATTAAGATTCCTGTGTCATAAGAGGTAGAAGCAGGTTTTTGAGAATAACCTGAAATAAATTGCTTGATAAGTCCCAAAGTTTGATGAAATTGCTCGCCATTATTGCCTCTCATGTAACCAATGATAGAAGCGACTGAAGACAAATCCATGTCCACACCGTCGTTTTTGAACATATTGTGAAAAATTGCCCGGGTGTATTCTCGCCCTTGTGTCGAAATGTAAGTGTTGTTTTCATACGGCATTTAGAGTCACTCCTTAATTTCCTGTGTGTGCAAGGTGCATATCCCATGCAGTATCGTGAAGCCATGCTTCACCAGCGGCCACGCCAGTTTTACCACCATACCCTTCGGTGCTGGTAGCGTAAAGACCTGCGATTAAATTATTGATAAGTTGTTGATACAAGCGAGACTTTTCAGCATTGGAAAGTGTTTGCTCATTGTATTCCTCAAAACTGGGATTCTTAAGGAAAGGTTTGTAGCCAAAGGCTAACTCAAATTGTGTGGGGGCTGTTTGACCACAATGAGGACAAAGTGTCAAACAATAATGAGCAGGAATCCATCGGGGTGTGCCTTTGTAATCAATTTGATAAAACTCAATTGGTCGGATAAGTTTGGTATTAAGAACACCATCGTAAGTTCGAGTTTGAAGAACTGTGTAAGTGCCAGCATCAAGGGCTCCTTCAGAAGTGGTGCTGCCTCCCGTAAGAGGACACGTTCCGGGCGAAGGATTGTAACCCAACCATTTATCGGCATTAGGAGAATACTCAATCGAGAGATTGGCTTGAACTTGGACTTGCTTCCAGTTGTCGGGGAAGGGTTGCGAAGTAGTAGAACGACCTGCCCCTGCACCGAGGTCGGTGCCAACCGGCATAGGATGAGCCACACACCATGCCACAGATGTATAGTTTTGGGGTCCACGACCATGACCTTGCCACCGTTGGAAAAAGGGTGTTTCAGAAGAAGGCGTTAAACCATCTTCGGTGGCTGGATTATCATAAAGACCATTGTTGTAGCGATTATCTACTAACGCACCACTCTCTAAAAGTTTTCGGTGTTCGCTTTGCCCAGAAAAACCTGTGGGACTATTGGCTTCAAAACATTGTCGATAACCACCTGCATAAGCCGACCACATAGAATTACCGACTTGGGAGGCTACTTTTTCTTTTTCTGAACTGGGTCGCAATTGCACACCGTTACCAGTCACATAATTGACCATAACATCTGAAAAATAATTAGCCCACCGGCCACCACGACTTCGTTCCAAAGGTAATGAATTGATTTCTTCTCTCCAACCGACGGAGGCATTAGGGTGGACATTAAGATGACCGATTTCGTGTTGAATTGTCATTAACAAATCTTCTTGAAGTCTGGTTGGGAGATAACCATGATAGTTTTCAGGCATAGCCAAAGCCATGTAATCACCCGAAAGTGAAATGTATTCCATATTGGTAAAAGCCGCCGAATGTTGCGAATCAGAAACAATTCGAAGTTCATTTGAGATGCCGTTAGCATCTCTGAGACGATTGACGAGTTTAATCATCTCTGGAGGCAAATTGGTTTCGGGGTCTAACTCGAAATACGCATCCACCATGACATGGCTATGGGGCTTCCGCTATTTAAAGATTACTCTAACTTATTGATGGCAGTATTGAAAACCAATTGATAATGCAAAGAATCCGTGATGGAAATGTTAGCACCATCTTTGACTCCCTCATCAACCAGCGCACCGTAATTGGCAACAATGTAAGCATCTTCATCATCAATTTTCAAAAACTTCTTGTCTTTTCCAATAAGGTTAGAGGTAACACCCATTGACAAATTGAGAGTAGCGAAATCTGGTTCCTTAGCACTCATAAAGAATCGAACCCAAAGTCGTAGTTGGTCTTCACCGTCATAATCGGTTTGGCCGGTGGGTGCGCCCGCTGCATGGTTGAGTGGGAAACAAGCCATGATACCATCTCCAGTTAGGTTACCTTCCAAATCTCCAAAAGTTTCAACAGTTTTGATTTCAGTATTAAAGTTTTCTTTCTTACGGTTGGTGTATTCTTCTGCCCATGCTTCAATTCCTTTCATAAAATCGTTGAAATTGATGGTGGTAAGTCTGGCACCCGCCACAGTAGTTAAATCCACCGAAGAAATCAGAACTCCTGAACCAGAAACAGAACTGTTAAAAGCATTTTTGAGGTTGCTCAATTGTGTTTTGAAATTGTCTCTTTGTAGTGAACCTGCTCCACGACTTCCTCTCTTAGAAGTGATTTTTCGGATTGG
>Ga0255757_10001075_pt1 | contig 26818 bp, 23 predicted proteins | sample 071ome_27_FD_179957 | JGI IMG/M metagenome (GOLD analysis project Ga0255757, IMG submission 179957) | Coastal salt marsh microbial communities from the Groves Creek Marsh, Skidaway Island, Georgia - 071409AT metaG (version 2) | ecosystem: Environmental > Aquatic > Marine > Intertidal zone >...
ATTATCTGCCCTGCCCGAATCAGGTGGCGGAAAAAGTCATTGCCGAGGAGAAAGCGCGACGCGCAGCCAAGGCGAGCTGATCTCCCCGGTTTGTATTCAAAACCCCGGCCACGCCGGGGTTTTTTTTGGCTATGCTGTGTGCATGTGCGGTTTGTTTGTAGCTGCTCTTTGTTGAGTGAGACCAGCGCTGTGTTACACGTCGGGAAGATCTGGTTACTATGACCGGGTACGCAAACCAGTAGGTGATCTGTGGCAACCCGACATCGCTTTGCTTTGACTTCGGCCCATATCAAGAAGGCGCTCAATGAGCTGGCTGATCGACACGAGCGTGTTGCTATGTCGCTTGAACAGGTGGGTTATCCCAGTGAGCGACGCCAACCCCATGGGTTTGAGCCGCTGGCGCGCATCGTTGTTGGACAGCAGGTGTCTACCAAGGCGGCGGAGAGTATCGCTGAGAAACTGCGGTTGACTTTGGGCGGGACGATCAGCGCGGAGGCAGTATTGTCGACCGAGACAGACACGCTGCGATCCGCCGGGCTCTCGGGCCAGAAAGCGTCTTATATTCAGACTCTCGCCGAGGCAGTGGTGACGAACACCCTCGATCTGGAGGCGTTACCTCGGCGAAATGACGACGATGCCCTCAAGCAGCTGACAGCCCTGCGAGGATTTGGCGTGTGGTCAGCTCAGATGTATCTGATGTTCTCGCTTGGGCGAACTGATATCTGGCCCAGTGGCGATCTTGCGGTGCGGGTGGGTTTTGGGGATCTGATGGGATTTGATGAACGACTCTCGATCAAGGACACCGACAACCTAGCCGCTCCCTTTGCTCCTTACAGAAGTGCGCTGGCGTTGCTGTGTTGGCGTTACTATGGTCAGGCAAAGCAGAGCCAGATAAAAAAGCACTCGCCGAAAACAGGTCTGCCAGCAACAGGTCCGGCAAAGAAAGGTCCGGCAAAGAAAGCCCCGCTCAATAAAGCCCCGGTAAAAAAAGTCCCAGCGAAATCAGACAAGGCGACAAAGAAATGAGCGAGCGTAGCGCCTTGTCCCCTGAGGAGCGGGAGACACACGAGGTTTATATGGCCATGGCGTTGGAGCAGGCCGAACTTGCGGCGACGTTGGGGGAGGTGCCTGTTGGTGCGGTGGCGGTGTCTGCCGAGGGTGAAGTGCTCGGGGCACAACATAATCGGCAGATTCATGCCAATGATCCCACGGCTCATGCGGAAATCTTGGCGCTACGGGAGGCCGCAGCAAAAATTGGTAACTATCGTCTGGTTGACTGCACCCTGTACGTCACCCTTGAGCCATGCACCATGTGTTGTGGCGCGCTGGTGCACGCGCGCATCAGCTCTCTATATTTCGGCGCTTATGAGCCCAAGGCGGGCGCGGTAACCAGCACCGCGTCGGTGCTCGACGGACCGTCGTTGAATCATGATGTCCATTGGTGCGGTGGACTCTTGGCGGCATCGAGTGCCTCGTTACTCAAAACTTTTTTTGCCGAGCGTCGGAGCTGGTGACAGCGGAAAGCGCTAAAAAGAGTCACAGCCTAGAGTGCCTTGGGCAGCTGCAAGCGGGTTTGGGCCCTCGAGAGCGCGTTGGTGTCGACAGGGGGTTGAAGCCTGGAGTCCGGCACCGATTGAAGTTGCAGAATGCTGTGGTACTGGCGAATGTTATCCACATAGGTCACAGCTTCTTGCCCCCGAGCAAATCCAAAGCGGGTGGTCGGGTATACGTCGGGGTTTTGCAAAAACGGTAGTTGGGCCCGAACGTCCGGCCACAGGTGGGGGTCCATGCCTTTGCGCTCTGCAAGAATTCGAGCATCCTCCAGATGGCCCATACCGATGTTGTACGCCGCGAGCGCCATCCATAGACGATGAGGGTCTTCGATATCCGGTGGCAGTCGGCGCTGTAGGTCTTTCAGAAAACGCGCACCGCCACGGAGACTTTGATGTGGATCGAGCACATCGTCTACGCCAAGTTCCTCGGCGGTGACCTGAGTGATCATCATGAAGCCTCTCACCCCGGTCGGTGATCGGGCCTCGGGGTCCCAGTGGGACTCCTGATAGGCGATAGCGGCGAGTAACCGCCAGTCGAGCTGATACTCATCGGCCACTTCCTCGATAAGCGATTGCCAGCGGGGGAGATCGGTTTGAAGTTTCCGTCGGAAGGTAAAGGTGCTCAGACGTGAGGCAAAATCCAGTGTCCCAAAGTGTCTATCCTTGAGTTTTTGCAAATCGCCGGAAGCCTCGATCTCAGAGAGATAGGCGTTCAGATCCGCCTGCATTGCGTCAGCCCCTTCCGCTGGGTGCAAGTACCAGGCCATAACCTCCTGCTTGTCCAATTCAAGTGCCGCAACAAGTCGCGGGTAGAGCTGTTGCTGCATCCGAAATTCCACCGAGTCGATAATGGCGAGCTCCGCCTTACCTGTCGTCACCAGCTGCATCAGTTCCAGAGTGTCCGCGGCTCGAATTTCTCGCCAGGCAAGCTGGGGGTGTTGTTTCTGCAGGTTAAGGAGAGTTTCAGTGTGGCTGCTTCCTGCCAGCACAACCAAATCCCGGTTGGCCAGTTCGCTGACGTCTCTCGGTCGTCGCTGTCCGCTTTTATAAACCACTAAGGGTTTTTGAGTGAGATAGGGATCGCTAGCCAGAAACCGCGCAGAGCGCTCTGGGGTTACCGTGAGCCCTGCGGCCGCAAGGTGAGCCTCTCCTTTAGCCAGTCGGGTGATTAATTCCTCGAGAGTGAAGGCTGCTTTCACCCGTAGTGTGTAATTTCGGGAATCCGCATAGCCTTTAATGAGGTCATAGTCGAAGCCGGTGGCCTCGTCGCCATCAAAATAATAGGTAGTCGGACTGTTTCGGGTGAGCAGGATCAGCTCACCGTCCCGTTCAAGGCGTTGGTAAAGCGACTGGTCGCTGCAACCGGTTAACACCAAGGCCAGACAGAGATAAATGGGTAGACTAAGAGCCGCGATAGCTTGCATGGCCCAAGTGTACGTTTGTGAAGAAAGTTAGGCTACGGATGTCAGTCGAGCATCACGACTGTATACTGTGCCCCTTCCTGTAAGGACCCTCTTCATGCTGCTGATTTCAGGCTCGACTGCTCTCTCCACGCCGCGTTTTGAAGCCCTGCGACAGCGCCTGACAGAGATCGATTCTCGGCTTGTTCTGCAGGTTGCCAGCCACTTTTATGCGGTCGATGCCGATGGTGACGTAGACAGCGGCCGGCTTGCGGAGCTGCTACAGCCCGGAACACTGGCCCCTGCGGTTGATGCTCATCTCACGCCGGCATCCTGTCGGGTCGTGGTGCCCCGTTTGGGCACCATTTCCCCATGGGCCAGTAAAGCAACCGATATAGCTCGTAACTGCGGGTTTGACGCGGTGAATCGCATAGAGCGGGGGACCATCTACGCTATTGAAGGTCTTGAGCACATTACCAGCGCTGATGCGGCGGCTGTGGACGCAGCGCTTCATGACCGGATGGTTGAGACCGTGCTGTCGAACCCTCAGGAGGCGGTGCGACTTTTTGCCGCGGCCTCGGCGCCAAGCTTCACCACGGTGCCTATTTTGGCGGGAGGGCGCGACGCCCTGGCCAGCGCCAACGTGACCCTCGGTCTCGCGCTGGCCCCCGATGAAATCGATTATTTGGTGACAGCATTTACCGAACTGGGACGGGATCCCAGCGATGTCGAGCTGATGATGTTCGCGCAGGCCAACTCGGAACATTGCCGGCACAAAATTTTTAACGCCAGTTGGACCATCGATGGGGACGACTGCGAGCACTCTCTGTTCGGCATGATTCGACACACCTATCGGGTAGGTGGCGAGGGAGTACTCTCCGCTTACTCCGATAATGCGGCGGTTGTGGAGGGCCACGAGGCTGGACGTTGGTTCCCCGATCCCGTCAGCATGGAATACAGCTACCATGAGGAGCCTATCCACCTGCTGATGAAGGTGGAGACCCACAATCACCCAACCGCCATTGCCCCCTTCGCAGGCGCGGGCACCGGATCGGGTGGAGAAATTCGTGACGAGGGAGCCGTCGGTCGCGGCTCGCGCCCGAAAGCAGGTCTCGTTGGTTTCACGGTATCCCATCTGGAATTTCCGGATGCGCCGCAACCCTGGGAAATCCACTACGGACGCCCGGGCAGGATTGTCTCTCCGCTGAAAATTATGACCGAGGGCCCCATAGGAGCCGCCGCCTTCAATAATGAATTCGGACGACCAAATTTGGCGGGGTATTTCCGCACTTTCGAAATAGCCTGTTCAAGCGGCGTGCTGGGATACCACAAGCCGATCATGATCGCAGGGGGCTATGGCAACATTCGGGCGGAGCACGTTGAGAAAGGGGACTTCAGGCCTGCGGCAAAGCTCATCGTTTTGGGTGGCCCGGCCATGTTGATCGGACTTGGCGGTGGCGCTGCGTCCTCGATGGCGAGCGGGGAGAGTGATGAAACCCTCGACTTTGCCTCAGTCCAACGACAAAACCCGGAAATAGAGCGACGGGCTCAGGAGGTCATTGATCGATGTTGGGCGCTGGGTGAGCACAATCCGATTGCGTTCATTCACGACGTGGGTGCCGGTGGCTTGAGTAATGCCCTGCCGGAACTGGTCAAAGATGGTGGCCGCGGTGGTCGTTTCGCGCTGCGCAATGTGCCAAGCGATGAACCTGGAATGAGCCCTCTCGAAATCTGGTGTAACGAATCCCAGGAACGCTACGTACTGGCTGTAGAGCCTGAACATCTCGAAACCTTCTCTGCTATCTGTCAACGGGAGCGGTGTCCGTTTGCGGTGGTCGGGGAGGCCACGGAAGAACAGCATCTCGAAGTGCTGGACAGTCAGTTCGATAACAAGCCCGTTGATTTGCCGATGGGGCTGTTGTTCGGCAAGCCGCCCAAGATGCACCGTGTGGCAGAACATGGGTTTTCACCTGAAGACGATTTTCAGCCCAATCTCCCTGTCGCGGAGTGCCTCGAGCGAGTGCTTCGTTTCCCCGCGGTGGGCTCAAAAAATTTCCTGATCACGATTGGCGATCGGTCGGTGACCGGCATGGTGGCCCGGGATCAGATGGTGGGGCCCTGGCAGGTGCCGGTGGCAGACTGTGCGGTGACGACCGTCTCACTGGATTCCTATTTGGGTGAGGCCATGAGTATGGGCGAGCGCACGCCGGTAGCGGTCTTGAGTGGACCTGCTTCTGCGCGCCTGTCGATTGCTGAGGCAATAACCAATCTTTTAGCAGCCCCCGTGGCGCACCTTCGCGATATCAAGCTCTCCGCGAATTGGATGTGCGCGGCAGGACATGGTGATAACGATGCAGTGCTTTATGACACCGTGAAGACAGTGGGGATGGAGTTTTGTCCGGCTCTTGGCATTACCGTGCCTGTTGGCAAGGACTCAATGTCCATGCGGACTGCGTGGCAAGAGGGAGCCACCGATAAGAGTGTCACTGCGCCGGTGTCTCTAATTGTGTCAGCCTTCGCCCCCGTGGGCGATGTCCGAACCACCCTGACGCCTGAAATTCAGCGACGGGATGACACGGTCTTGATCCTGGTTGATCTTGGTCGCGGGCGAAATCGTCTGGGTGGCTCGGTGCTGGCTCAATGCTGGGGTCAAATTGGGGCCGAGGTGCCTGATATCGATGCCGCCGACGTCAATGCTCTTTTTGAATTGATGAACCGGTTGAAGGCGAGTGACCTCATTCGTGCCTACCACGACCGGTCCGATGGCGGCTTAGTCGTCACCCTTCTTGAAATGGCCTTTGCGGGTCGGTGCGGTTTAGATATCAATCTTGAGGCCGAGGACACTGCCGCCATTGCCGCGTTGTTCAGCGAGGAAATCGGCGTTGTAATGCAGATTGATCGTGCCGATGTTCACAAAGTGGAAGCTCTCGCGATCGAGGTCGGGCTCGCCGGGTGCGTTCATGTGGTGGCAACTCCCCGTTGGGATGAGCGAATTGTTGTCAACACGCCGAAGTTCGAATTGATCGATAGTCGGCGAGGCGCGCTGCAGCAGTTGTGGACCCACACCAGTCATGGCGTGCAGCGGCGACGGGATAATGCCGCCTGTGCCGATCAGGAGTTTGACAATATTGTCGCGGACGACCCCGGGCTCTCGGCGCGGCTGACCTTTCCCTGTGATGAAGACATCGCTGCCCCTTTCATTGCTTCTGGTACAAGGCCGCGTATCGCGATACTGCGTGAGCAAGGGGTGAATGGACAGGCGGAGATGGCAGCGGCATTCCACAGGGCCGGCTTTACTGCGGTCGACGTGCACATGAGTGATCTGATGTCCGGTGCTGTCTCGATGACAGGTTTTCACGGTCTCGCCGCGTGCGGTGGCTTTTCCTATGGGGATGTTCTTGGTGCGGGTGAGGGCTGGGCGAAAAGTATTTTGTTCAACGCTCGCTTGAGCGATGAGTTTTCGGCTTTCTTCTCGCGGGAAGATACTTTCAGCCTTGGGGTGTGTAATGGGTGCCAAATGTTGTCTGCGCTACAGCGGTTGATCCCTGGTACCGATCATTGGCCTCGTTTTGCGCGCAATACCTCTGAGCAATACGAAGCCCGTCTGGCCCTCGTAAGGATTGAGTCGTCGCCGTCGATTTTGCTCGCCGGCATGTCAGGGTCTCATTTGCCCATTGTCGTGGCTCATGGAGAGGGTCGCGCACAATTTGCCGATGATGCACAGGCCGAGACTGCTGAAAGTTCCGGCACTATCGCGCTTCGCTACCTGAACAATGGACTCGAGGTCACCGACCGCTACCCGCACAACCCGAATGGTTCACCGAACGGGATTGGCGGGCTCTGCAGTCGTGACGGGCGTGTCACCATCATGATGCCTCATCCCGAGCGGGTCTATCGGGCCAGTCAACTGTCCTGGTCGCCGGCGGATTGGCAGGAGGATTCGGGTTGGATGCGCCTATTCCGCAATGGGCGCGCCTGGCTTGGCTGAGTGGGTCTGATCTCCTTGAATTTCAGGCTTTAGGCCCCATTTCCCAGATAAGACGTCGCGAGGGGTCTGTTAATAATAGGACGCAGTCGCTACACTGCGCCGCGTTTGAGGGCCACCGGGGTGAGGTGAGTCCGTCACTGACATAACGAGTCCTTCATGCTCAATCGCTACCCCTTGTGGAAAAACCTGCTGATTCTTGGTGTTGTCCTGTTCGGGCTCTACTACGCCGCGCCGAATCTGTATGCGCCGGACCCGGCCCTGCAAATTGGCGGTGCCAGCGGCTCGCAGGAAATTTCTGAACAAGATTTATATCGAGCAAACGCCGCACTCGACGAGGCGGGTATCGCCTACTTCGGTGAGGAGATACAGGGTGGCGGTAAGTCTGCCTTAATCCGACTTCGCAATCGGGATGATCAACTGCGCGCGCAGGCCGCGCTGGCGCGGGCGATGGGCGATTCCTACATTGTTGCTCTTAATTTGGCGCCCACCACGCCAGAGTGGCTGCTAGAGGGCGGGGCACAACCGATGAAGTTGGGGCTTGATCTCAGTGGCGGTGTGCACTTCAAACTTGAAGTTGACGTGGAGGCGGCAACAGCCCGTCGACTCGAGGTGTACGAGGCGGGCATTAAAAGGGCCCTGCGGGAAGAACGACTGCGAGGCCTGGTTACCCTCGACGGTAACAAGGTATTACTCCGATTTCGTGATGAGGCGTCGCGGGAAGCAGCCCGCAAAGCCACAGCGGCACTTTACCCAGAACTCTTGCTCGATCGCTTTGAAGAGGGCAATGACTGGAATCTGTTTGCCGAGGTTACTGAGCAGACCATCAGGGAAGTCGTCGATTATGCGGTCGATCAAAACCTGACCACCATTCGAAATCGGGTCAACGAGCTTGGCGTTTCCGAGCCTCTGGTTCAGAAACAGGGCTCTAACCGAATCGTGGTTGAATTACCCGGCATTCAGGATACCGCGGAAGCAAAGCGTATTCTGGGCAAGGTGGCGAACCTGGAGTTCAGGCTCGTCGCAGAGACCAATGCCCCCATCACTGAGCGGCAGCGTTTCGAGTACCGCGCTGCGAATCGCGAGGGCATTACCGAGTGGTTAGAGCGGGACGTGATTATCACGGGTGAGCGGGTGTCCAATGCCGCCGCAGGCTTCGATCAAAATGGTTTGCCCAACGTGTCGATCACTCTCGACAGTGAGGGTGGCATGCTGATGTCCAGGTCGACCCGCAACAACATCAAGCGCCGGATGGGCGTGCTTTTTATCGAGCGCAAGTACCGAACCCGCTACGAAATGGGGTCCGATGGCAAAGAAATGGCGATCAAAGTGCCCTATGACGAGAAGAAATTGTTGACGGCACCGGTCATCCAGTCGGCTCTTGGGGCCTCTTTTCAAATCACCGGGATCGATAGTCCCGCGGATGCCTCTGAGCTCGCTTTGATGCTTCGCGCGGGCGCTCTGGCTGCCCCCATTACCTTCGTGGAGGAGCGCACAGTAGGCCCCTCCCTAGGGGCTGAAAATATTGCTCTGGGTGTTAAGTCGGTCCAGATCGGATTGGCGCTGGTGGTTGTGTTCATGATTCTTTACTACCGGGTGTTTGGTGTTGCTGCCGTCATCGCACTGACAACAAACCTGATCCTGCTGGTGGCCTTCATGTCTTTATTGGGGGCAACCCTCACTCTACCTGGTATCGCAGGTATCGTGCTGACGGTAGGCATGGCCGTCGATGCCAACGTGCTTATATTCGCGCGTATCCGTGAAGAGTTAGCCAATCGCCTATCCCCGCAAATGGCGATCAACGCCGGTTTCGAGCGAGCGGTGGCAACCATTCTCGACGCCAACATCACGACCTTGATCGTCGCTATTATTCTGTACGCGGTGGGCACTGGGCCGGTCAAAGGCTTTGCCGTGACATTGTCTCTCGGCATTATCACGTCCATGTTTACGGCAATTTTGGGTACCCGCGCGCTTATTAACGCTTTTTACGGTGGGCGTCGCGTAGATTCCCTGTCCATTGGTCCGCTTCCCAAGCGGCAAAGGGAGGCAGCGGCGTGAACGTCATTCCCTTCATGAAATGGCGGCGATTTGCCGCCGCGTTTTCGTTAATTGCTATGTTGGTGGCTGCGGGGTCTCTGGGAACCCGCTCCCTGAATTGGGGCTTGGATTTTACCGGTGGCACCTTGGTTGAGGTGACCTACGGTGATTCCGCTGACCTGAGTCTGATTCGCGCTACGTTGGAGAGTAACGGCTACGAGGGTGCGGTGGTAGTAGCGTTTGGCACCGACCGGGACGTGTTGGTTCGATTGCCCCTCGGTTACTCCGACGATGAGGGGGTCGCCATGGTGGCGCTGCTCGAGTCGGTATCTGCGGTTCCAGTCGAGTTGCAGCGGATCGAATTTGTGGGTCCCGCTGTGGGAGAGGAGCTTCGGGAGCAGGGTGGCTTGGCGATGCTGCTGGCCCTTGGTTTGGTAATGCTCTACGTCGCCTTCCGCTTTCAGTTCAAGTTTGCGGTGGGTGCCGTGGTGGCCCTTGCCCACGACGTCTTGTTCGTACTTGGCTATTTTTCGCTCTTGGGTATGGAATTTGATCTCACGGTGCTGGCCGCCATCCTCGCCGTGATTGGCTACTCGCTCAACGATACGATTGTGGTCGCAGATCGTATTCGAGAGAATTTCCGCAAGCTGCGACGGATGTCGCCCAGCGACGTTATTGATGTGTCACTCACCGAAACCTTTGGTCGTACCGTCGTTACGTCATTGACGACGATTCTGGTGCTGGTGGCGCTGGCGGTATTTGGCGGCGATATGATCCACGGATTTGCGCTGGCTTTGCTTGCCGGTGTTGCTATCGGTACCTATTCCTCGATCTATGTGTCGGCAACGATTCTGCTTGCTCTGGGTGTCAGTAAGGAGGATGTCGCTATCCCGACTCGGGAACTGGGGAATGAGGACGGCTCTCAGGTCTAGATGGCAGCCCTTGTGACAGACCTACCGTAGGGCAGGGCCGACTACGGAAAGCACTTTCTTGAAGATTTTGGGGCCGCCACAGACGATGGAGCCATCGTCCAAGTAGCCTTCACCTCCCCGAATGTCTGAGACGAGTCCACCAGCCTCTTTGACCAGCAACGAGCCTGCGGCAATGTCCCAGGACGACAGGCCAACCTCCCAGAAACCATCAAGCCTCCCGGCTGCGACATAGGCCAGATCGAGTGCGGCGGCTCCAGCGCGGCGAATACCCATGCTCTGGGCCGCTAGCTCCGCGATGGTTTGAACATAGGTAGGCAGGATTGCGTCCTGATGTCCCAGAAACGGTATACCAGTGCCCAATAATGACTCGCGTAGGTCGGTGCGACTGCTGACGCGAATGCGGCGACCATTGAGCTGGGCTCCACGCCCTCGGGAGGCGGTGAACTCTTCACGACGTACAGGGTCGACCACCACAGCATGCTCCACTTTGCCGTTCATCAGGCAGGCGATGGAAACGCAGTAGTGGGGGATGCCCCGCATGAAGTTGCTGGTCCCATCGAGGGGATCGATCAGCCAGACGGCCTCGGCATCGGGATTGCCCGTGCGACCACTTTCCTCGGCAATAAAACCATGATCGGGGTATGTTTTTTGAAGGTGATACAGGATCTCTTTTTCAGCCGCGATATCTACATCGGTAACAAAATCTGCTGCGCCTTTGGCCTGCGGCGTGATGCGATCAAGTTCATCTGAGGCCCGCACGATAATATCCCCGGCTTTGCGTGCCGCGCGCAGGGCTATCGAGACCATGGGTTCCATACGTATCTCCGAAATTGATCGGGCTGCGCGGTCAGCGCGGGCGCGCATCATAACAGGGGAGAGGGTTTTGGGTTACTGCTTTGTTACACTCTCGCCCCCAAAATTCTTACGCGCCGGCCTTGACGGCGTGGCGTGCTAATCATGAGTGGGTTTGTACCATTACCACTCCGAGCAAAAGGTAGCCCTCATGAGTCTCGACAATATTCGCGTTGTGCTCGTTCACACGACCCACAGTGGCAACATAGGTGGTGTTGCGCGCGCGATGAAGAACATGGGGTTAAGAAATCTGACGCTGGTAAAGCCCCTTGAGTATCCTGCCCCCGAGGCAGAGTGGCGGGCAGCGTCGGCTATCGACGTGCTCGAGCAGGCGTCGGTGGTAGAGACGGTTGCCGAAGCGATTGCGGACGCCCAGTTCGTCGTTGGGACCAGTGCCCGGGAGCGGCGGATTCCCTGGCCAGTGCAGGATGCGCGGCAATGCGCCTCTCGGTTAGTGGACAACGCCCAGGCTGGAGAGCAGGTGGCTATCCTGTTTGGTCGGGAGGACAGGGGGTTGCTGAATGAGGAACTGGAGCTCTGCAATCTGCACTGTCACATTCCCACCCATGAGGACTATCCGTCCCTCAATCTGGCGATGGCGGTGCAACTCGTTGCCTACGAAATTCGAATGAAAGCGCTGGGCGATACCTTGCCCACTGAGGAAGATGCCCAGTGGGATACCCCATTCGCGACCGCCAAGGATATGCAGCACTTTTATACCCACCTTGAGGAAACCCTGATTGAGATCGGGTTTCTTGACCCAAGTGCGCCGAGGCAGCTGATGAGGCGGCTAAAACGTCTCTACAACCGCGTTAGATTGGACGAGATGGAGCTGAATATTCTCAGGGGCACGCTGGCAGAAACCCAGAAAAGTCTGAGAGATGCGGGCTCTGGTGGCAAAAAAACCTAGTGAATTAGTTGGTTTTTTACTTGAGTAAATTAGTAGGTTTTGTCACACTCTGCCTGTGGAGGAAACCCCATGAAATTAACCACCCGAGGTCGCTATGCGGTGACCGCGATGCTTGATTTGGCGATTCACGGCCACGAGAGCCCGGTGACCTTGTCTGACATTTCGGCACGGCAAGAGATTTCTCTGTCCTACCTCGAGCAGCTTTTCTCCAAGCTCCGGCGGGGGGATCTTGTGACCAGTGTTCGGGGGCCCGGCGGGGGCTATCGATTGTCGCGTGAGCGGAAAGGCATTTTTGTTGCCCAGATCATTGATGCGGTCGATGAGTCAGTGGATGTCACCAACTGTCAGGGGAAGGGGAACTGTCACCAGGGAGAGGTCTGCCTGACCCATCACCTTTGGCAGGATCTGAGCGATCAGATTCACGGGTTTTTAAGTGGCATCAGCTTGGCGGATCTGGTCGATCAGCGCGGTAGCAGGAAGTCAGGGACGTCGAGCGATGTAATTCAGCAGCTTGTGCTGCAATAGGGAAAAATGAGATGAACGCACCGGCACAATTGCCCATCTACCTAGACTATTTGTCCACAACCCCGGTCGATCCGCGGGTAGTGGCTGCGATGACCGAGTGTCTGTCGATGGAGGGCACCTTCGGAAATCCCGCTTCCCGATCCCATCAGTATGGCTGGAAAGCCGAGGAAGCGGTTGAAAATGCTCGCAACCAAATTGCCGACTTAATCAATGCCGATCCTCGGGAGATTGTCTGGACCTCCGGTGCGACCGAATCCGACAACCTGGCGATCAAAGGAGTGGCGCACTTTTATCAGAAGAAAGGCCGCCACATCATCACGTCAAAGATTGAACACAAAGCGGTGCTCGACACTTGCCGTCAGCTGGAGCGTGAAGGATATGAGGTGACGTATCTTGCGCCCAATGAAGCAGGCCTTACCACGCCGGAAATGGTCTCTGCCGCCCTGAGGGACGATACGATTCTGGTTTCGGTGATGCATGCGAATAATGAAATTGGTGTGGTCAACGATGTGGCTGGTATTGGTGAAGTGTGCCGTGAGGCTGGCGTGCTTTATCACGTTGATGCCGCTCAGAGTGCGGGCAAGGTCGTCCTTGACATGGAATCCATGAAGATCGACTTGCTCTCCATGTCGGCCCACAAAATGTATGGCCCCAAGGGCATCGGCGCACTTTATGTGCGGCGCAAACCCCGAGTTCGGATTGAGGCGCAGATGCATGGGGGCGGCCACGAGCGCGGCATGCGTTCAGGGACATTGGCCACTCATCAGGCGGTGGGGTTCGGTGAGGCCGCTCGTATCGCTCGCGAGGAAATGGTCGCTGAGGGAGCGCGATTGAGAGCCCTGCGTGAGCGCTTCTGGGCCGGTATCAATGACATACCTGAAGTGCACATCAATGGTGATGAGGAGAGTCGACTGCCCGGCGCCCTCAATGTCAGCTTTGCCTTTGTGGAGGGGGAGTCACTGTTGATGTCCCTGCGCGATTTGGCCCTGTCGTCGGGGTCGGCCTGCACTTCAGCAAGTCTCGAGCCCTCCTATGTACTGCGGGCGTTGGGGCTTAATGACGAGCTGGCCCACAGTTCCCTGCGCTTTAGTTTTGGGCGTTTTACCACTGACGCCGAAGTTGATCACGCGATCACGCAAGTGCGTCACGCCGTAGAGAAACTGCGTGAGCTATCCCCGCTTTGGGATATGTATCAGGATGGCATTGATCTCAACACGATTGAATGGGCAGCCCATTGAGGACTGTCTCGAACCTATTTGATAGGGAGTAAAGCATGGCTTACAGCGACAAGGTAATCGATCACTACGAGAACCCCAGAAACGTGGGGAAGTTTGATGATAGCGATGAAAGCATTGGTACTGGAATGGTGGGTGCGCCTGCTTGCGGTGACGTGATGCGACTGCAAATCAAGGTTAATGATGAGGGCGTTATCGAGGATGCCAAGTTTAAAACCTACGGCTGTGGCTCCGCGATTGCTTCGAGCTCGTTGTTAACGGAATGGGTGAAAGGAAAGAAGCTAGAGGAAGCCGAGCAGATCAAAAATACCGAAATTGCCCAAGAGCTTGCGTTGCCGCCAGTCAAGATTCACTGCTCGGTATTGGCGGAGGATGCGATTAAAGCGGCGGTGAAAAACTTTCGAGAGAAGCAGGGCGACTAATGACGATCTCGGTAACAGAGGCAGCAGCAGGTCATGTTCAGCGCCAGCTCGATGCCCGCGGTCACGGTGAGGGAATCCGCATCGGGGTGAAGACATCAGGCTGCTCAGGTTTGGCCTACGTGCTTGAATTTGTCGACGCGGTCCAGCCCGAGGATGAGGTGTTTGAAGATTTTGGCGTCAAGCTGTTCGTCGACCCAAAAAGCTTGGTTTATCTCGATGGCACGATCGTCGACTTCGCCAAGGAAGGCCTGAATGAAGGCCTCGAGTTCCGCAATCCAAACGTGGCCGGGGAATGTGGCTGTGGTGAGAGTTTCACGGTTTAGTGATGGAAGCCTCGGTCGATCGGGAGGCTCGCTCGCCCCGGGATTATTTTGAACTGTTCCAGTTACCGGCGGATTTTGATCTCGATTCGGAGGATTTGTCCCGCCGGTTCAAGGTACTTCAAAAACAATTTCACCCAGATCGATTTGCGGGCAAGGCGCCTGCCGAGCAGCGCGTAGCCGCCCAGCTTTCCGCGGAGCTCAATGCCGGCTTCCAAACCTTAAAAGACGACGTAAAACGCGCTGGCTTTATGCTTGAGCGTCTCGGGGTCGACCTCAAGGCGTTGGAGCGAGAGCCTGTGGACGGGGATTTTCTGCTTCAACAGATTGAGCTGCGTGAATCCGCATCGATGATTCTGTCCGCTGAAGAAAAGCAGCGGGACCCACAGGCTGTCGCTGCGCTCCATGAGTCCACTCACGCGCTCTATGACGAGTGGCTCTCCGCCTTTCGTCGAACTATCGCCGATGGCGAGCTTGAATCCGCGGGCCGGGCATGGGTAAAGCTGCTGTATCTCTCCAAGCTACGAGCTGAGTTGCCACCTGTGCAAGCGTTGGAGACTTCCTGATGGTCCTGATGCAAATTGCGGAGCCAGGCGCATCCGAAACATCCCCTGAAGGGCCGCGTAAAGTGGGAGTGGGTATCGACCTTGGAACCACAAACAGCCTGATTGCTCATTTCGATGGTGATCGCCTGTCGGTGCTCCCCGATGAGGCTGGCGCAATGTCACTGCCCTCAGTGGCCTACTACGGCCAAGCTGAAGTAATCGTAGGGGATGCGGCAGTGGTCCTGGCCGCCGAGCACTCCGCGGACACAATCGCCTCGGCCAAACGTTTTATGGGTAAAAGCCGCGATGAGGTGTCTGATGAGGGCTACCTTGAATTTGCTGATGAGGGCATGGCCTTCGCGACAACCCGTGGTCCGGTGACCCCCGTTGAAGTATCTGCAGATATTCTGAGGGCGCTTGCCTTCAGAGCGAACCTGGCGGGCTTTGACCAACTCGACGGAGTCGTTATCACAGTACCGGCGTATTTCGATGACGCCCAGCGGCAGGCAACCCGTCAAGCTGCTGAATTAGCGGGGTTGCCCGTGCTTCGCCTGTTGAATGAGCCTACTGCCGCCGCGATTGCCTACGGACTCGACAGCGCGGAGGAGGGTGTTGTTGCTGTCTACGATCTTGGCGGGGGCACTTTTGATATTTCCATTCTGCGTCTCGAGCGCGGTGTTTTTGAGGTGCTGGCCACGGGAGGTGATAGTGGCCTCGGTGGCGATGATTTTGATCGGCTCCTTGCCGATCATCTGACGGCAGCAGCGGCGCTGGATAATCTGACCATCGGGCAACGACGAGGCGTTATTGCCTGTGCCCGTGGTGTAAAAGAGCTGTTGAGTGAGCAGATCAGTTGCACTGTATCCCTCGATCATATCGTCGCCGGTACCGGGGAGGTAGTGGTTGACAGATCGACACTGAATGGCCTCTGCGGGGAGTTAGTGAATCGAAGTCTGGATGCGTGCCGGCAGTGCATTGAGGATGCAGGTATCGAGCAGGTAGACCGCATTATCCTGGTTGGTGGTTCCACGCGTATGCCATTGATCAAAGAAGCAGCGGCGAAGCTTTTTGGCCGTGAGCCGTTAACCCATATAGATCCTGATCAGGTGGTGGCTATGGGTGCCGCTCGTCAAGCCGATTTGCTGGTCGGCAATCGTGGCAAGGATGACTTGCTCCTCCTAGATGTGATTCCCCTCTCTTTGGGTGTTGAGACCTACGGCGGCTTGGTGGAGAGGCTGGTTCACCGGAACACTACTATCCCGGTGGTCAGGGCTCAGGAATTTACAACGGCGCGGGACGGACAAACAGGATTACTGGTGCATGTGGTGCAGGGTGAGCGTGAGCGCGTGGAGGACTGTCGCTCCCTGGCCCGCTTTGAACTGTCAGGAATACCGCCCATGGTTGCGGGTGCGGCCCGGATTCTGGTGACTTTTCAGGTTGATGCCGATGGGCTGCTGGAAGTGTCCGCCAAAGAAGAGAGCACTGGAGAGACCGCCCATGTAGTGGTCAAGCCATCTTTTGGTCTTGCTGACACCACGATTGCAGAGATGCTCCGCGCAGGCTATGAAAACGCCGGCACCGACATGCAGGCGAGACAATTGACCGAGGCGAGGGTGGATGCGGAACAACTTGCCGCCGGGATTTATGCGGCACTGAAAGTCGATGGTGACCTGCTGGATGAGTCGGAGCGCGGAGACCTTTTGTCTGCCGTACAAGGCCTTGAGGCAACAGCGGATGGTGATGATGTGGAAGCAATAAGATCCGCAGTAGAGCATACCGGCAAAGTGTCGGAGTTGTTTGCGGCCCGGCGGATGGATCAAAGCATTCAGCAGGCTCTCGGGGGCATTTCGTTAGAGGCATTGGAACAGGAGGTTGGCGAATGACACGGGTGGTGGTCTTACCGCATCAGGATATTTGCCCCGAGGGCGCTCTGGTAGAAGCTGAGCAAGGTACGTCGCTTTGTGAGGCTCTGCTCGATGCCGGGCTCGCCATCGAGCACGCCTGCGAAATGTCCTGTGCCTGCACTACCTGTCACGTCATTGTGCGCGAGGGGTTCGATTCCCTGAACGAGGCGGATGAGCTGGAGGAGGACTATCTTGATAAAGCCTGGGGTTTGGAGCCCGAGTCCCGACTGTCTTGTCAGGCCATGGTCGGAGAAATCCCCCTTGTGGTGGAAATCCCCCGATACACCATCAATCACGCTCGCGAGCAACACTAGGTCTGGATGCCTCCGAGGGGCCCTGGAAACCTGCGATTGGGGCGGGACAGAGACAGATTAAAGCGGCTTTTTTACGGTGTGGACGCCCATGACATGGTGCCAGCGGTGACATATACTTTGCGCCCTCAAAACGGCCCGAGGAACGCGGCCGATTTCCTGTCCCTAACACAATGTTGGAGTTTTTCATGGCAGTTGAACGTACCCTCTCGATCGTCAAGCCCGACGCCGTTGGCAAAAATGTGATTGGCGAGATTTATACGCGTTTTGAGCAGGCGGGCCTCCAGATAGTCGCGTCTCGCATGATGCGTTTGTCGGACGTGGTGGCTGGTGGCTTCTACGCCGAACATCGCGAGCGCCCATTCTTCAAGGATCTCGTCAAGTTCATGACCTCCGGGCCTGTGGTTGTTCAGGTGCTGGAAGGTGAGGGCGCGATTGCCAAAAACCGTGAGCTGATGGGTGCAACTAATCCTCAGGAAGCAGCGGCGGGTACCATCCGCGCTGACTTCGCCCAGACCATCGATGCCAACGCTGTGCACGGGTCAGATTCTCCGGAATCTGCCGCCCGTGAAATCGCCTACTTCTTTGCGGCCAGCGAAATCTGCGAACGGACCTAACACCCCAAGCCATGACAACGCCGGAGACACTGATTGCCAGTTCGGACCCGGCCAGCAAAGTCAACCTGCTGGGATTAAGTCGTGCCCAGATGCAGGGATTTTTCTCAGAGCTTGGTGAAAAGCGGTTCCGGGCTGAGCAGGTGATGAAGTGGATTCATCACCACGGGGTTCGCGACTTCGAGCAGATGACAAATCTGGGTCGCTCGCTCCGCGAGCGGCTTGAGCAGGTGGCGACCATCGCGCCCCCGGAAATCGCCGACCAGCAGGATTCAGCTGACGGCACTCGCAAATGGGCTATTCGCGTTGCCGGCGGTGCGCTTGTTGAGGCGGTGTTGATCCCGGAGGGTGACAGGGCGACTCTTTGCGTCTCCTCCCAAGTAGGGTGTAGCTTGGACTGTAAGTTCTGCTCAACCGGGAAGCAGGGTTTTCAGCGAGATCTGACATCGGCGGAGATTATCGGTCAGGTTTGGTTAGCCATTGATTCCTACGATGGATGGCAAAGCGGCAAGGGTCGCGTCGTGACCAATGTTGTGATGATGGGAATGGGTGAGCCCCTGCTCAACTTTGACAATGTTGTCGCAGCGATGGATCTCATGACCGATGATCTCGCCTACGGCCTCTCCAAGCGCAAGGTGACTCTTAGTACTTCAGGTGTCGTGCCAGCTCTCGATCAGCTCGCTGAATTTTCTGATGTCAGTCTGGCAGTATCGTTGCATGCGCCGAACGATGCTGTTCGAGATCAAATTGTCCCCATCAATCGGCGGTATCCCATTGCGGATTTGTTGGCTAGTGCTCGTCGGTATATCGACGCGCAGCCGGATAAAAAGCGTGTAGTTACTATCGAATATACCTTGCTGGCGGGGGTGAACGATCAACCTGAGCATGCGCGGGAGCTGTGCGAGCTCTTAGAAGACTACCCCTGCAAAATAAATCTCATTCCCTTTAACGACTTTCCTAACTCTGGTTTTAAGAGGCCCAGCGGTAACGCGGTGAGCCGATTTTGGCAGGTGCTCGTCGATGCAGGCTTCATCGTTACGGTGAGGACGACTCGGGGAGACGATATCGACGCCGCCTGCGGTCAGCTGGTGGGTGATGTGGTTGACCGCACCAGACGTGCGGCGCGCTATCGCGAGCGCTATGCTGCAAGCGGCGTCTCTGCGGCGAATATGGAAGAGCTACATCATTGAATAAACTCCTTAAGCAGATAGCTTTGGGATTGGCGCTCACGCTAATTCTGTCCGGGTGCGTAACCGAGACCGTGGGCGGTCCAGAGATTGAGCAAGACCCCCAAGCTGCATTACATAAACGCGTTGAGCTGGCGCGTCAGTACATCGGTCGAGGCGATTGGGAAAATGCCAAGCGAAATCTGCAAATCGCAAACAACATCGATCCAAACAGCGCCGCCGTTCACGAAGCCTTTGGTCTGGTTTATCAGAGCACCGGCGAGTATGAGCGTGCCGAAGAGAGCTTCCGCAAAGCGCTGAAACTCGACCCTAGTTTCTCCCGCAGTAGAAACAACTATGCGGTGTACCTTTACTCTTTAGGGCGGTTTGAGGATGCAGAGCGAGAGTTTCTGATCGTCGTGGAAGATGCCCTCTACTCGGGCAGGCCCCTGGCGTATACCAACTTGGGGATGACCCGGGTGAATCTGGGCGACAATGAGGGCGCTGAAGCTGCGTTTACCCGGGCGCTGCGGATGGATGGGGGCAGCCCGACCGCGCTGTTGGAAATGAGTTACTTACGGTTGGCGGCTGATGATGCTCGCGCTGCCGAGACCTATTACGGGGTGTACCGAACGGTTGTGCCCGCGCAGTCTCCCCGCGGTCTAGTCATGGGGGTCGAGCTTGCCAAGGCAAGTGGTGACAAAGATGCCCAGAGCAGCTTCGAATTGTTGCTGAGAAGCCGGCACCCTGATTCACCAGAATATCGAGCATGGAAGGCCCAGCAGGGGTTACAATAGCGAAAAAAGGACTGGTCGCAGACATGAACCAACCATCGCCAATTAAGCGCCGTTCGAGTCGCCAGATCATGGTCGGCAGGGTGCCTGTGGGCGGTAATGCACCGATAGCGGTGCAAAGCATGACAAACACCGAGACCCGAGATGTGGCGGCAACCGTCGCACAGGTAAACGCGATAGCGGATGCGGGCGCTGATATTGTCCGGGTGTCGGTGCCGAGTATGGACGCGGCTGAGGCCTTTAAGGAGATTCGGGCCCAAGTCACCGTGCCTTTGGTTGCCGACATCCACTTTGATCACAATATCGCTCTCAAGGTTGCCGAGTATGGCGTTGACTGTCTGCGCATAAACCCGGGCAATATTGGCCGCGAAGAGAAAGTGCGAGAGGTGATAGCAGTTTGCAAGGATCGAGGTATACCCATTCGTATTGGAGTCAACGCCGGGTCGCTTGGTAAGGAATTACTGCGTAAATACCCTGAGCCAACGGCGGAAGCATTGGTTGAGTCAGCCATGCGTAACGTGGACATTCTGGATCGTCATGACTTTCCTGATTTTAAGGTGAGCGTAAAGGCCTCTGAGGTTTTCATGGCAGTTGACGCCTATCGGATGCTCGCTGAGAAGATCGAACAACCGCTTCACTTGGGTATTACAGAGGCTGGCGCCTTGCGCGGGGGCACGGTCAAATCGGCGGTAGGCATTGGCATGCTGCTGATGGATGGGATCGGGGATACCATTCGTATCTCTCTGGCCGCCGATCCGGTAGAGGAGGTTAAGGTTGGCTTTGAAATTTTAAAGAGCCTGAAACTTCGCGCCAACGGCATAAATTTTATTGCCTGTCCCAGTTGCTCCCGCCAGAACTTCGATGTGATCGGCACCATGAATGAGCTCGAGCGCCGGCTCGAGGACATCCGGACACCCATGGACGTGGCTGTCATTGGCTGCATTGTGAACGGACCCGGTGAAGCCCGCGAGGCTGATGTCGGACTCACCGGCGCGACGCCGAATAATCTGATTTATCTCAACGGTGAGCCGGATCACAAAGTGAGCAATCAGGACTTCGTGGACCATCTTGAGTCGGTGATCAGAGAGCGAGCGGCGGGCCTTGAATCGGCACGAGCAAAAGCTGACGCCGATACTATCGCTCGCAGTAGCTGACGGGATTTTCATGACTGAATACCGAGCCGTTCGCGGGATGGTCGATATCCTGCCCGATGATACCCCGCGGTGGCAGCATATAGATTCAACCCTGGCAGCCGTCCTCAAGTCCTACGGTTACAGCGAAATTCGCTTGCCGATTATCGAATCGACCGCTTTGTTTGCTCGCTCGATCGGAGAGGTCACCGATATTGTTGAGAAAGAGATGTATTCTTTCGACGATCGAAACGACGACAGCCTGACCCTGCGTCCGGAAGGCACGGCCGGATGTGTTCGTGCGGCGGTGCAGCATAACCTCGTCGCCACCCCACAAAAGCTTTGGTACACGGGGCCCATGTTTCGCTACGAGCGACCTCAGAAAGGCCGACAGCGGCAATTCCATCAGGTTGGTGTTGAGGCCTTCGGTATCGCCACACCTGATCTAGATCTCGAGCTCTTGTTGTTGAGCAGAAGCATGTGGCGGGCGTTAGGGATTGAGAGCTTGCTCACCCTGGAACTAAATTCTATCGGCAGCACCGATGCACGTGCCGCTTATAAGGCGGCTCTGGTTGCCTATCTCGAGGGATGCAAAGATGCCTTGGATGAGGACAGTCAGCGCCGATTGACAACAAATCCGCTTCGCATCCTTGATAGTAAGAATGCGGAGACACAGGCGCTTCTAGCAGACGCGCCAGAGATGCACAGCTATCTTGATGATGATTCCAGGGCGGACTTTGATCGGCTTTGTGAACTTCTGCAGGCAGCAGGTCTGAGCTTTACTATCAACCAACGCCTGGTGCGTGGGCTTGATTATTACAATAAATCGGTTTTTGAGTGGACCACCACGGCGCTGGGTGCCCAGGGTACTGTTTGTGGCGGTGGTCGATACGACGGCATGGTAGCCCAGTTCGGTGGCAGAGAAACCCCCGGCGCGGGCTTCGCCATCGGTTTAGAGCGTTTGTCGCTATTGGTGGATACACTAGACGAGGAATATCAGGAAGCGGCAGACCTCTACGTGGTGGCGGCGGATGAGAGTGCTCAGATGCATGCTGTGCCGCGGATAGAGGCCCTACGTCAGGAACGCCCGGATCTGGTCATCCACATGCATTTGGGCGGAGGCAGCTTCAAAAGCCAGTTTAAACGGGCCGATAAAAGTGGGGCCGCTCTCGCCCTGGTTTACGGTGAATCGGAGGTAAGCGGGAATGTGGTCACTCTGAAGCCACTGCGAAGTGGTGGCGATCAGGTCACAGTTCCGGATGATGAACTACTGACTCGAGTCAATGCACATTTGGGTCAGGATTAGGTAGGAGTAAGGCATGGCGGATCATCTTGAAGATGATGAACAGGTAGAAGCGCTCAAGCGTTGGTGGGATGAGAATGGCAAGAGCACCATGGTTGCCATCGCGCTGGCCGTAGCAGGTACCGTGGGTTGGCAGCAATACCAGGGTTGGACAGTGAGTCAGGCAGAGCGGGCATCGGAGATGTGGGAATCTATGCAACAGGTGTTGACTACTGGAACACCTGGTGCCGAGCAGGATGCCCGTGCCATGGCGCTGACACTTAAAGAGGACTTCGGAGGCTCTACGTACGCACAGTTCGCCGCGATGCGCCTCGCCGCTCTGGATGTTGCGGCCGGTGAGCTTGACGCAGCAGAGGTCGAATTGCGCTGGGCCTTGGCCAAAGCGGGGCCCCAAACCGAGCTTGGCCAGCTTGTACAACTGCGCCTGGCTAGAGTGTTGGCGGCGCAGGAGAAAGAGGCCGCTGCACTGGCTATCTTGGAGTCCGGTGGCAGTGCTTATCCTGCGGCTTATGCGATGGCCCGGGGTGATATTCACATGGCAGCGGGTAGAGATCAGCAGGCGCTGGATGCGTACCGGGAAGCTCGCGCCGCCCTGCTGGCCCTGGGCAATCCTCCCGGAATTCTGGATATAAAAATTAACAGTCTTGAATCCAGACTCGCAGCGGGAGATGAGGCCGCATCATGATGGTGAGAAGCAGAGCGCTTTTTGTGGTGCTGGTCACCATGTTTGCCCTGTCGGGCTGCGAGACCATCACCGGGTGGTTCGAGGAGGACGAATACGATCCTACCGCCCCGGTAGAGCTGAAGGACATCAAGCAGCAGATTAACTTCAGTAAGCGCTGGTCAAAGAAAGTAGGCGATGGTCAGGGAGATGGGCTCTACAAGATCACACCGGTTCTGGTGGGTGATGTGCTCTATGTGGCGTCAGCCGAGGGCGAGATGGTTTCTCTTGATGCCGAGACCGGCAAGCAGCGCTGGAAAACCGATCTGGACGTTCCCCTGTCTGGGGGCGTTGGCTTCCATGACGGCTCCTTATTTGTCGGTGCATCGAATGGCCTTGTCCTGCGCCTGGATGCGAAAGATGGTTCTGAGTATTGGCGCGCCTCGGTCAGTGGTGAGGTTTTATCGGCTCCACAAGGTAACGGCAATCTGGTTGTTGCACAGACTTATGACGGCAAACTAATCGCCTTTGATTACGAATCTGGCGAGCAGCGCTGGGCCCACCTGAGCGATGTGCCAGTGCTGACACTTCGGGGGACCTCGACCCCCATTATGCTGGGCCAGCTTGTTATCGCAGGCTTCGCAGATGGCAAGGTGTTGGCGATTGATCAGAACAGTGGCAATGTCGCCTGGGAATCGCGCATTGCAATTCCTCAGGGGCGATCTGAGATTGAGCGAATAGTTGATATTGATGGTTCTATGACCCTGCAGGGATCTGAACTCTATGTGGCCAGCTATCAGGGTCGGGTTGCTGCGGTTGATCCTCGTACCGGGCGGAAGGTGTGGCAGCGCAATGTTTCTTCAGTCTCCGGGGTCAGTGTCGGCTTTGGCAATGTGTACACAGCGGATCAGGACGGAACCATTTCCGCTTTTCTCAGAAATGGTCAGGGCATACGCTGGCAAAATATTGAGCTGGGTTATCGGGGGCTTTCCCGTCCCACGCCGGTCTCAAGTTATCTGGCCGTTGTAGATTTTGAGGGTTATCTCCACATCTTATCTCAAGTAGATGGCGAAATTCTGGGGCGCACCAAGGCCGATGGCGATGGTGCTCGAGCGGACATGATCGCCAAAGGCAACATGCTTTACGTGTACGGCAACGGCGGTAAACTGGCGGCCTACACAATCTCCGCTAAAGACTAAATCATGCCTCCCGTTATCGCCTTGGTTGGACGACCCAATGTGGGTAAGTCCACCTTGTTCAATCAGTTAACTCGATCGCGGGATGCACTCGTGGCGGACTTTGCCGGTCTGACCAGAGACCGAAAATACGGTGAAGGCAAGCTCGGGGACACGCCTTACATCGTCATCGATACGGGCGGCATTAGTGGAGATGCATCCGGTATTGATGCCGCCATGGCGGGACAATCGATGGTGGCAATCGACGAGGCCGACGTTGTCCTTTTGATGGTAGATGGACGTGAGGGTCTGCACGCAGGGGATGAGGCGTTGGTCAAGGCGCTGCGCCAGAAAGAAAAGTCCTTTCATTTGGTTGTCAACAAGATTGACGGTGTCGGCGAGGATGTCGCCGCCAGCGATTTCTACCGCTTGGGCCTGGCCGATCTGCATACGATTGCGGCGTCTCACAATCGGGGAGTACATCGCCTTATCAGCGACGTGCTGGCGCCACTGCCAGTGGCTCAAGCGGCGGATGAAAGCCATGACCACGGCATTCGCATAGCAGTTATCGGACGACCCAACGTCGGTAAGTCGACCCTAGTGAACAGGCTACTCGGCGAGGATAGAGTGGTTGTCTTCGATCAGCCGGGGACAACACGCGACAGTATTTATATCGACTACGAGCGGCGCGACCAGCACTACACATTGATTGATACCGCGGGAGTACGCCGTCGTAAAAATGTGAGGGAATCGGTAGAGAAATTTTCCATTGTTAAAACCCTGAAGGCCATCGCGGATGCCCACGTCACTGTTTTGGTGATGGATGCTCATGAGGGCATAGTGGAGCAGGATTTACATCTGCTTGGGCAGTGCATTGATGCAGGTCGCGGCTTGGTCGTGGCGCTCAACAAGTGGGATGGCATTGATGCTGACGAGCGGGATTGGATTAAATCAGAACTGCATCGGCGCCTACAATTCATTGACTATGCAGATATCCACTTCATATCTGCTCTTCATGGTACCGGGGTAGGACACCTGTACGACTCGATCCATCAGGCCCACAAAGCGGCAACAACCGCACTGAGTACTAACAAACTCACGCGGATACTTGAGGATGCGGTGGCGTCCCACCCACCTCCCTTGGTCAATGGCCGACGGATAAAGCTTCGCTATGCCCATGCCGGAGGGCAGAATCCACCAATTGTGGTGATTCATGGTTCACAGACCGATGCGCTACCCGCGAGCTACTCCCGCTATCTTGAGAAAACTTTTCGACGGGTGCTCGAGCTTCACGGGACGCCAATACGAATTGAACTGCGGACTGGCGAAAACCCCTATGCTGGGAAGCGCAATAAACTGACCCAGCGCCAAGTCCAGCGCCGCAGAAGGCTGATGTCACACATCAAGAAAGCGGAAAAGAAAAAGAGCCAAAAAAAGCGCCGATAGACCATTTTCTTTGTGAATGCCTGTAATACCATGCATTTATTTTAAAAATACCATTAAAGTCCGTAAACTCGCGCCCATCACTCGCAGGTATTCAGCCTGCGGATCCCGGCGTTCACACAAAGAGGCATCAACATGGGACTCTATCTCGATACGATCAAGTCTTTAGAAGGGGTTGTTCAGGGGCAGGGCGCTGCCTGGGCAGACATCAGCCCGGAGCATGCGGCTCGCATGAAGCTTCAAAATCGCTTTCAAACGGGACTTGATATTGCCCGTTATACCGCTGATCTGATGCGTGCGGACATGGCGGCTTACGATGCGGATACGGCGAGTTACACCCAGTCTTTGGGATGCTGGCACGGATTTATCGGCCAGCAAAAATTGATCTCGATCAAGAAGCACTTCGGCACAACAGATAAGAAATACCTGTATCTGTCGGGTTGGATGATTGCAGCGCTGCGTTCTGAATTTGGCCCATTACCCGATCAGTCCATGCATGAGAAAACCTCGGTACCGAGCTTGATTGAAGAGTTGTATACCTTTCTTCGCCAAGCCGATGCTCGTGAGCTCGGAGGCATGTTTCGCCAGTTGGATGCGGCCAAAAAGGCGGGCAATGAGGTGGAAGTTCAGAGCCTGACAAAACGGATTGATCAGTTTCAAACCCATGTAGTGCCAATCATTGCGGATATTGACGCCGGCTTTGGTAATGAGGAGGCCACCTATCTACTGGCAAAGAAAATGATAGAGGCGGGTGCCTGCGCTATCCAGATCGAGAATCAGGTGTCTGATGAGAAGCAGTGCGGGCATCAGGACGGCAAGGTGACCGTGCCTCACGCTGATTTTCTCGCGAAAATCAGGGCAATTCGCTACGCCTTTCTTGAGCTTGGTGTCGATAACGGCGTCATCGTTGCCCGAACTGATTCTTTGGGAGCTGGTCTGACCAAGCAAATAGCGGTGACTAACGAACCGGGGGATCTTGGGGACAAATACAACAGCTTTCTCGATGGGGAGTACATCGATAGCGCCGAAGACATCGCCAACGGTGATGTTGTCGTCAAAGCCAATGGCAAGCTTCTAAAACCCGCGCGTCTAGCCTCGGGTCTGTTCCAGTTCAAGAAGGGGTCAGGCGAGGATCGCGTCGTGCTCGATTGCATCACATCGTTACAAAATGGCGCGGATCTCCTTTGGATCGAAACCGAGAAGCCTCACGTTGGACAAATTGCAGGTATGGTGAATCGGATTCGCGAGGCGGTGCCCTCTGCGAAGTTGGTTTACAACAATAGCCCCTCCTTTAACTGGACTCTCAGTTTCCGTCAGCAAGTTTTCGATGCTTGGTCCGAGGCCGGGCAGGATACTTCCGCCTACGAGCGGGCTGACTTGATGAGTGCCTCTTATGACGATACTGAACTTGCAGCTGAAGCGGACCGTCGGATCCAGTCCTTCCAGGCCGATGCGGCCAGAGAGGCGGGTATCTTCCATCATCTGATTACCTTGCCCACTTACCACACGGCTGCGCTATCTACGGACAATTTGGCCAAAGAATACTTTGGTGATGCCGGCATGTTGGGGTACGTTGCCGGGGTTCAGCGAAAGGAAATCCG
>Ga0255757_10001084_pt1 | contig 26649 bp, 26 predicted proteins | sample 071ome_27_FD_179957 | JGI IMG/M metagenome (GOLD analysis project Ga0255757, IMG submission 179957) | Coastal salt marsh microbial communities from the Groves Creek Marsh, Skidaway Island, Georgia - 071409AT metaG (version 2) | ecosystem: Environmental > Aquatic > Marine > Intertidal zone >...
CCCGCAGATCGAGGAGGTCTCGGCTCACTCGGAGCTCCCTCGGGAACGTCGACTGCAGCACCGTCCCGTCGCTCCGGGTGACCTGGACATCGAGACCGTCGAAGGGACCGCGCTCGGGGAACCGCTCATCGATCCGCCGGGAGAGCACCACCTGAGTGGCCTCCACCAGAGAGTCGTCGACAGCCTCATAGAGCCGTCCCTCCGTGAGCCGGTAGGAGATGATCCCCACACCAACCGAGGCGAAGGCGGTCACGACGGCGAGGGCGAGCGCGACCCGCAGACGGAGACTCACGACTCGCCGACCCTCGCCGTGTAGCCGACACCACGCACCGTGTGGATCAGCCGCTCCGCTCCGTCCTCCTCGGTCTTGCGGCGGAGATAGCCGATGTAGACGGCGAGATTCTTCGAGTCGGGTCCGAAGTCGTAGTTCCAGATCCGCTCATAGATCGTCGAGTGGTCGAGCACGATCCCCGCGTTGCGGACAAGCAGCTCCAGCAGGTCGAACTCGGTCTTGGAGAGCTCGAGTCGCCGGCCACCCCTCGTCGCGACCCGACCGGCCGGGTCGATCGACAAGTCGCCCAACTCGAGCTGATCCCCGACCTCGGCCTCGGGGCGGATGCGCCGGGTGAGCGCCCGGAGCCTCGCGAAGAGCTCACCCAGATCGAACGGCTTCGTGACGTAGTCGTCGGCACCCGCATCCAGCCCGGCGACCCGGTCGCTCGGCTCCGTCCGCGCGGTCAGCATCAGAATCGGGAGGGTGCTCCCCTCGGACCTCAGCACCCGACAGACCGTCAGCCCGTCGATGATCGGCATCGACACGTCGAGCACCACGATGTCAGGGGTCAGCGAGCGAACGGACTCGAGCGCCGCCGCGCCGTCGGCGACGGTCTCCACCTCGTACCCCTCGAGGTGCATGGCGCGAGCGAGCGACTCTCGGACCGCTCGGTCATCCTCCGCGATGAGCACCTTCACGTGACGAGTACACCAGATCGGGGTAAGGGAGCGGTGAGAATGACCCGGTGCGTATCCGGCCCGCCCACCTGTTGATCGCACTCGCGACCGCTGTCGGGGCACTGCTCCGATCCGGTGTCGGCGGACTCATCGATCAGGTGTGGATCGCGACCCTGCTCGTCAACACCGTGGCCTGCCTGGCAGCGGGCCTCGTTGTCGGTTCGACCGGGGCGAAGCCGGTCGTCCGCCGCATCGCCCTCGTCGGTCTCCTCGGGGGCCTCTCGACCTTCGCCACCGTCGCCGAGGAACTCCGTCGCCTCCTCGCCGCCGGTGATGCCGTCCCCGCGGTGACGGTCGTTCTCGTCACCGTGGTCGCCTGCCCCATCGCGTTCACCATCGGACGAGGGGGCGCAACCCGATGAGCTGGGTCCTCTTCGCCGTCGCGGCCATGATCGGAGGCACGATCCGCGCGATCGCGGTCGAGCGTCTCGGCCCCCGAGGCACGACCCTCGTCAACCTCGTTGGTTCGTTCATGCTCGGCATGGTCATCGCCACCAGTGCCGACTCCGACACCACACGGATACTCGCCACCGGGTTCTGCGGATCACTGACTACCCTGTCGGGACTGGTCGCGGACTCGGTCGGTGGCGGCACCTCTGTCGCCTACACACGACGCCTCACGCTCGAGACCGCGGCCGGCGTCGCGGCCGCCGCGCTGGGCTACCTCCTGGCCGGGTGACGGTCAGGCGATCGCGTTGACACGCACCGGTAGCCGGCGCGGACCGCGGATCTGACCGACGCTCCAGGTCACCTCACCGTCGACGGTGAAGGCCGGGAAACGCGCAACGAACTCCTCGACGGCGACCTTCAGCTCGAGTCGAGCGAGGTTCGAACCCAGACAGCGGTGGATCCCGAGCCCGAAGGCTCCGTGACGGTTCTCCTGGCGATCGATCACGAACTCGGTCGCGCGGTCGAACTGCGCTGGGTCACGATTGGCCGCCGGGAACGGGAGGAGCACCCAGTCATTCGCCTTCATCGGGCAGCCGTGGAAGTCGTGATCCTCCCTGACGAGGCGAGCCATGGTCACCGGTGCGTAGGCCCTCAGGAACTCCTCGAGGGCGAACAGCATCACCTCGGGGTCATCGACGAGACGCTGGAGGTCATCGGGATGAGTCCCGAGGTGCCAGATCGATGAACCGATCGCCGACCATGTCGTGTCGATCCCGGCCACCAACAGCAAGACGATCGAACCGCGAACGTGCTCGATCGAGAGCTTCTGCCCCTCGATCTCCACGCCGAGCAGATAGCTCGTCAGGTCGTCGCGCGGGTTCGCGCGGTGCTCCTCGATCTGCTCGGTGAGGTAGTCGTCGAGACGCTGCATGAACTCCAGGCGCGCCTCGACCGGCTCGTTGATCCGCTCGAGCACGTCGTGGACGAAGCCCCGGAAGAGCTCCTCGTCCTCGGTCGGGAAGCCGAGCATCCGCGCGATCACGTTGACCGGGATGCTCTGCGCGTACTGCACCGCCGCGTCGACCACGGACTCACCGGGGGTGATCTCACCCATACGGTCGAGGAGCTCGCGGCACAGCCTGCGGACCTCCGGCTCCCACGCGGCGATGACCTTCGGTGAGAACGGTGGGAGCAGCAGTCGGCGGGCGATGTTGTGGAACGGCGGGTCGCTGGTGATCGGCGGCGCGGGACCGACTGGCGCCTCGATCAGCGGTCGACCGGTGTTGACCACCACCCCCTGGGAGGTGAAGTGATCGGTGTCGTAGGCGATCTCGTGCACGAGCTCGTGGGTGAACGGGGCCCACAGGCCGCCGTAGCGGTCACTGTGCGCGACCGGACAGCCCGAGGCCTGGAACTCCGCCCAGATGTCGTGAGCGCGCTCGTTGTACTCGGGAACGGCGTGGTCGAAGTCGTTCTCCCAGTCGCTGACGGGCCCATAGACGTCGGTCATGGCTCTCCCTCAATCCTCGATCTCGATGGCGAACTCGGGGCAGTTGGCCACCGCCAGTCGCGCCTTGTCCTCGAGGTCGGCGGCCACGGTGCCGTCACCGATCACCACGGCGGTTCCGTACTCGTCCACATCGAAGAGTTCGGGGGCGAGGGCGAAACAACGGTTGTGCCCCTGGCATTTGTCGGAGTCGACAGTCACTCTCATGTGCGCACCCTACGTCCTCGGCCGCCAACGATCTCATCCGGATCGCTCAGTCACCGACGACCCCCGGTCGGTAACGTCGTCCGGGTGACCGTGGTGCTCGCAGCCGAGAGTTCTGGGTGGATCGGTGATCTCACCGGATGGCTGACCGATGTCTCAGGTGCCTGGTGGTTCCTGATCGTGATCACTGTGATCGCCCTGCTCGACTCGGTGGTGCCGATCGTCCCGAGCGAGACGACCGTCATCATCGGCGGGGTGGCCGCCGGTCTCGGCGAGCAGAACCTCCTGCTCGTGATCGCCGCCGGAGCCATCGGCGCCTTCATCGGGGACAACCTCGCCTACGTCATCGGAGCGCGACTCACCGGTTGGATCGAGCGTCGGGCCGAGCGCCGACCCCAGTTGCGCGACCGCCTCGACCGCGCGACGGTGATGATCCGCGACCGGGGTGGTCTCCTGCTCGTCACCGCCCGGTTCATACCCGGTGGGCGGACCGCGCTCACCGTGTCGTGCGGGGTGACCCGTCAACCCCGACGATGGTTCGCCGGCTGGGTCGTGGTCGCCGTCACGATCTGGGCGACCTACTCGGCCGTCCTCGGCAGCATCTTCGGCAAGACCTTCTCCGACAACCACACGCTCGCCTTCCTCATCGCCTTCGGGACCGCGCTGGCCATCAACGTCCTGATCGAGGTGGTCCGGCACCTGCGTCGACGGTCGGCCGGCTCCGATACATCCACCGTCGACTGACAGACTCGGGACGTGAACGTCTCAGAGGCCGTCGCCACCCGCAAGTCGATCAGGGCGTTTCTCCCGAACCCCGTTCCCGACGATGTGATCAGAGCCCTGTTAGCCGGCGCGGCGAGAGCGCCGAGTGGTGGCAACGTGCAGCCCTGGCGCGTCTACGTGGTGAACGGCGACTCCATGGACGACCTGCTCACCTATCTCGACGGGTGCGAACCGGTGGAGGAACCCGAGTACGAGATCTACCCGCAGGGTCTGTGGGAACCGCATCGGACCGCGCGGTTCGAGCTCGGCGAGCAGATGTACAGCCTGCTCGGCGTCCCCCGCGAGGACAAGGAGGGCCGTCTGCGCCAGTTCGCTCGGAACGCCCGGTTCTTTGACGCACCCGCGGCGATCTTCACGTTCATCGACCGGCGATTCGGACCCCCGCAGTGGTCCGACCTCGGCATGTTCCTCCAGACGTTCATGCTGCTCGCGAGGGAACTCGGCCTCCACACCTGCCCACAGGAGTACTGGTCGACGCGGCACGGCGCCATCAGCCGCTTCGTCGGCGCTCCGGAGAACGAGATGCTGTTCTGCGGGATGGCGATCGGCCAGGCCGATCCCGAGGCGCCCGTGAACCGTCTCGAGAGCGAGCGTCTCGCGGTCGACGAGTTCGCCGTCTGGATCTGATCGGAGCGACCGAGTCGCCCCGGCGTCACTCGCCGAGTCGCAGGTGGAACCCCTCGGGGACCACCAGATGGCGCGGGTCGACCGCGGCGACCGACGGCACTCCCGAACCGAGGAGCGCCGAGTCCAGACCGTTGCGGAGGATGTCGAGCACGTTCTCGACGCCAGCCTGACCGTTCGCCGCGAGACCCCACAGATAGGCGCGGCCGATCATGACCGCCCGGGCCCCGAGCGCAACCGCCTTGAAGACATCGCTCCCCCGGCGGACACCACCGTCGAGCACCACCTCGACCCGGTCGCCGACCTCGGAGGCGATGTGATGCAGCGCCCGGAGCGGCGACGGCGTGCCGTCGAGGTTGTTGCCACCGTGATTCGAGACCGAGATCGCCGAGAAGCCCGCATCGGCAGCGCGGCGGGCATCGCCCACTGTCATGACCCCCTTGGCCATGCACGGCCCGCCCCACTCCGAGGTGAACCAGGCGAGGTCATCCCAGGTCGGCGGCGGGGTTCCCATCCACTGCCCGTACGCACCGAAGAAACCAGGGGCGCGCTCACCGCCGGCGATCTGCGCCGGAGTGAGCATGTTGGGCGTGGTCAGATCGGGAAGCGATCCCGAGCGCAGGTACCGCCACAGCCAGGTGGGACGGCTGAGCGCCGCCGGAGCCTGACGGATCATGGTGCGGAGATCGAGACGCTCGGGTAGTGGGGGTGAGCCCCAGTCACGGCTGTGGCTGAACGACCAGTCGAGGGTCAGGATCACGGCGCGCGCCCCAGCAGCGCGGGCACGCTCCATCTGCCCTGCCATCCAGTCGCGATCGTTGATCCAGTACATCTGGAAGAAGAGATCCGGGTTCGCCTCGACGACCTCCTCCATCGGCTTCGAACCGAACGACGACAGACCGACCGCGACCCCCCGGGCCGCAGCGGCTCGGGCGACGGCGACCTCACCATCGGGGTGCACCGCCTGCACCCCAGTCGGGTACACCACCACCGGCATCGACAGGTCAACGCCGAGCAGTCGCGTCGCGAGATGACGTTCAGCCGGCTTGTCAGCGATAACCGGTACGAGGCCGATCTGATCGAAGGCCGAACGGTTGCCGTCGAGGGTGAGGCCGGCCTCAGAGCCGGCGACGAGCGCATCGCGCACCGGCCAGGGGAGGATGCGCTCCGCCCGCCGACGTGCCTCGGCGACCGACTCGAACCAAGAGTTCCCCATCGATCGCAGGCTACCGAGCATCCGCTGCCGGGTCGCCCGGAGAGCGACCCCTCCACCCTGGTCTATGGTCCGACGATGGACATCGCCAGCATCAACGGGGTCAATCTCGCGTTCACCGATTCCGGTCCAGTCGACGGCGGGCGAACCGTGGTGTTCAGCCACGGACTGCTCATGGACCACGAGATGTTCGAGCCCCAGATCGCCGCCCTCGCCGGACAGCATCGAGTGATCACCTGGGACGAGCGGGCGCACGGCGAGACCCGCGCACCCGGGCCGTTCAGCTACTGGGACTCGGCTCGCGACCTCACCGGGCTCCTCGACCACCTCGGTGTCGACACCGCCGTGCTGGCCGGGATGTCCCAGGGGGGATTCCTCTCATTGCGCGCCGCACTCGCCTCCCCCGAGCGCATCCAGGCACTCGTGCTCATGGGCAGCCAGGCCGGCCTCGAGGACCCGGAGAAACAGGCCTCCTACGAGGTCCTCCACCAGGTGTGGCTCGACCAGGGTCCGGAGCCCGTGCAGGAGATCGTCGCCGGCATCATCCTCGGCGAAGGCGAGTGGGCCTCGTGGTACGCGAAGTGGGCGACCTGGGCCGAACGCGACCGGAACGAGTTCACCCACGCGTTCCGCTGCCTCAGCGACCGCGACGACATCACCGAGCGACTCGGTGAGATCACCTGCCCAACACTGGTGATCCACGGCACCGCCGACGCCGCCATCCCCATGGAGCGGGCACGCGAGATGGCCGACGGACTGGGGGGCTCGACCGCGTTCGTCGAGATCGATGGCGGCACCCACGCCTGCAACCTCACGCATCCGGGGCCGGTCAACGAGGCGATCCTCGCTTTCTTGACCTCCCTCGACTGAGCTATCCCGGCGGAGCCGAGGCGACGAGTCAGGCGCGGACCGCGTCGAGCAGATCGCGGCAGCGCTCTGCCGATGCCTCATCGGTCACCGGGATCGAGAACTCGATGCGGTCGCACCGGGGCCCATAGCGCTCGCGGAGTTGCGCGGCGATCGTGTCATGGGTGCCAATGGTCGCAACGGTGTGGAGGATCTCATCGTCGACGACCATCGCCAGTTCCTCCCAGCGGCCCGCCTTGGAGAGCGACGCGGCCCGGTCGGCCTCGTCCTCCCATCCGTGCAGTTCGAAGACGCGCCGATAGGCCGGCGTCGAGAGGTAGAAGGCAACCCGCGCGCGAACCGTCCGGGTGACGGCATCGAGGGTCTCCTCGTCGGCGGCGGTCCCGATGAGCGGCTTCATACAGACTTCCACCGCGTCGGTCGACCGACCGGCCCGAGCGGCGCCCTCAGCGACGGCCGGCAGCACCGACTCGTCGATGAACCTCGTGGTGCAGATTGGGTGCAGACGGACGCCATCGGCCACCTCACCGGCCACCGCGCACATTCGTGGCCCGATGGCGGCGACGTGGATGGGGATGTCGGGGTGCTCGATCGGGCCCGGATCGAAGAGCGGCACCATGAGGCTGAGGTTGAAGTGCTCACTCTCGAACTGGAGCGGCGTGCGGTCCTGCCAGCACGCCCAGACCGCGCGGATCGCTCCGATGGTGTCGAGCATCCACGGGGCCGGGGCGTGCCACTCCATGCCGAAGCGGCGGCGGATGTGGCCGCGAACCTGTGTGCCGAGTCCGAGCAGGAACCGACCACCGGACAGTCGAGAGAGCGTCCACGCCGACATCGCGGTCGTCGCCGGAGAACGCGGGAACGCCATGGCCACCGATGTCCCCAACTGGATCGAGCCCGTCGCCATCGAACCCAACGCCAGCAACTGGTACGGATCCCACTTGGTCTCCTCCACCAGCACCGCGTCGAGACCCACCCTCTCCGCGAGGGCCGCGCCCTCGGCGAACGAGGACGGATCAAGTGGGGTCTCGGGCTCCCTCAGACCAGGATCGAGCTTTCCGAGCGGGAGCAGAGATTCGACGAGCACGTCGACAGCGTCGCCGATCACCTCACCGGCGGACGAGACGGACCCGGAATGCGTCGAACCACCACCGGGTTGGTTCAGCACATGCCCTCCCCCAGTTCGATCATCGACCAGGTGCTCGACGCCACCATCGCACCCGGCTTCACCGCCGTCGGATCCAGCGTTCGTCGCCGACTCTCCGACTGGGGTCCCCCGGTCGAGCGGGACCTGTCGGGGGAGACCTTCGTGATCACCGGCACCACCTCGGGAATCGGCTTCGAGATCGCGTGCGGACTCGCCGCGGCCGGTGCGAGGGTGATCACCGTCGGCCGGGATCGCGTCCGCACCGAGGCGTCAGCGGCCGACATTGGGGCCGAGCCGGTGGTGGCCGACATGTCGGACCCCGACGCGGTGCGCGAGGCCTGCCGCATCATCATCGCCGAGACCGATCGGATCGATGGACTCGTGCACAACGCCGGTGCGCTGTTGGACGTCCGAACCGAGAACGCCGGAGGCATCGAGACCACGATCGCCGCGCAAGTCATCGGCCCATTTCTGATGACCAGCCTGCTCCTCGAGCGACTGTCGAGTGACCGTCCCACCGATCCCGGCCGGGTGATCACCGTGTCCTCCGGCGGGATGTACGCCGCTGGGCTCTCGGTTGGCTCACTCCAGATGAGCGCCGACGACTACCGGGGATCCGAGCAATACGCCCGGGCGAAACGGGCGCAAGTAACCCTCAACGAGATGTGGGCGCACCACGTCGACCCGAAGCGGGTGGTCTTCCACGCCATGCACCCCGGTTGGGCCGACACCCCAGGTGTGCGGACTTCCCTCCCTCGCTTTCACCGGGTTCTGTCCCCCGTGCTGCGTTCCCCAGCCGATGCCGCCGACACCGTGCTCTGGCTGTTGGCCTCCGAGGAGGGCGCCGCCTCGAGCGGCGGGTTCTGGCACGACCGTCGACTGCGCCCGATCCACCGCCTGCCGACGACACGCCGCACCGACACCTCCGACCGGCGCCGTCAACTCTGGGAGTGGGTGACCGAGATCGCTGGTGCTGACCCCGAACGGAGCCTCTGAACCTCGCGAACGGGTTCGGTCAGCCGGCGAGGGTGTTGCCGAAGATCTGCCAGGCCAGGGCTGACTTGGCCGTCAGGCTCAGCACCAGGTAGACGCGCTCCCCGTAGAGGTAGTCGGACCATCGTCCGATCCCCCGGTACTGCAGCCACTGGTTGAGGGCGAACAGGTTGAAGAAGATGAAGAGGCTGATCAGGATGCCCCACACGAACGCAGGGAACTCGGGCTGTCCAGACGGTCCGATCACATAGATGAACAACACCACCCAGGGCACACCACCGGCGATACAGCCGAACCAGAACGGGCTCCACCAGACCGGCTTGCCGGGGCGGTTCACCACCTCCATGATCCAGCCGAAGAGGATCATGGCGGCGTTCGCGCCGGCGAGACCGAGCAGGGCCGCGATGTCGGAGATCCCGAACACCATGGCGATGAGGATGATCATGAGCGTCGACGAGAGCGAGTACTCCACCCAGCGGAAGCGGTTCTGCTGACGAGCGAGTTCACCGAGGTAGCCACGCCGACCGACGCTCGAGACGATGCCGTGGAAGACCGCCGACAGGATCAGGAAACCCGCGGCACCCCAGGCGACCGGGACCTCGAACATCTTCTCGAGGCGGGCCGGGTCGAGGCGACCATTGGGCGCGTCGTTCCAGAAGTAGGAGGCGACCGGGAGGGCGAAGTCGTTGGCGAGCACCAGCACAGCCACGGCCTGCGCGGCGTGGAGCACGGTCGCGATCACATTGAGCCGCTGCAGCCGCGCGGCGCGGTCGACGGGAATCGAGTCGCTCGTCGTGGTCGTGGTCGTGGCCGTGGTCATGATGTCGCTCCCTCTCTGGGTTCAGCCGACTGCAACCGACGACCTCGATCGAATGTTCCGATGTCGTCGGGCGGCGGTGAGACACAGTACCGAGAGGCCCGCCGCCGCTGCCGCTGCCACACCGGCCGCGACCGGATCACCCGTGGCATCGGTGAGACGGCCCGCCACCACCGGTGCGACACCGCCTCCGATCGCGACCAGCAAGGCGACGGCTCCCATGAGCGAGCCGAAGTCGTCGGCCGGCAGCACGTCGCGAGCCACGATGCCATCGAGAGCGGACAGCGCCCCGATCGATGTCCCTGCCAAGACGGTGTAGACCGCGGCGATCAGCGGGGAGCCCGCAACCAGGACGACCAGACATGAGCCGGCGACACAGAGCCTGGCGACCGCGAGCAGACGCCATGAGCCGGTTCGGGACAGGGCTCTCCTGAGCGGGAGCCGTCCCAGAAGTTGGAGCAGTCCTCGCGCCCCCGCGAATCCGGCCGCACTCGCTGCTGACAGACCCGCCCACCGCATGATCGACACCTGGAAGACGAGAAGCATCGAGATGGCGGCCGCCGCGCTGACCGAGGCGAGCACGAACCAGCGGATGACCGGGTCTCGCATCGAATCGACGATCGCCGACCTCCATCTGCGACCGGAGAGCTCGGCTCCACCGATCCTCGTGTCGATGGTTCGCGATGCGATGAGGAACGCCACGAAGGCGCAACCCGCGGGGATCTCGATCGCCAGACGCCACCCGAGCGTCGATCGGAGTACCTCGGTGAGCGGGATCGCGATCGGTGAGGCGACCGCACCCCAGATGGTCAGCCTGATGATCCTCTCCATCGACCGATCCGGATCGAGGCGCACGATCAGTGACTGCGTCAGCGAATAGAAGCCTGCTGAGCCGGTGAGACCTCCACCGATCGCGAACAGCGCTCCGAAGAGCAGCGGGTCGGAGACACGACCCGCGGTCCCGAGAGCGACCGCCCCCAGCGGTCCGAGGACTCCGAAAATCGGAATCGGCCCTCGTCGGTCGAGCAACCGTCCGGTCACGAGCGCGAGTACCCCGACGAGTGCCTGCGCCGCGCCGAATGATGCGCCGAGAGCCGCGGCGCTCATCTCGAGATCGTCACCGATGTCGTCGAAGAGCACCCCGAATCCGTAGAACCACGACCCGTAGACGCAGATGGTGAGGACGCCGAGGATGTCGACCTGACGGTCACCTCTGATCCGACGTCCCGTCATCGACGCATCATCTCATCGATGCTCCTCAGAACAGTGGCCAAACGCCTCCAGCCATCTCCCAGTGGCGTCAACCGAGCCTTCGGGACCCATCTCGCTGCAGTCGAGCGCTCCGAACTCATGCGTCCGCCAATACTCCGCCGGCTCGCGAAACCGAACCGCGTCTCTCTGTTCATGACAAGGTGGTCATGTGGTCGGTGAAGTCAGCGTGCTTCTCCCCGTTCTGAACGAACGGGAGAACTTGGAATTCCTCGTTCCCGAATTGATCTCGAGCCTCCGGGACGTCGTCGATCGCTTCGAGGTGGTGGTCGTCGATGACTCCTCCGATGACGGAACCGCGGAACTCATGGACGGCCTGAGACGAACCGAACCGGCGCTTCGGTACATCTCGCGGGAGGGTCGCCCTCGGTCTCTTCCAGACTCAATCCTCGATGGTGTCGACGCCGCGAGTTTCGAGTTCGTCGCGTGGATGGACGCCGATGGCTCGATGCGCCCCAGTGACCTTCAACGCCTGCTCTCCGCGACCACTGATCTGGACATGACGAACGCTGTTGTGGTCGGCTCGCGCTTCGTGCCGGGCGGGGGGTTCAAGGGAGTGGTCGAGGTCGGCAAGACGCCCCTTCGCCACATAATCAGGAACATCAGACAGTCGAATGACTCAATTCTCGCCGTCGCCCTGAGTGGGCTTCTCCACTACTACCTCTGGATATCCATGCAGCGTTGCTGTCGCGACCTCGCGAGTGGATTCATCGTGATGAGTCGATCACGAGCGCGAGAGATCGGCATCACTGGCGGCTACGGCGACTACTGCCCGCGGCTGATCTTCCTCGCCCATCTGACGGGAATGACGATCGTTGAGGTGCCGTACGTCATCCAGTTGAGGGTCCACGGATCTTCGAAGACCGGAGCCACGATCAAGCAATTGGTTCGACGAGGGATGCCGTATCTGACAACTCCCTGGTCGACTCGACGGGAGTTCAGAAAGGCGCTCCCACATGCCGGCTGATCGAGGACGGAGGTCGTCCCCTGTCGGGATCGACCACGTTTCGACGACGGACCGGACCCCGGACTGCGTCTCGTGCGGTAGCGAACTCGCGACCGCGTGGAGCACCCCCGACGGCACCGCCTGGTTGTGTCGAGAGTGCGCCACCCTCCACGGCCTCGGCTGCCCCTGAGGGCAACCCTCACTCGATCCGGAGACCGCTGATCGCGCGCGAGATCACCAGCTGCTGGATCTCGCTCGTGCCCTCGAAAATGGTATGGATCTTCGCGTCGCGGTGCCAGCGCTCCACCGGGTACTCCCTGGTGTAGCCGTAGCCGCCGAGGATCTGGATCGCCTCCTCGGTGACGCGCACCGCCACCTCTGAGGCCTTCCACTTGCTCATCGAACCCTCGGCGTTCGTGAAGCCGCCGTTGCGCGCCAGCCACGCCGCTCGCCAGATCAGCAGACGGCTGGCGTCAATCTCGGTGATCATGTTCGCGAGCTTGAACGCGATGGCCTGGTTCATGATGATCGGCTTGCCGAAGGCATGACGCTCCTTGGCGTACTCGAGCGAGTACTCGTACGCGGCCCGGGCGATGCCGAGGGCCTGGGCGCCGACGGTCGGCCTCGTCGCCTCGAAGGTCGACATCGCGGGCTGCTTCTGGCCGGTCGAACCCTGCTCGCGCGCCCGGGCGAGCTTCGCGTCGAGGCGCTCCTTGCCGCCGAGGAGGCACGAACCGGGTACGCGCACATCATCGAGGACGACCTCGGCGGTGTGGCTGGCTCGGATGCCGTGCTTCATGTACTTCTGGCCCTGCGACAGACCCTTGGTGCCCGGCGGGATCACGAATGAGGCCTGGCCCCGACCCCGCAACTCAGGATCGACCGCGGCGACGACCACGTGGATGTCAGCGATGCCACCGTTGGTGATCCAGGCCTTGGTCCCGTTCAACACCCATTCGTCGTTCGCCTCGTCGTAGACGGCGCGGGTGCGCAGGTTCGACACATCGCTGCCGGCATCGGGCTCGCTCACGCAGAAGGCACCGAGCATCACTTTGTCGGCATCCCCGTAGCACTGCGGCACCCACTCCATGACCTGCTCGGGGGTGCCGATACCGGCGATGCCGGCGGCGGCGAGACCTGACCCCATGATCGCCATGCCGAGACCGGCGTCCCCCCAGAAGATCTCCTCAACGGCGACCGGCAGGGTGAGTCCCGACCCGTCCTGCATGGCATTCATGAGGAACTCCCAGCCGTAGAGGCCGATCTTGGCGGCCTCCTCGACGATCGGATAGGGAAACTCCTCGCGCTCATCCCACTCGTGGGCGGCCGGTCGCATGACATCCGCGGCGAAGCCGTGGGTCCAATCGCGGATCTGCTGCTGTTCGTCGTTGAGGGCCAGGGAGAAGTCGCTCATGGCCCTAAGTTACCGATGGGTAGGTGCCGTGGCCACCTTGGAGCTCAACCGTCGACCGCAGTCGAATCAACCGTCGACCGCAGTCGATGCGCCAAGAGCGAGCAGACCGGGCGCGATGGTCTCGATGATCAACTTGGCGCCGGGGCGGTACACGTGCACCCCGTCCCACCGGAAGTCGAGGTCGGTCGCGATCGATTCATCGGCGCACCACGCCGCCGGACCGGAGACGAACTCCACCCCGGCCGTTGCCGCAGCGAAACCCGAGAGCAGGTCGTTCAGGTGAGCCACCCGAGCGTCGTCGCCCCGCTCAGGCAGGGCGGGCACACCCGCGCCGTCGACGTCGACCGGTCGCATGCACGCCACCTCGAGCAGTGCCACCGTCGCACCGCCGGCGACCACCGGAGCGACCGCGGACCCGAGCCGATCCACGAACATCGCATCCCAGTCGAGCGAGCCGAAGGCGAGGCCCACTCCGTCGATCTCGATGTCGAGCACATCCCAGGCGCCGAGCACCACGAGGGCGACCCCACCGTCAGCCGCTCGTCGCGCCCAGCGATCGAGCACCCCCTCACACATCACCATGTCCAGCGAGAACGGTTGTGAGGAACGGACGATGCCCGACTCGTGGATCGAGCATCCGTCCGATGAGCCGTCGACCACCTCGAAGTACTCCTCCACCCCCGACGGGAGGTTGACCGCCAACGAGCCAGCCTGGGAGTCACCGAGGATGACCAGCCGGACCGGCTCCTCCGGGACGACCAACGGCAGGGTCGTCGTCGGGACGACCGTCGAAGCGACGGTTGTCGACACCGAGGTCACCTCGTCGGCAGGCGCGCTCGTCGTCTCAGTGGTCGAGACGTCGCCACCACCGTCACTCGCGGTCGTCGGCACCACAGGCTCAGACGCCTCGTCTCCCGCGGGCGACGGGACGACCGAGTCGTCGTCAGGCGCGAGGACGAACTCCTGCTCCTCGCCGCCGACCGACGGGTCGAACTCGTCGACCGCGACGAAGGCGAGCGCTATCACCGCCACCGAACCGGCGGCGACACCGGCGACCAACCTCCGCCCCGGGGCTCGGCGCGCCCACCACCGGCCGAGCGCCCCCGCGCGGAGGGGAACCTCGACCATCCGGTAGGCCGCCTCGGAGACGACCGCGGTCACCACGGAGGCGACCACGAAGACACCGACGCGCCCATCGGTCGCGCCGAGGATCACGAACACGGGCCAGTGCCAGAGATACAGACCGTAGGAGCGTCGGCCGACAGCGACGATCCCCCGGTTGCCGAGCAGGAGTCGAGCGCCGGAGGCGGCCGGATGCACGACGACAGCGATCGCGACGACGGAGGCCAGTGCCGTCAGCGCGAGCACCCACGGGTACATGACCCCCGAGGTGACGTCGGCGGTGACGAAGGCGCAACCGAGAACACCGAGGGCGACGCCGAGGGTGACATCGAGAGGTCGAGAGGGAAGGCGCGCGAGCTCCGGTCGACGCCAGGGCCGCCAGACGAAGGCCGCGGAGGCTCCGACGAGCAGCCCACTCGCCCGGGTCGGCGTCGACAGATACGCGAAGTTGATCCGGTCGGCACCCGAGACCGGCCAGCCCATCGGCGTCGACCCACCGCGCACCACCCACCAGGCCAGCAAGTAGGCCGCGACCGCCCCCGCGAGCACCAGCGCAGTCTGGCGACGCGCGGAGCGGGTGCGTCGGAGAAGCCACATCAATGCGAGCGGCCAGAGCACATACCACTGCTCCTCCACCGCGAGGCTCCACAGGTGTCGCAGCAGTGGAGGGTCCCCGGCGGCGAAGTAGGGGACGTCACCGACGACCTGCCCCCAGTTGGCCAGATACCCGACCGCCCACGGCAGATCGCGACGCATCTGACTCGCCTGCTCCGGGGACCCCCAGAGGAGAACCCACACCGAGGTGACCGCCAGCACGAGAAACAACGCCGGCAGCAGCCGACGCGCCCGACGAACCCAGAATGAACGGAGCGACACCCCGGCCGAGCGCTCATGCTCCTCGAGCAGCAGGGTGGTGATCAGATAGCCCGAAACCACGAAGAAGACCTCGACACCGAGGAACCCGCCGTGGAGACCGCCGAATCCAGCGTGATAGGCGATGACGGCTAGGACCGAGACACCCCGCAGACCGTCCAGCCCGGGCTGGTGGCCCATCGTCACCGGGTCCCTCATGACAGAGCGCCCGACACCGTCGCCGGTCCCACCAGTCAGCGCCTGACCGTGGTGCCGTCGCGCGTCGTCTCGACCGTCCACCCCGACGACTGCAGCTCCGCCCGGATCGCATCAGCCGTTGAGAAGTCGCGATCAGCCCGGGCCGCGTCGAGCCGAGCGACGGCGGCCAGCACATCCTCGGGCACATCATCGGCTTCGACCAGGCGCAGGCCAACCGCGGTCAACATCGCCGACACCGCCGCGACCAGCGGGCCGGCCGCCGACTCGTCCCCGGAGTCGAGGGCGGTGTTTGCCCGCCTCACCGTGTCGAACACGAGTGCCATGGCTGTCGGTGAGTCGAGATCGTCGTCCATCGCGGCGCGGAACTGATCGAGAACCGCGGCATCGGGTTCGACCGGCTCGAGACCGACGATCCGACGCCCGAAGGCGTCGAGACCGGCGAGCGCCCGGCCAGCCGCCTCGAGACCATCGGCGGAGATGCTGACCGGCGAGCGGTAGTGCGACTGGAGGAGCACCATCCGGTAGGCGCGAGGGTCGAACACCTCGATCAGGTCGAGGAGGTTCGACACGTTGCCGAGCGACTTCGACATCTTCTCGCCCTCGGCGTCGACCACAAAACCGTTGTGCATCCAGTGCCGGGCGAACTCCCGGCCGAGGGCCACCGCCTGCGCGCGCTCGTTCTCGTGATGGGGGAAACGCAGATCCTGGCCACCGCAGTGCAGGTCGAAACCGTCGCCGAGGATGTCGAGGCTCATCACCACGCACTCCGAGTGCCAGCCGGGACGGCCCTCCCCCCATGGAGATGGCCATGACGGCTCACCGGGTTTGGAGAACTTCCACAGGGCGAAGTCCGCCGGATGTCGCTTCTCGGCGGCGCCGAGCACCTCTCGGTCGCCGCCACCGGCCAGCATCTCGTCGAGGGACTGATGCGCCAGCAGGCCGTAGTCGGGTACCGCCTCGACCGAGAGATACACCCCGTCGCCCGTCGCGTAGGCCGCTCCGCGATCGATCAGGTCCCCGATCATCACCACCATCCGGTCAACGAACTCGGTCGCGTGGGGCACATCGGTCGGCCGGAGCACGTCGATGCCCTCCATCGCGGTGAACCACACCCGCTCGCACCGCTCGGTGATCTCCGTCCAGTCCCGGCCCTCCCGTTCGGCGCGGTCGATGATCTTGTCATCGATGTCGGTGATGTTCGACACCAGCCGGACCCGCAGACCACACCACTCGAGGTAACGGCGGAGGATGTCGTAGACCAGCGTCGCCCGACCGTGACCGAGGTGCGGGGGCCCGTAGACCGTCGGGCCGCAGAGGTAGATGCTGACCTCACCGGGTGTACGGGTCGCGAGTTCACGAACCTCGCGGGTCGCCGTGTCGTAGAGGTGGAGCATCCCCCAAGACTACGACCGGGGCCGCACCCGCGGCAGACGGATCGGGGGACCGTCGACCGCAGCCCGTAGCCTTGTCTGGCGTGGTGAACGTCCCAGAAAAACCCTCCCTCGACGGCATCGAGGACCAGTGGGCGTCGGTATGGGAGTCCGAGGGCATCCACCGATTCGACCGCGAGGCCGCGCGGGCCGATGTGTTCGCCATCGACACCCCACCGCCGACCGTCTCCGGCTCGCTGCACATGGGGCACGTGTTCTCCTACACCCACACCGACGCGATCGCCCGTTACCAACGGATGAGCGGCAAGTCCGTCTTCTACCCGATGGGCTGGGACGACAACGGCCTCCCGACCGAACGGCGCGTCCAGAACTACTTCGGGGTGCGCTGCGACCCCAGCCAGCCCTACGAGGCCGACTTCGAACCGCCGTTCCGAGGCGACCCCCCCAAGGACCACCGGGCCATCCCCGTCTCGAGACCGAACTTCCTCGAGCTCTGCGACGAGCTCGTCGAGCTCGACGAGAAGGTCTTCGAGGAGTTGTTCCGTCGCCTCGGCCTGTCGGTGGACTGGTCGCTCCTGTACGCCACCATCGATGAACGCAGCCGCCGCGTGAGCCAGCGCGCGTTCCTCCGCAACCTCGCTCGGGGGGAGGCCTACAGCCAAGAGGCCCCAACGCTGTGGGACGTCGACTTCCAGACAGCGGTCGCCCAGGCCGAGATGGAGGATCGCGAGCGACCGGGTGCCTACCACCGTCTCGCCTTCCACCGCAGCGACGGCTCCGGTGACGTCGAGATCGCCACCACCCGGCCCGAACTGCTCGCCGCCTGTGTCGCCCTTGTGGCCCACCCCGACGACGAGCGCTTCGCCCCGCTGTTCGGCACCACGGTGACCACACCGCTCTACGGCGTCGAGGTGCCGATCGTCGCCCACCCCCTCGCGCAACCCGACAAGGGCACCGGCATCGCCATGATCTGCACCTTCGGTGACCTCACCGACGTCATCTGGTGGCGCGAACTGCAGTTGCCGACGAGAGCGATCGTGTCGAGGAACGGACGCATCGTCGCCGAGGCCCCCGCCGGTGTCGACTCCGAGGCCTTCTCGACCATCGCCGGTCTCACGGTCAAACAGGCCCAACGGACCGTCGTCGAGCAACTCGCCGAGTCCGGCGAACTGCTCGGCGAGCCGGAGTCCATCCAGCATCCGGTGAAGTTCTACGAGCGCGGTGAACGACCCCTCGAGATTGTCACCAGCCGCCAGTGGTACATCCGCAACGGTGGCCGCGACGCCGATCTGCGCAACGCCCTCGTCGCCCGAGGCCACGAACTCACCTGGCACCCGACCCACATGCGCCACCGCTACGAGAACTGGGTCGAGGGCCTGAACGGCGACTGGCTCGTGAGTCGTCAGCGATTCTTCGGGGTGCCATTCCCAGTCTGGTACCCGCTCGATTCCGATGGTGAGCCCGACCACGACCACCCGATCCTCCCGGACGAATCAGATCTTCCGATCGACCCGTCGACCGACGTCCCCGCCGGATACGCCGCCGACCAGCGCGACGTCCCGGGCGGGTTCACCGGCGACCCCGATGTGCTCGACACCTGGGCCACGAGTTCACTCAGCCCGCACATCGCCGGCCGCTGGGAGGACGACCCCGACCTCTTCGCCCGTGTCTTCCCGATGGACATGCGTCCCCAGGGTCACGACATCATCAGGACCTGGCTCTTCTCCTCGATGGTGCGGTCCCACCACGAGCACGGCTCGGTGCCGTGGACCAACGCCGCGCTGTCCGGTTGGATCCTTGACCCCGACCGGAAGAAGATGTCGAAGTCGAAGGGCAACGTCGTCACGCCCATGGGTCTCTTCGAGCAGTACGGCACCGACGCCGTCCGCTACTGGGCAGCCTCAGCCCGCCCCGGTGTCGACACCGCGTTCAGCGAGGACCAGATGAAGGTCGGTCGCAAACTCGCGACCAAACTGCTCAACGTCTCGAAGTTCGTGCTCGGCATCTCCGGCGGTGACGGCTCGACCGTCGATGTCACCGACCCGGTCGACGCGTCGATGCTCGCCCGCCTCGACGCCGTCGTCACCGAGGCGGACACGGCCTTCGCGGCCTTCGACTACGCCCGGGCACTCGAGCGCACCGAGTCGTTCTTCTGGTGGTTCACCGATGACTACGTGGAACTGGTCAAGGGACGCGCCTACGGAAGCAGGGGCGACGCAGCGGCCGAGTCGGCGAAGGCAGCGCTCACCACGGCGCTCAGCGCCCTGCAACGGCTCTTCGCCCCCTTCCTGCCGTTCACGACCGAGGAGTGCTGGCGGTGGTGGCAACCGGCGAGCGTCCACACCGCCCCGTGGCCCTCGGCGAGCGGTGTCGCCGGCGACCCCGAGCTGATCGACCCGGTGCTCGAGGTGCTCGCACGGGTGCGCCGCGCCAAGACCGAGGCCAAGGTCGGGCAGCGCGCTGCGGTCGACCTGTTGAGCGTGTCCCTGCCCGAGGAGGTCGCGCCATCGTTCAACACCGGTCGGGAGGACCTCGCCGATGCCGGGTCGATCTCCGAGATCGAGACTGCCGCAGGTGCCACACTTGAGGTCTCGGTGCGACTCGCCGACGGTGAGTGACCGAACCGACAGGAACGACCCAGTGGACGACGCCCCCGAGACCTCCGAGGACACCGAGCACGACGGCCTCGGCAGAACCTGGGCCCAGCGTCTCGCCATCGGCTTCGCGATCGTCGGCGCCTTCGCCTGCTTCGCGTCCGCCGCGGTGCTCGCCACAGGTCGATGGGCCCTCTCCCAACGTCAACTGGTGGTCATCGACGCGGGACCGGCCGCTCAGGCACCGAGTGCGGCCGCCGAGACCGAAACCCCCAGCGAAACGGACACGCCGCCGACCCCCGAGCAGGACGTCACCGCCGGGCCGGTGCGCGTCGAGGAGGTCGACCCGGTGGAGCCCGATGTGGGGCTCGCAGAACCCGAGGCCAGCAACTTCCTCGTGGTCGGCACCGACAACAACGCCTGCATCGACCCCGACTCGCCCTACGCCCCGTTCCTCCTGGGCCGGGAGAACTTCGGTGAGCGCGCCGACGTGGTCATGGTGTGGCGGGTCAACCCCGAGACCGGTCAGGCGGCCGCCCTCTCACTACAGCGCGACCTCTACGTACGCATCGACGGTGGCCGACGGGGCCGGATCAACGCCGCCTTCGATGCCTCGGATCCGAACAAGATGATCAACACGGTCCGGGACAACTTCGGCATCCCCATCGACCACTACATCCAGTTCGACTTCTGCGCCTTCAAGCAGGTGGTCGACTCGGTGGGCGGGGTCGGCGTTCCGTTCTCCCAGCGGGTCCGCGACCGGGCGACGGGCCTCGACATCGACACGACCGGTTGCGTCAACCTCGACGGCGACACGGCTCTCGCCTACGTTCGCTCCCGGAAGTTGCAGTACGAGCAGCCCGTCGACAGTGGCAACTGGATCGTGGATCCGACATCGGACTACGGCCGGGTCGCCCGCCAACAGGACTTCATCCGGCGGGCCATCGACAAGGCCGTGTCGAATGCCCTCTACCGACCTGATGTCGCCCAATCACTCATCAGCACCAACGCTGAGTACGTCATCACCGACTCGGATCTCACCATCTCCACGATGCTCGCCTTCGGCAACGCCCTCCGCGGGGTCGACACCTCCTCGATCGGCTCCTACCAGGTGAGCTCGACCAGTCGGAACGTCGGCGGCCAGGCGGTGCTCATCCCCCAGCTCGACAACGCCGAGATGCAGGGAATCCTCAGCGTGTTCCGCGGTGACACCGCGCTCGGCGCCAGCCAGGTGGCCCTCGACGAGGTCGACGGCGCACCGCTCGAGGCGGACCCAGGGGCACCCGACCCCGGTGCGCCGGCGCCCGAACCCGCCGTGGTCGGCGGGCCCGCCGGAGAGTCCGGACTGCTGCAACTGCTGCTGCCGCTGCTCGGCGAAGTGCTCGCTCCCTCCCAGAGCGAACCTCCCGCGGACAACACGATCGGGTGGGTCCCCGACCCGCTGGTCACCTGCGACTGAACGCGCCGCCGAGCGCACGGACCACATCCCCCGGTCCGGCCACCCGCTCCAGATGGGCGCCGACGCGGTCGGCGAGGGCCTCCGCGGCCGAGGTGCCCTCGGCCGGGGCGAGGACCACCAGGTCGGACAGCATCGCAGCGGCCGCGAGGACGCCACCGTCGCCGGTGGCACGACAGTCCGACAGCACGACGGTGATATGACGCCCGGCGGGACAGCTGAGTTCGACCTCGACGGCAGCCTCCAACCCAGCCCTCAACCCCGTCGTGCCGTGCCCCCGCAGCCCGAGTATCTCCGACACCACCTCCTCGGCCTCGCGGGGCTCAGCCGGGTCGACGTGCCGCGTCACCTCCCCCGCGAAGCTGACTACCCCATGACGACCCGGCAGTCGCAGACACACGGCCGCCGCCGCGAGGGCAGCCGTGGCGAGGGCGGCACCGCTCATCGATCCCGAGCGGTCGATCACCAGACACACCGAGGTCGGGGGGTGGGCCCAGTCGATCTGGTGGAGTTCGTCTCCGGAGTCGACGCCGAGACGTCGGAGGGCGAGCACCTCCGGCGCGCGATCGATGTCGAGATCCGCCCCTGAACCCGGATCGAACGGCGTCGAGGAGAGCCGACCCGACCCGGATGTCGGACCGAGGCCCCGAGCGATATCGACGAACACCGAGCAGGCCACCATCAGCGCCCGACGCCGGAGCTCCTCGTCCACGGCGTTCGTCATCGTGGCCAACAACGCGAGCGCGGCATCCGGGTCGGCCCCGAGGGCCGCCTCGAGCGCCGCCTCATCGAGACGGCCGACCTCGGGTGAGAGCTGATCGAAGAGGGGGTCCTGAGCGAGCTCGAAGCGATTGACCCGAGGGGCCGAACCCGTCCCCCGGTGATCGGGGTGCTTCAGACCGCCGGACGCCGGGTCCGGCTGGTCGCTTTTCCCGGATCGCCCTCCCGAGGTGAGCCCTCGTCATCGGAGACGCGGAGGTGACGCTCCCAGAGTTCGGTGATCACGTCCTCAGCGCTCCGTCCGCTGCCCTCGCGAACCCGGACCCGACCCGACAGCGCCGCGAGCGCCGCATCGAGGGGGACTCCGGTCCCACCTCGGATCGCGAGGAGTTGCGCGGCCACCGCGACGGTGTCGATCGCCCCTCGCACCGAGGAGCCCGACCGCAGGTCGGGATGATCCCGGGTCGACCGCACCATCTCGACCACCGCGAGGACCTCGGAGCCGGTGACGGCTCCGGTGGCCCGTGCGACGATCTCGGTCTCCTCCTCCGCCGACTGGTAGTCGAACGAGACTCGGCAGACACGGTCCATGACAGCGCCGGAGATACGTCCGGTGCCCACCGCGTCGAACGGGTTCATGGCGGCGACCAGCCGGAAGCCGTCGACGGCGAGAACGCGACCGAGGCGGGGGACGACCACCTCGCGCTCGCTCATCACCGAGACGAGCGCATTCAGTGTCTCCTCCGGCACGCGGTTGATCTCCTCGATGTAGAGGAGGCCGCCGGAGCGCATCGCGCGCAGCAGCGGGCCGTCGACGAACACCTCGGGCACATAACCCTCGCTCAGCACGGTGGCGGGATCGAAGTGGCCCACCAGTCGCGCCGGGGTGAGCTCCGCGGTGCCCTCGACGAACTCGAAACCCGCGGCGAGGTCGGCAGCGAGGGCTCGGAGCAGGGTCGACTTCCCGGTGCCGGGCGGACCCTCAAGGAGTACGTGGCGTCCGGCCCGCAGCGCGGCCAACAGGACATCGATCTCGCGGCCCCGTCCGACGACGGCGCTGCGGATCGGGTCGATGTCGGTCGGATCAGTCGAAGACGATGACACCGCGGATGTTCTCTCCGTTGCGCATCGCGTCGTACCCCTCGTTGATCTGGTCGAGCGTGTAGGTCCTGGTCACGAGGTCGTCCAGGTTCAGCTGTCCCTGCGTGTACATCTCGAGGAGGCGCGGGATGTCGCGACGGATGTTGCCCGAGCCGAAGAGCGAACCGACGATCTGCTTCTCGAAGAGGGTGAGCATCGACGCCGGGATGGCGATCGACTGCTCGGCGGTCGGGTGGATGTTGGTGACCACGATCTTCGAGCGCTTCGCGCCCAACCAGAACGCCTCTCCCAACGCGTCGCCGTCTCCGACGCCCATGGTCATGATGACCTTGTCGAAGCCTCGACCCCAGGTCGAATCACCCACGTTCTCGAGGGCCTCCTGCACCGAGGAGTACGTGTGGGTCGCGCCGAACTCCATGGCCTTCTCCCGCTTGAACTCCACCGGATCGATGGCCGCGATCGCCCGGGCTCCGGCCATGCGGGCCCCCTGGACGGCGTTCGCGCCGATCCCGCCGACACCGACCACGGCGACGTACTCACCGGGTTGGACATCGGCGGCGTAGACGGCCGAGCCCCATCCGGTGACGACACCGCATCCGAGGAGACAGGCCTTGTCTAGAGGCCAGTCGGGCTCGATCTTCACGCAGCTCGCCTCGTTGACGACGGTGTGCTCGGCGAACGTCCCGAGCAGGCACATCAACGTGAGGTCGGCACCATCGAGGTCATGGTGACGCGCGGTGCCATCGGTCATCTGCAGCCCGAGCGGGAAGGCCTCACCACCGGAGTCGCACAGATTCGAGTGTCCGGTGACGCAGGAGTCGCAGCGCCCGCAGGCGGGGATGAACCCGAAGACCACATGATCGCCGACGGCGAGCCCGGTAACACCCTCACCTACCTCCATGACGACACCGGCGCCCTCGTGACCACCGATGATCGGCATGGGCGGTGTGGCCCCGGCGAGATCCCCGGTGACGACGTGCTCGTCAGAGTGGCACATACCGGAGGCAGCGAGCTTCACGAGCACCTCCCCAGCCTTCGGGGGATCGAGTTCGATCTCCTCCACGCTCCACGGCGCGTTCATTTCCCGCAGGATCGCTGCGCGAGTTCTCATCATCCACCCCCGTCGGATCTGGCCGCCCCATCGGCGGCGATCCCGAGAGTAGTCCCCACCCCTCGGGGAGGCGAACGGCGGTGCGTTAGCCTCCGGACATGGACCGCACCGAGGATCCCACCATCGAGGACACCATCCCGGCGGATGTCCCGCGCACGGATGACGCCGCCGACCGCTCCGTCGAGATCGTCGAGGAACTCGTCGAGGAGATCTCCATCGACGGCATGTGCGGCGTGTACTGATCCCGGGCCCGACGATTCGATCATGGACGCAACTGTCCTGCGACTCGACCCGGCGGTGGCGATCCGACCGGAGCCATTTGGTGCCCTCGCCTATCACTACGACACCCGTCGACTCGTGTTCTTGAAGCACCCCGATGTGGTCCGGGCCGTCGAAGGTCTCGACGGGCGTACCGTCACCTCCGAGGTGCTCGACGCCTGCGGTATCGATCCCGGTCGACGCGACGCCGTGGAACGGGCGCTCGTGTCGCTGGTCCGGTCGGGCATCGTGGCCGAGGTAGGACCGTGACCTCTCTGGTGGACCAACTCGAGCACGGGCTCTCGGCACCGATCTGTCTCACCTGGGAGTTGACCTACGCCTGCAACCTTGACTGCGTCCACTGCCTGTCCTCGTCCGGTCGACGCGATCCCGATGAACTGACCACCGACGAGGCCATCGCGTTCATCGACGAACTGCGCGACCTCGGCGTGTTCTACGTCAACATCGGCGGAGGTGAGCCGATGATCCGCCGCGACTTCTTCACGATCATCGAGCACGCCGTCGCCAACGGGGTCGGCGTGAAGTTCTCGACCAACGGCACCTTCATCGACGACGAGGCCGCACGGCGCATCGCCGCGATGGACTACCTCGACGTCCAGATCAGCATCGACGGACTCGATGAGACGACGAACGACGCGGTGCGCGGAACCGGGACCCATGCCACCGCCCTCGCCGCCGCGCGCCGGTTGGCTGATGCCGGGATGCGCGACTTCAAGCTCTCGGTCGTCGTCACCCGACACAACGTCGATCAACTCGACGGTCTCCTCGCCCTCGCCGACGAACTCGGTGCTCAACTGCGGGTCACGCGACTGCGCCCCTCGGGACGGGGTGCGGACAGCTGGGACGATCTCCACCCGACGGACGATCAACAGCGGACCATCCACCGCTGGCTCCTCGACAACGGAGACCGCGTACTCACCGGGGACTCGTTCTTCCATCTGAACGCCCTGGGCGAGTCGCTGCCCGGCCTGAACATGTGCGGGGCGGGCCGGGTGGTGTGTCTCGTCGACCCGGTCGGGGATGTCTACGCCTGTCCCTTCGTGATCCACGAGCGATTCCGGGCGGGCAACATCCGCCGGGACGGCGCGTTCACCGAGGTCTGGCGCGGATCGGAGCTGTTCCGCGAACTCCGCGAACCCGGCTCCTCCGGGGCCTGCGCATCGTGCGGCGCCTACGACGTCTGCCGTGGTGGATGCATGGCGGCCAAGTTCTTCACCGGCCTGCCACTCGACGGACCCGACCCCGAATGCGTGGGCGGCGAGGGCGAACGGGCGCTCGCCGACGCCGGTCCCCGACCCGTGTCGGACGTCGACCACTCGCGTCGACCCCGCACCGTCACCCCCGTCCCCGTGACGCTGGTGGCAAAGTGACACCGTGAACACCGCGACATGGGTGGCGATCCCGTTCGCCTATCTGCTCGGGACCTTTCCGAGCGCGAGCCTCTTCGCTCGTGCCGCCGGTATCGACATCACCAAGGTCGGCTCCGGGAATCCCGGGGCCTCCAACATCAGTCGCAGCCTCGGCTGGCGCAAGGGCGTCTGGGTCTTCGTGCTCGACGCGGCCAAGGGAGCGATCTGCGCCGCGGCCGGACTGGTGATCGCCGGCCGGCCCGCCGGGTACACCCTCGCTGGCGCCGCGATCATCGGGCACATCCTGCCCGTCGGTCGACGCCTCCGCGGTGGCAAGGGAGTGGCGACCGGGGGTGGCGCCTTCGCCGTCCTCTCCCCGATCGTGTTCATCAGTGGCGTCGCGCTCTGGCTCGCGGTGTCGAGGCTCACGAAGCTCGCCTCGCTCGCCTCGATACTCGCCGTCGCTGTGCTCCCCATCGGGATGGTCGTCGTCGGCCGCGACCTCTGGGAGGTGCTGACGACCATCGGATTGTGCGCGATCGTCATGTCGCGCCACATCGGCAACATGCGTCGCCTCGTGACCTCATCCGAGCACCGCATCTGACCCACGGCGGGGCGTACCCCGATTCCCTCAGCGCAGCGTCGCCCACCTACCGTCAGGCCGTGATGACCGAGCCCGATTGCACGATCGACCGGGAGACGCTCACGACCGCTGATCTCCGCGTGCTCGTCATGTGCATGGTGCACCTGACCGGCGACCTCAAGTGGCTGGAGCCTCCCTTCACTCCGGCCCGCGACGTCCGGCTCGTCGCCGATCCGCGAGCCGGCTTCGACGACGCCACCCAAGATGCGATCATCGATGCGGTGCTGGAGCAGATCTCCGGAGGCATTCCGACCCCGGTGATCGATCGTCCCGACGCGGAACTGCTGCACCGGATGATGTCGGTGTTCCTCGGTGAGGACGTGCCCGAGGAGTACGTCGCGATGACCATGGCCGACATGGGCCTCATCAAGCGGAAGCCTCCGATCGACCCCGCGCTCCCCTCGCCCGACGTGCTCATCGTCGGCGCCGGGGTATCGGGGATCGCGCTCGCCGCCCGGCTCCTCGGTGAGGGGGTCGACGTTCGCGTCGTCGATCGGAACCCGGATCTCGGCGGTACCTGGTTCGAGAACCGTTACCCCGGTTGCGGTGTCGACACCCCGAACCACTTCTACTCCTTCCCCTGGGCCCCGAAACCCGACTGGAGCCGGTTCTTCTCCCCGCGCGCCG
>Ga0255757_10001107_pt1 | contig 26336 bp, 18 predicted proteins | sample 071ome_27_FD_179957 | JGI IMG/M metagenome (GOLD analysis project Ga0255757, IMG submission 179957) | Coastal salt marsh microbial communities from the Groves Creek Marsh, Skidaway Island, Georgia - 071409AT metaG (version 2) | ecosystem: Environmental > Aquatic > Marine > Intertidal zone >...
GCCAGTTGATCCGTCAACATCGAACGCAGCGGCAGTACAAACCGGAGCACAATCAGTGAGTGCGCTGGAGCCAGCGGCCGAATTACCGCCGAAGGGGCACGCAGTCGGCGTTTCGACGGCCGCTCCACGCACTTGCGTGCCTCCAGCGATGTACGTGCCCGCAGTAGCTTGCGCAATGGTTTCGTCGTCACCCGAGCTTGTAGCAGCAATGGAGACGTAGTAGCCAGCAGCTGTGACGCAGTCGGTGGCAGCACTCGAACCAGCGGCGGATGTGATGGAGTTGGCGGCTGCGTTGGTGCCGAAAGTGGCGGTGCACACGGTAATTTCCGTGGTGCTATCGAAAGCAGGATCCAGGGAAGTTGATGCGACTACTTGTGCGGTGCCAGTCGTAAGAAGTTGTCCGCCGGGTGCATACCAACCCACCGGCGCTTTTTCTATACCGAGGTAACCGAACGAGTCAGTACCATCCGAAGCTTGTGTAGACAGATAAAATCCAGGGGCAGTCTCGCATTCGGTAAGGTCGTCAAGTCCGTTGGTTGCTCCTTGAGATAAATCACCAGCATTTACGGCACGGCCTTGCTCAGCATTCGAGTCAACACTACCGGAGGCATAATCCATCAGCATGCCAGAGGGTGTATGGAACCACAATAGGTTACAGTTCGGAGTCTCGCCGTTGCCGAAAAGATCTCCAACGCCACCACCGTTGTTCCAGTTGTTCGCGTCCGCTCCGCGCGCACTCAGAGCGAGTGCCGCGCTCGCGAGAACCGCAGTGCGCGCAAAGGTGCGCTTCGTTTTAACCATGTCTCGCTTCGAGGTAGTTGTCGTCTTACGTCGTCGTCACCGAACGCGCGCGTCGCACACTGGCGATCGCGCAACGCGTACCCAACCTTTCGCGCGAACGAACGAACGATTGATAACACGAGTCACGACTCGTCAAAAAGTACACACACGTCCGAAGGGAATCTGCAGATTCGCGCGTTCAACAAACCACAAACCACACGTGGAAGGCGAATCCAGGGGGATGAGAGCACGCTGGTGGTATATATCAGAATGAAAAGCGCAAGGTTTACGGCCCATCCGCGACCACACTCGCGCAGGGGGGCACGGCGCGTATTTTCGGTGACGTCCCGCGACGTCGCGCTCGGCGACGACGGGTTCGACGACGACGACGGGTTCGACTTCGTCGATAGATTTCTCGAAGAGAAAAGAACGAATGAGAGGGGGGGGGTAACAAATTCAAAAAACAAATAAGTAGGTCGGTCGGACACGCGCATCTTCCCCTTGTATTTCTTTTTTCGCATTTCCCACGACGAGTCACGACTCGTTGATCGGGAGCAAATGTGAACACATACTATTAAACAGCATTAAAGTATTCAATCGTTTTCGTCAAGCCAAGCATAACTCTGAGTACCGGTTTTATCGTTCAGTTTTATCGCCGGTAGTACGGTACTTACGTAGTCTTGCGAGTGAGCGTGTCGCGTCTTTCCCCGACGCGGCGCGAGTTGGATGGAAACCGAAGCGGACGTCGTCGAGTCGGGCTCGGTCGAAGACGACGATTATGAAGAAGAAGAAGAAAACCAGCGAGAAATCGGAATGGGAACCATCGAGGGGGCGAAGAGACGCTCAGCCATGGGAGACGTGGCGCGCCTCTTTCTTTCGCCCTACGACGAGATGGATGTCGACGCCGTCTTGGCTCTCTCAGAGTCTGATGAAACGAACGAGGGCGAGCGACGCGTCGTCATCTCGGACGAACGCTTCGTGAACGACACGTTTTGCATCGGGTGTGGTCGCAGAGCGACCGCAAACTTGTCGCGACGGATCGATCACGTCGTCGCGTGCGACGCGCTCGCGACGAAGATGTGCAATTTGATTCGCGTCGGCGACGTCGGGGAGGCGGTGGAGCGATACCTTCGCCTCGTGGCGCTGCGAGCGAGAAACGGACGAACGCGCAAGATGGACGCGGTAGAGCGTTTTCATCAAGTGTGCGCACTCGTGCGCGCCTTGGCGTGGACTCGCGACTGATTTATCGCCTACCAAACTCGCAAGTTTCGTTTCGTCTCGTCACCTTTCGGGAAAAAAGCGACGAGAAAACGCGTCGCGTCGACGCGTTTTTCTACTATACGAACATTGTACTTAATATGTGTGAACAGTTAAAGTATAAATTTGTTCAATTACGAGTAGTAGCTGTGTGAGCGTAGTGTCGGTGCTTGTACAATCAATGTGTTATTTCTGTCCACGCTATGAAAAATAGTATTGCTCCAAAGCGATGCACGTTAAAGTTGTGTCGTAAAACAACTGGAACGACTGCTGTTCATCTCTCATCAGCGCGTTGAATAGCGCGACTAAAAGTATGCTCACGGCGGCGACGAAACATTTGACAAAGTCATCCGTGTACTTCAAGACGAAGGAAACCAAAAGCTCGGTACTACTTGTAGTAATGTTTTCCCGATAATCGATAATCTTAGATAAATCATTGTACCGCATCGCAACGAGACTAAAGACGACGCCAAAGAAATACAGTTGCGCGTTGTGGATGTGAGTAGACTCCTCTGTTTGTCGAGAACCTTTCAGCAGCCTTTCAGAGACGACTCCGCCTTCACCCGAAGCAAAAGGCGTTGAGGAAAACCATCGCGTAGCCGAGAGCCCGCCTAAAAAAATTCTGAGAGAAATCTTGGCATCGTCTCTCGCTCACAAGACTTGAATTGAGTCACTGTGCACCCGACAGCGAGAGCAATGAGCGCCTTCCACTGCAACCACGTCAACTTTCTACCTAGAAACAACCGCATCAACAAACCAGTGCTAAGAATTTCCAGTTTATTTGTCACTTGAAAAGTCACGCCAGCGAGTTCTCGGATGACGTACAACATGTTACTAACGAAGTAACACACCACGGGAATGGAAAATGCGAGAAATCTCTGCACTTTGAACTCGCTTCCTTTCAATGAAACGCCAGTACTTCACTCCAACGCTATGGAAACGACGCACTTTAGACTTTCAGCAGCAAAGGGATGACAAACGTGCCGTATACGTACGATCCATCGAGCGATTTACTCGCTTGAACACACACGGAGTTGACGACACGGATAATAGCAAGAGCGCCGCGCACGTGGCGCGCTTGTACGTCTTCTTCTTGCCGCCAGTTTCTTCGTTTATAGAAGCTATGCACGTCTCTATTCTTACAGTCTCGGTATGACAACTACAGTGAAATGCGCGGGTTCATCTCGAGACTCTCTTTTCTCTCGTGTGTGCTTGTGCAGTTATGCTTTCACACCTTGCGTTGAACAGTGCGTTCCTCGATCAGAAAGATTAGCGCCGTGTTCGACTCTAAAGTTCCACTTTTTCGTGCGTACGCATGCTGAAGAGTTTGCGTGTACGTTGTTTGATTTATGAAGTCTACATCAAATGGATATTCTAACAATTCCTTTCACGCTACGCCAACATTGAGTCTATTAACAAACTTGCATCGCTAAAAGTTACACAATCTTGGGCTAACTGCATCGCGAAGCAGGTATCGTCTTGTTCGCAATGCGAAACACAAGAAATCAGTGACTCACCTGTACCACGTCGATGAGAATGGGCAGTGACATCGCTGACATGTAACTTTTCACCAACAGTCACACCATGCAAAACACTTAGTGCGTGCTCGTCAAAGAAAACATTTCCTTTTCTAGCCAGGTATCGACAGAAATAAAAATGCATGCATCGTTCCGTCGTATGAAAGAAGGCTAGTGTGCGCCCCAAATGAGAAACTGGACGCGACTGCGCCCAGACGTGGCGTACACCGAAAGCCAAGCTGAGAGCCTTGTACCCTGTCCAAAAGTATCGCGTCGGGAAAACCTCAAACATGTAAGCGTCAACTGGTAAGAACATCGTTAGCATGGACTGAAATCCGTGAGGAGTGATGAAAAGGCTAGTTCCCTTCAGACATTGCAGTAAAACACAAGGTGGATTGTCGTCGTCGTGAATTATGACACTCACAGTCCACATCGGACCCAAGACTTGCACGACGTCGCTTTCCATCTGATCAAACTCGACAAACTTTCTGTTGACATTTCGCTGGTATATGACTGCTCTGCGATATTCGTTGGCGTTTGTGTTTCGTTCAGTTTGCTCGGGCGCTGAACATCCACTGCGTACTCTTCCATGCTCCAGAAACTGCACTCCACTCACGTCACCGCCTGTCATAGAGACGTCGTGCTGAGAAGCAGGAATCGCCTGACATAAAGTTTCAAAAGTTCGCCTCATGTCTTCGACGCTCTGCGTCTTCGCGAACCACTCGCGTACTGGAGAATTCGTGCGTCCGAACGCGGTCCCTGAATCAACTTGTATCGGCAAGACGAAACTTACAGTCAAGTTTGTGTTGCCAGAGCTCGCGCTGACCAACTTTCTCACGTCATTCAAAACAAACCTATCTGTGAGTTGCTGATCCGTCGAAGTTGCCCACGTTCGATCGCTTAACATTGAAACGTGCCATCGAGTTGAATCTTGTGCATAATTCAAGTTGGAGATACCTTTGCGTCTCAAATCTTCGCGAGATGAAAAGAATACGTTGCAACACGGCGGCGCTGCGCCGTCGGCGGCGTTTGTGTTGAATCGCCCTGTGAAGGGTTTCAAATAGGCGGCAGCTAGAAAAAATCTCGTCATCGGCGTGAGCTCTTCAACCCACGAGCGCTGCGGTAAAATGAGAACGAGTCCGGAAATTTGATCGTTGGCTTGCTTCCCATCGCCCCACTCAATTGGCAGATGATATTCTATAAAGTGAAACCAGTGGTTTGGGCGCGGGCGAAGCTTCGCGTCATCAGAAGGCTCGAGAACGTATGCGTACAATGTCGACTCATCACGAACGTTCTCACGGGCCGAACTGCGTTCGTCTTGATGCGCGCGCGCCGACGGATGCTTCCCGTCAAGCCCGTCGAAACCACCAAACGCCCGCCAGAAGGGGAAGAGCGCCGCCAAGAGCACAGTGACTGTGGAACAAACGACGGCGCGTGCGTGCGTCCTTCTCACCTTTTTCGGCGACGTTGAACGTCGCCCGAAACGCATATCGCGCGAGAATAGACTTTGTATTTATCTCTCCCCGCGCGAGTCTTTCATCCCTCCACCTTACTGTTGTTCCGCGACATGTCTCTCGTCGCAGGCGGAACGCGCGCGCACGAACGCGACGTCGAGCCTTTCTCACTCGGGCGCTCCGCCGCCCGTTCGGGTACGAGTCAGCGTCGTCGCGTGTTTTTTTGTTTTTCTGCGAGTTGTTTGTTTTTCACGAAAGTACAAAAAAAATTTAGGCCGACTAAGAGCACCGTAAGTAGATAACTTTTACAATAACTCCGACTTATTGCCGAAGTTATCGTCAGTTGGACTAAGAGCACCGTATATAACTAAAGTTATGCGTAAACGACTACCGGTAAGAGCTGATTTTCATAACTTTTCATTAACTTCGACCCCCTTCTAATTAACTCGTGGGTTGACGAGTAAAAAGTTATTGACAACCTTAAATTTGAGTAAATGAATTTGCGAATCGATCGCCAGCGCCCATACCTAGGGTTTAAGTGGGTCGGTGCGACCGGGGGCGCGACGAGTCGCGAACCGTGAATCCGAAAATTTGCGCACTAACCCTAAATCCAACAAAAGATATGTCAGTTGTAATCGTGATCATTCACCATCATCCCCTAAACCGAGTTAATTTTTAGAGGGTCCTATTCCGACAACGCTATTCCGGCTATCTGTTATGAAAATAACTCGAAGCGTCACCGTCGCCGCGCCAGTACCGCGCGCGATCGCGGAGGTCCTGACGCGCATTAGTTAGCAATAACGTGCGCGCGTCGTTTTTAACCGTTTCGTATATCGATAGCGGGCAGTCGCGCGCGCCGTGCATCGTTTTTGTAACATCACTTTGTAACTGTTGTGGGAAAAAGCGCCCCACTTGGAATGAGCGCGCAGACCGCCGTGATATCGGTCGAGCCGCCGTGATGCCACGCTCGTGAAATTGTCTCTCTCTCACGTCATACGTTCGATCTCTCGCGGTTGAGCGCGCGTCGTTCGCGCGAATCGCGTCGCGAAGTCGGCACGGAAAATGGTCAGCAGGTTTGCATTAGTCCGAAGACTCGAAAATCGTACATGAAACGCGCAGGCGCTCCTTGTCGAAGTACTTCTAGTGGGCGAGAAGTAAAACTTTCCCGAGTGTGCATGTGATGAGAAGTTCTTAGTTTTTGTACGCCGGAAAGACTGCCTAAAACGGTGGCGAACGAGATGAAAACACATAGACTCAAATAAAATCATGCTTGAAACCATCTCATGCGATTTATTCACAATCCACGGTCTCAGTGTGCTGTTACGCCGTCGCACATGTTGTAATTCTAGACCCTGACTAGCTCTGAAATTGAAGAGAAAATACACCTTTTTATCGGAGACATCTCTACTCGATTCAGTTTTCATCTCTACTCGATTCAACGAAATTCAAGGTTCAAATAAAAATAACGATGGAAATCAGGCTTTAAATCTTACAACCGAAACTGGAAAATAAGGTTGCAAGCGTGGCGAAACTGGGAGGGAGAAGACTCTATTTACTCATAGGACGATTGAAACACGTACTGCTTGCACATACGTCGATGTGCGACTTGAAGCAACTAAATGTTTTTTCGACGTCTTGGCGAGTGAAAAAACGCTGTCTCAAGTTGTGCACGTTTCGTCGTTCAAATCGGAGTCGCTACGGGGCGCGGCGCGGGAAATTCGCCCCTTAAAGCTTAGAGATGGTCGACCTATGTATCATCTAGCCACGGCTCGCTGCAGGGTCGATATTACCACCGGCAAGGTGGCGTTCCTTCGCGTTTTCACGTCATTTCTCGCGCATTTTCCGTACGAAAAAATGCACACCGACATCGATCAATTTTCTCCGATCGACGTTTTTAACTTTCAAACTCATGAAACCATCGATAATTTCACCCTTTCGACTTTTTCAAAGCCGGGCTCGTCACTGAATCGACTCAAGACTGAATCGAATAGAGATGAAACTGAATCGAGGAGAGTATTTTTCGATTTCCCGGACGAGTTATGAGTTTTTTCAAGATGTAGCGTGGGCACGGATCCTCTCTTCTACGGTGTTGTTTTTCAAAATAAAACTTATTTGAAAGTATGATCAAAATATTCGTTCATAGATCAGAGTCACTGTCAACGTTTGTCGTCTCGCCCGCCCACGTTTCTGCGTTCAACCATCGCTGATTTTCCATCGTCCATTCGATCGTCTTTCTCAACGACTCTTCGAAGCCGAGTGGCAGCTCCCAACCCATCGATTCCATCTTTTTACCACTCAAACCGTAACGCAAGTCGTGTCCGGGACGCGATGCGTGGAAGTTTACCATTTCGTAGTTGAGCGGTTTCTCGCACACGTTGGCGATGAATTGCGCGAGCTCGAGGTTGTCCACTTCTTTCTCCCCTGTGATGTTGTACTTTTCACCGACGGATCCATTCTTTAGCAAAAACTGCACAGCGGCTGCAATATTCCTCGCGTGAATGTAAAACCGTGTACCAGCACGTTTCTTGTCAGGGTACGAGTGAATGTGTACCTTTTCGCCCCTCAACACCTTGTTGATACACTTTGGAATAAACTTTTCGGGATGTTGTCGCTCACCAAAGGCATTCATGACGTTGACAATCATGAGCGGCACCTTGTAGGTGTTTTGGTACGAGATACATATGTTTTCAGCGGCTGATTTCGAGGAGGAGTACGGATTTGTAGGCTTGTGACGGTCCCACTCCTCAAACATCGTTGTCCCGAGCGCAGGGCCAAAAACTTCATCGGTACTAAAATAAAAGAAAGCCTTCAAATCGCAACCGCGTTTCTGAAGCTTTCTCGTATATTCTAAAATGGAAATAGTGCTTTCCACGTTGTTCCGGATGAACGAGACTGGTTCTGCGATGGAATTATCGACGTGCGTCTCCGCAGCCATGTGGACTATGAATTCAATGTCATTTCCAAGTTCGTACACGATCCCCTCTGGAATCGGTTGCACTAAGTCCGTGGAGAAGACTTGCACTCGATCGAAGACACCGGTGTCACGCAATCGGTCGTATCCGAGAGACGCGTACGAAAGTTTATCAATAACGACAATGTTGCAATCCGTCGTCTTGGCAAAATGCTCAACCACGTGATGCCCAATGAAGCCACAGCCACCGGTGATGATGATTTTTCGTCTGTTGATAGAACGAGGAACGGTGAGCGTCGAGCAGAAACTTTTTATGGATGAAACAATGTGTTCAAGATTTTCCTTTGTGAGCCACCAACCGACGGGAATACTTATGAAGGTCTTCTCCACCCTATCGAGGTTCGGGAGATGCGTCCTGAACGGAGCACATACAGTGTGCGTATCGTTTCGGGCGTGCACTTGGCTGGCGACGACGCCTTGATTCTTCATGTAATCGATAAAGTCCAGTTTGTTTTGAATGTGAAAGGAAAACAACCAAAAAGAACTCAGCGCCGAGTCTGGAATGTCAAGCAGAGTGAGACCAGGAATACCGTTCAGCGCTGTCTGATAAAATTTTGCGTTTTCCCTCATCTTTCGTAGGTTGGATTCCAAATGGGGAAAGTTGGCCGTGCCAATCGTAGCCGCGATGTCGTTCATGTGCATTTTAAAACCGTACTCAGTCACGTCGCTCTCGAGCCGAAAATCTTTACCCTTGTAGTTGCGCTTGTCGCGGTCGATTCCGTACCAACGCGCCAGCCGAGTTCTCTCAAAGAGTTCGACGTTCGGCAAGCATATGAGTCCGCCGTCGCCGGTGGTGAGATGTTTGATGGCTTGCAAAGAAAACGTGCAGATGTTTCCGTGTTCGAGACAACCGATCGATTTACCACGCCATTTCGCGCCCAACGCGTGCGCACAGTCTTCGATGACCATTGGGCGGAAGCCAAACCGCTCGTGGGCGTACTCTTGAATTTCGTGAATCGCATCCAAATCAACCGGTGTTCCACCCCAGTGCACAAAAGTGATCACTTTTGTTCGCGCAGTGATTTTACGTTGCAAATCTTTCGCGCAAATGTTCCCAGTCGCCGGATCGACGTCTACCCACTTGATATCGAGCCCGTTTGCGAGAATTGGCCAGTTTGTCGCCGTGCACGTCAAAGCGGTGGCTAACACTTGGTCACCCGGTTGAAGACCCGGCCACGCCCCCTGTGGCTTTTTCAGTAAATGAAAAGCCATGTGTGTCGCGCTCGTCGCGCTGTTCGTCGTCAGCGTGAACTCGTTTTCGAGGTACTCGCGCATGTGTCCTTCAAACTCCTCCACCTTTGGTCCCTGCGTGATGTACCCGCTCTGCAAAACTTTGGAAACCTCCTCGGAAGCCTCGGGAGCCATGAAAACCTTGAACAGGGGTATCGTGGGGTCGCACTGAGTTTGCGGCGAGATGGACATGTTTTTTCTGTCTACCACGACGTTGTGTCAGAGCGCTGAGGCGACGGGTTACGCGCGTCAACGCGATGCGCTCGTCGTCGTCTTTTGGCAGACGCACGTCGCGTACTCGGATCGGGAAGTAGCACCACGTACTCTACTTATTCTCTCGCCATTCATCACATATTGTTCCGAACAACTCGTTCGGTAAATTAAATGTGCCCTATTGTATTCAATATGGCCGCTACTTGATTAGATGAGATATCCGCATAAAAGCCTTTTCCGATAAGGGGAACGAGCTCGAGTTGATATGGATATCCCATAATGGGAGCTGCGAGTCTACATACACCTCTCTGGAAGTCTGATGAGGTCGACTAAGGTCGACTGATTTAGTCACCCTGAATTTCAAATTCGATCGCATGGCGGTTTGAAAAGCTTTGAAGGCGCACGAGACGAGTCTACTATCTGCGACAGTGGAGACCGCGGATACGGCATCTGGAACGTACGGGTGCCTCGCGACTGGAACATTGAAATCATGCGTAGCACTGTGCCGAGCTTCGAACGTGTGATTTCGTGATCCGCTCTATACCGGGCACGCGCGGTGGCGTGGGTGGCGTGGGTGGCGTCCACTTAGCAGAGGCCCCGCTGGAGTGATTCGTCTCGCGCTTCACATCTCCATCGATGGTATCCAGTAGCGGAAGTAAGCGAAATTTCCGCGTGGTGCGGCCGTTCCTCTTTGCCGTCGTAATTTTGTCACTCTTTGGAAAGTACATCACGCTTCGGCGAGGGAATATCCAGACTTATCCAGCGAAAAGTTCGTGGGCGTCTCATGCTACGTGCATAGTGAGAAAGGCTCACTACAAGTGGACGCCTCTCAGCGCCTCGTGCGGGCCTTCTCGAAAATCTGTACCGGTCATTCGTGGTTTAAAAGTCGCGATCGTGTTTTACGGACTTCCCAGAGGCTTAGAAATAACGACACCGTCTATTCGCCGGAACGTGTTCGCGCCGCTTGAATCTGCGGGTATCACTTTCGTGACATTTTTTCACCACGTCATATTCACTGGTACTTACTCAAACCCGCGGAACCGTGAAAGAGATATGTTCATGAACGCTACGGAGTGGAAAGCGTTGCAGCCAGATGTCGCAAGCAGTACCAAGCACGACGAGTTCTTGTCGAAATATTCACGGTTCATCGAACAGGTATTGGCGTTCGGTGACCCTCACGACAACGGAGGATTAAGCACGAGGAACGAGTTGGAAGCTCTTCACGCGTTGAAATACGCCACTGAAGCGGCAATAGCGGCGGCGTCTAAGACGCATCCATTCGACGGTTTGATAATCTTGCGACCTGATTTGTTGTATCACGATCCCATAGACGTTAAATCTTTGATTTGGGCCATAGAGCACGACGCGGTGATCACACCTGCTTGGCAGCTCGGAGGCGGCGCGAACGACCGATTTGCTCTAGGCGCGTGGCAACCGATGGTTTCTCTAGGTCTGCGTTTCGATCGAATCGCAGAATATTGCTCCGAAACCCACCAGTCCTGGCACCCAGAGGTATTCGTTGAGTGGATTTTGCAACGACGCTCTGTGAATGATGGTGCATCCGCGCAGTCGCCGTGCCTGTGCCACACGAGCCAACGAGCTTCTCGAGTCAGGGCACACGGACGAGCGAAACTCGAAAACTTTTGCATGCCGCGCAGACACTTCGTTCTCTGCGAATAGCCTCAGTTATCGCTGTCGAACTCATTTGTATAGCATATAGACTGTAGAATCTTCACGCAAGCATGATGAACTGCGCACGTGTGATAAATCCAAAACCCGCTGGCGACTCTGCTTACTTAGCTTACGAACCTCGTGCGAGAAACTTTCATGATGACGACGAACTTCATGTGAAGAGAGAAAAGTGGGCTAACAGACCTTGTAAGACAACAGACGGCGACGTGACGCAAGAAAGCTCGCGGGTCACGTCGCGCGTCAAAAAGGGTCTCTGGCGTCGCGTCGCGATGATTGATTGTCGCGACGCCGTGGCTCAGCCTGTGGACGCGTCGCCTGCGCGCTCTCCGCAGGCGGTGCATTCAAAGATAGCGCACCTGGTCGCGGGCAAAAGTCTCGTCGAGATTGGCACGCGTAACGGTGACGGGATGATGTGCTTCGCTCGGGTCGCCGCGTCGGTGTCGGCGATCGAGTTTGACAAAGAGTATTGTCGGAAACTCGAGGCGCGCGCAAAGTCGCATTCGATCACGCTCGACGTCCAGTGTCAAGACTACCACCACGCTACCTTAGACGCCGACTTCATCACGTGGTGGCAGCAAAAACCACTGACGAATAGAGGCGCTCTGCGAACGCTGAAGCGTAACCAGTGTATCGGTCTCGTTCGCGAGAGCGCCGAGGCGATACTTCTCTTCGATCACAGCTGGAAAAACGACGTGCGAGACTTGGAACGTTCGAAGAAGCTCTTCGCGTGGACAGAGGTGGTGCCTTTCGACGAACAGGACGAATGCGAGGCGTTAAAATTGAAAACCCGTGAGAGCGCGGAGAGTGGGTTTAGGTGTGAACGCGCCAGTGGCGCTTTCACGGTTGCGCGTCTACCTGTGAGTCGAATCCCGCTATCGATCGCTGGTCCCTGTCAACTTTCAAAGGTGTACGTGACCACCTCGTCCACGGCGATACATCTTGCGCTGGTATGCCTTGGCTCACTCTGGCTTCTTCTTCTCGCACGCAAACGACGCAAGAGGTGCGTTTGCTGTCCTTGATGATGGTGTACCTACATATTGTTGTAAATTCATACCGGTATGACTTTTCGTGAATAAACATTCTCTGTAACACGTGGCATCACCACATAACCTGACGCTGGTCGTCACTCACTCACGCAATCGTCGGCCCCAAATCTCGATGCGTTACCAACGTAAAAAACAGTGACGTTTGACGCACAACAAAAGCAGGAATAAAACATGCACGCGCGCGTGTTCATCGCCGCTGTAGGCTCAGTGCTGTCGTCCACCGGCATCGTTTTCCTAAACAAGTGGCTGTTTGCGTTCGACGATTTTAGCTTCCCCGCAACTTTGACGGGTTGGCACTTGATCACGACGCATCTCGTACTCGCGTGCGCTCTAAGACTCAGCATATTCACTAGGAAGGGACTCTCTTGGCGAGTGAAACTATGGTTCAGTGTCCTAGACGCTGTGGCGATGGCGCTTCAGAATCTCAGTTTAAATAGAAACAGCGTCAACTTTTATCAGACGTGCAAGTTGTGCACGGTACCCGTCATTGTGATGATTGAGAAAGTCTTGGGTAAGACGCTACCCAACGCGCACACAATGCTAGTTTTAAGCGTCATTACTCTGGGCGTCGGGCTGTCGACGGGCGCGAATTTCGATTCAAATTCAGTAGGCGTGGTCATCGGCTTGGGCGCGACGCTTTCGACAGCTCTAGTCATAGTCGCGACCACATGGTTGCAAAAGCTACACGATTTATCTTCGACGCAACTTTTACACAATATCGCAATATTAGACGGGTTGCTACTCGTAGTCTTTGGTCCAGCGCTAGATTATCAGCTCTCCTCAAGAGTACTGTACGTTGATTACAAATGGACGTCCGAGTCACGGATGGTTTTCGGTTTGACGTGTGTCATGGCTGTATTGGTCAACTGCATCACGTTTTATTTGCTCGGCAAAGTGTCGCCGGTGTCGTATCAAGTCATCGGGCAAGCAAAAACAGTCATCATTTACGGAGTAGGTTACTACTTTTTCGATAGGGAGGTTTCTCACCGAGCCAATGTCGGTGCTCTAGTAGCGCTATTTGGATGCCTAGTGTACGCCAGAATAACACTGACGCAATCGGACGACCGAAATGTTTCGAAGAGAAGCGCGAGTGGGCGTGAAGATGAACATGGGATGTAGTCCCATCTTTCAGTTCCGGAATCTTACACATCGGCTTTGCCACGCTTGAGCGATTGTGATGTGGAAGCGCTGTGAAAAATGAGCCTTGCAACGATGTAATTCATCCCGATTTGTATTCTTCATCCAAAAGCTGAAACTATCGGCATGTCAATCGCATCTGGATCGCAATTGTGGACGTCCTCGTCAACTGACTTGGCGTAAAGTTTGATCAATCGCGTCTTTTTCTTTTGAGATCCCGCAAAATGGAGCCTAAACACTGGCCCGCGCTTTCGAGCCTCGGCCAAGTGCTGTGAATACGTATTCAAGGGTGCGCACGCAAGTTTTTCTGCGTATAGCGAGCGCTGAATCGCCTGCCGACAGCGGTGCACGTCGTTCCACCAAGTTGTGAAATCCCCTTTGGTGGACGAACAGTCGGCCCATAAAAGCCAATTAAACGCTGCGTTGTCGTTTCCAACGCACCCGTGCGTATTTCTAGGCTCCAAACTCGCCTTGTATAAAATATCCTTCGACCATTCAGTGTTGCGGACGATAAACTGTCCCGAATTCATAGCCCACCCTTTGTCTCCCGTGAGAACGAGATTTATGTTGTGGCCTTCTGAGCGTCGCTCGATGCGCGTCAAAGCTTTGCTGATGTCGACGCAAAAATCGATGAATAAAGAATCGCAATCCGTGTAGAAGACCCACGTGTAATTATCCAAAAGTTGACGTACCCAACCGAGTTTGTGATATCGAACATCCTTTTCACGCATTCCTGGAAACGAGCTAGTGAGTGGTACGTATGGATAACCGTGGACGGCCGCATATGCGGCGTGATTCGCCATCGTGATGTGCATGTAATTTCGAGCCGTGTTTTCTTGTCCGTCGGGCGCGCGTTTGTCACCCTCGTCGACACACACGGACGTGATTGCGAGCCAACTGCTCAAAGGGTTTGACCTTGCACGTTGAACCGACGCGGATGCGACTGTTGGCTTTGTGCGTCTCGGCTCATCATCTTTCGCACGAGGGGTAGCATCAACCACTGCTAGACGCGATCGCACACGCATCACGCTGAGGACGCAGACAACCGACAGAACGGCGCAAGCTCTGACACAGGTGAACGTGCGTCGCATTTGAAACCAAGCTGAGTCAGACAGTTTGATTCTTCTGGTTCATCATTAGAACCACCAGCAGGCGTGGGTTCGTTATCGTTTTCTTCTTCACCCTCTTGACCTCGACCCACTCACAATATTTTCAAACCCTGAATGAGCATTTAAGGGCCCCGTTCAGTGGCGCTAGGGGTGCAGCGCCTGGTACGAGCATTTTTCGTACCAGTGTACCACTGTACCAGGCATTTTGTATGGGCAAACAGTAACATACCAGCGTTTTTTGGTACGTACCAAGAAATTTCCTGGTACAGGTCATTTTTGAGCCCTCAGTAAGTGAGGTTGCGCTTCGCGCGCGCGAAAACGGGGCGACGCGCGCCACTACGCCATTTGGGCGCCACCGCGAGAGAGGTGAAGACGATACGGGAAAATTCCGCCTACTACTCGTCGGCGATCACGGACACGGTGTAGTCAGTGAAACGGGTGATGCTGCCGGACTTTTGCTAACGACGAAGGATGAGGACAGCATGAAATATGTCAACGCAGTCACGGTGCCCATGCTGTCCCATTTTTCAGTCAACAAGTTGGTGAGGATGATGATGGCTGGAACATGCGGCTCAGAGGAGATCCCTCCACAGTATTGTGGGAAGTGTCAATACAACAACCGGACGAACGACTGGAAAGCGTTCTTTGAAAGTAGTGATGTGCGAGCAATAGTCACCATGGAAAGCGAGACGCAAAGTCAAGTGCGTATCAAATCTTTGAGTTTTGGTGTCAGCCTGGAGCGTGGGATCAGCTGCATGTCCGATGCTGTTGAATCAAGTGTCGGTATTCAACTCGCGTTCACTGTGTCCGCAGGTAGTTGTAGTGCCTCTTACATATTTGAATACGGTGGGGGTCTGACGTCTGGCGCGCTTACAACGTATGAACCATTCAAGAGGTGTGACCCGCGATGGAGAGATTCTATTCACGTCGTGTTGACTAGACCTGATGGTCAGCAGGTTTGCATTAGTCCGAAGACTCGAAAATCGTACATGAAACGCGCAGGCGCTCCTTGTCGAAGTGTTTTCTAGTGGGCGAGAAGTAAAACTTTCCCGAGTGTGCATGTGATGAGAAGTTCTTAGTTTTTGTACGCCGGAAAGACTGCCTAAAACGGTGGCGAACGAGATGAAAACACATAGACTCAAATAAAATCATGCTTGAAACCATCTCATGCGATTTATTCACAATCCACGGTCTCAGCGTGCTGTTACGCCGTCGCACATGTTGTAATTCTAGACCCTGACTAGCTCTGAAATTGAAGAGAAAATACACCTTTTTATTATCCCGGAAAAACTGCAAAATCGACGATGCACAAAAAAAAGTACCGGTACGAACAGTATTTCAAATACTGCTCAAGCGCGATCCATTTCACAGCCTGCGGTGCGTTGTGCGCGCAGATGGTTGCCGACGACGACGCGCGTTTACCAGATGAATTTTGGCAGCAGTACTACTCGGGGGAAATCAAGGGCGACTGCGAGATATCGGAAGCGCCTTCACCGTTCGCGCAGTGGGTGTGTTCTCGACTACGTAAAGGCGTCTCTTCTCAAGAGCGCGTCGACGTGTTGGAAGTGGGATGTGGGAACGGTCGAGACGCCCTTTTATTTGCGCAGCGCGGATTTAGAGTAGTAGCTACCGATAAATGCCCGAAAGCAGTCGAGATCACCTCTCGTAAACTTCCACCGGGGTCTGCGGCGCGAGTCGCCGACGCACACAGCTTGCCCGAGATGGCTGTGGATTACGCCTTTGCTAGATTTGTCCTTCACACCATTACCGAAGACGCGCAAACGAAGCTGTTTCAATGGGTGAAAAAGAACGTCCGCAAGGCGTTCTACGTCGAAACGAGATCTGTGAAGGATCCCCGATGCGGTAGGGGTACAAAGGTTGGTGAAAATGAATACGTCGACACGCACTACCGCAGATTCTTGAGTCACGCTCAGCTCGAGTGCGCCGTGAGCCAAGCGTGCATGCGCATCGAACATTGTACCGAAGAATCATCGGCGAGTGGTCAAGACGGTGCCGTTGTATTACGAGCCGAGATTTCACCCAGAGAAGCGAGTGAAGATTAGTTTTTTTAGCGATTATTCAATGATAACTCACACGTTGGAGACAACCTTTTGAACAGAACAACACTCTACGACAAGCTTCTATGGTACACGTGCTGTTAGCGAAACAAGTTTTTTAAACTCGGCTGCATCATCTCCTTCGCACCAATTGGAGCCGTGGTTTGATTTCTTGGCATCTGGCTGCCGCCAGTCGCTGCCATATATTTGGCTCAGAAGAACGTCTACATTTCTCGGCGCATCCACCAGAAGCTCGCCAATTTTCAGTTTTGTCGACGCGTTATGCTCGATTGACGCGTCAACTTGACCGACGATATCTCGTCCATATACATCTATCGTATTGAAAACGCACTTTGAAACGACGGGAAACACTGTTTTGGATTCCGTAAACCCAGACATGTTTTTGGAAACGTGTTTGGGTATGTACACATCTACATAGGTTGGAATTTTGTCCCAAGCACCCCACGTTTTAGCTTCTGGATTTTCATAGTCGGTGATACACATCCTACCGATGTGTTTATTCTCCATCCAAAAATAATACCTATCGTTCCACTCGTTGATGCTTTCAAGTATTGCTATCGATGATGACTCCACAGCGATGTCGACGTCACTCGTCCAATGCATGATTCCGGCATCCCTTCGCGCACCCAGAAGCGTTCCAAACATGACATAAAATGGGATATCATGTTGACTTAAAAATGTTCGAAGAGCGCCGAGGAGCTCCTTGAGCATGAGCCAACAACATCTCTCGCTTGGAGGCGAAGAGTCCAAAGCAGCGCAGTTGTCAGACTTGGAGCACGAAACTTGTCGGCAACGATTCCATCCAAACACGTCCGGTGTTGGATGCTTGGGCGTCGATGCCGTATCATTAGAATGGTTAGTCGCATCTCGAATGCGGTTCGCTCGATTTTCAAAAGTGAAATCTAATCGCTCACGAGGTGCGGCTCGTCGCGCGTCGCCCTCCTCTGGCTGCAGGATGCGCAAAAACCACGACTGACTCCTCCAGGACCCTCTCACGACGAGCGCAAGTCCTACGATTACAAAGGCGAAGATACTGAGACACCAGCGCAGACGTTTCCGAGGTGTCACTGGCATCGCGATGGCGTACACGACACGCGATGACTCGTAGTTCTGGCTGTCGATCAGTACCGCAACGGTCTCGAAGAGTTCGAGGGCGCGTTGGAAGTATCTTAGCCTACGATTCGTAGGAGAAAACTTACCACTGTAGCGACGAATGGGATAGAACACACGCTGTGGTCGACTTCTATTCAAACGTCCAGTCGGCGACGGCGACCTTTGCTAAATTCTCGCGAACCTCGTCGTCAGTCGCGCGTCGTCCAGTCGAGAACTTCTCGACGAGAAGACAGTAAAATAAAAAATCACTTTCTTAAAAAAATCACATCCCGGTGTCATCTGGGTCATGACTCGCCGATGTAGTCACCCACTAGTTCACGGTTCACGTACCGTGTACGCTTTCATAAACATTATTTCGAATCACAAACGGTCTATGAGTTACTGACTAATATGGCGAGTCACAAACCAAAATATTGAAAAGGTTTTATTAAGGGTGATTGACAGCAGAATTTCATAACTCGGTCATAACTCGACCCCCTCGAAATTAACTCGTGGATTGACTCATCCCGAGTTATGAAGAAAGGTGAAAATCCTCATAACTCGGGCCCGAGTTATGAAATTCTGCTGTTATTATTACTTACTTAAGTACTTGGTAGTACTATCGATAGTACGGTACTATCGAGAGTAATAAATTTTTCCTTTTGGAGCTATCTCTTCATCGGCCTAAGTACTAACGGTAAGTATTTTATTTTCGGAATCCCTAGTACTGTTTTAAAGGGTTTATTTTAGTCGGCTTAAGTCAAGCCTTATTAAGGTATCATCGTCAAGTGCTTCTGTTCCTTCAGCTTTTTGAACATTTCGAGCTCTATGTCCCAGTCATGCCTGGAGCTCCTCATGCTTGCATGCTTCTCAAAGTAATGTGCCTCAAACGTGTCATCAAAAGTCGAGAAAGTTTCCGATTTGCCGAATATCACAACTTTTTTGCACATCAGCAAAGCTATCGCTAGCGCGTTAACTCCAGTGCTGGCATGACCGTGTTTTTGTCGTAGGCATTTCTTTTGTATGCGTTCTCGGAACAGTTTTGGGATGATGGCAACTTGATCCCTTTGAAGTAGGGAATGGTTGAAGGCGCGGTTCAGGCTGTTTTCTTCGCGTGGTCGGTATATGGAAAATAGCGTGGGCTCATCACGTATTACTTCGTACATTCTTTCGTCAGGCCACGCAACTCGCAAGTTTGTTTTCCTTCCTACATAGGCTTTAACGTTTGCATGGGCCGGGCCATTATTCAGTCGGATGACGAAGGGATGAGCGTCTATAAGGATTCCGAGTGGAGGTGTGTGAACTGATCCCAAAATCCCAGCGTTAGTGACAAGTGCGCAGCTCCTCTGCGCATGTCGTGGTGTGACAAATGCAGAGATACCCGCAAGGCCACGTATTGTAGTTACATTGAGCGTTCCGTCACTATCGCAGATGCACCCACAACCACGTGAAGAGATGGCTTCAAATTGCAGAAGACACTTCGATCTGTTGAAATTCCCATAACTGAATGAAAATCCCACTGAATTTACGACTATGCGCCACCAATCAAGTGATCCAGTTGGGTAACCAAGCGTACCGCTCAGTGTCGCGTTACTTGTAGACTCAAAGTCATATGGTTGCCGTGATGGGCATAACTTGTCGGTGAATGTAACAAAGAGTCGGTCTGTATCTGATGTTGCCTCGTGTAGCATGGCGATAAAAGTGCTTAAAGGCGCTAGAAGCCACCGTTCCGCGTTAAGCAAGACTACAATTTTCATTGTAGTTTGCGTGCAGATGAAACCGTGCGCATACATGGCGACTGGACACTCACCAGACATCTTTGTACCACGCCAATTACTTCCGACCAGTATTAAATCGCACGCACAACGAAACGCACCAGTTATTCCTACGTGCCCGTCGATGGGGACAACCGATACGCGCGTGTTATTTACTCGAAGCACTCTATGCATGTCATTCCGTGCAAGGCAGTACAAGATCAGAGTTGCAACTGCGACAACTGCGCGCCTTCGGTAATAGTCCATTTTACTTCTCAGAGGTCGTCGCTCTTCTAACGTGTCACAAAGAGCCAGAGTGCGGCATTATGGCGTTTTCAAATCAACAAAATGTTCTTGAGAACGTACAGTAATGTAAATCCGTTCGTCCTGCAGTCGATCGCTGCCTAAGTCGGCTCGGTTCTACGTCGCTAGCGCTGCCAGCAAGTGTGAGCGCAGCCTCTGGGGCGGCGTGGCTATGAGTCCATTCTAGAAATTATCCTTTTTCTGGTTGCAGGGTCGCGGCGATGCTGAAATCTGCTACTTATCGAACAATTGGTCACCTTTGTGTGAGATTACAAAAACATTTGTATCACTACTTATGGTGTTCAAAATCTTCATACTATCGATAGTACTTAAAGTACTACTTGTATCGATAATAAATATGTACTATCGATAGTGCTATTTAAGTACTAATATTCCGATAAGAACCTTGTCAGAATAAGATTTAAGACATTTCTTATGAAAAAAAACGGGCCTTGTCGGAATAAATCGGCCATCTCTATTTTCAATTTTCTATCTCTTAGTCGACCTTAGTATGAAAACGTTGTTCTGCGTTTCGATACAGTGGTAGTACCGGGCCTGAAGGGCTTGCGCACGCCGCATATAGTAGTTCCTTTTCTGGACGGTGGTGAGTCACGGCCGGCTGCACACTGCCACGAGGGTGTCAATTACGCCATGATGCGACGCCTGGTACAGAATGTCTCGTTGCGCAAAGCGATTTTTTTTTTCTTCGCTTTGACTTTGACTACGGCGTGCTCTTCCTTGATGTTCGACCACACGTGCGTGACGAAAAGAGCGCGTTTGCGCTTTGAGACGTTCTTCGCGCGACGAGACGTAGAGGACATGCAACGTTTTATCTCCGGGCCGAATCATGGCTGTTTTCAGGATATTTTCTCGTCGATACCGGCGCCTATAGTGCGTGTCACGGGACATATGGCACGTCGGCATCGAGTGCAGCCTGCTCATTGCGAAACTCCATATTGCATAAAAGGTGGTTATGTGGAGAACATAGATTCGCTTCATTTCGATGATGTAAAGAACAAAGATGAATGGCAAGATGAAGTATACATGTATGCGTATAATTTGGCGAGCGTAGGCAGACTTCATACCATTGTAGATGTGGGCTGTGGCTCTGGTTTCAAACTCCTTAAATACTTTGGACAGTCTACTTTTCGAACGATCGGCTATGAAGTTGAGCCCGCGTTGTCGCATTTGCGCGATACGTACCCTACGTTTACATGGCTCGATCCTGGCACTTCAACACCTTCAACTATTCGAGCTGACGTGGTCATAAGCTCTGATGTGATCGAGCATGTCAAAAGCCCTGACGAGTATATGAGTTTCTTGCTTGCATTTGGGGCACGTGTCTACATTATTTCTACCCCAGAGAGAGACAACGCCCGCGGAAAGTATTCCATCGGCCCTCCGGAGAACCGCCATCATGTCAGAGAGTGGTCGCGATCTGAATTCGTCAACTACATAAGTAAATTTCTACACGTGGCTGAATCATGGACAGCAGACACTTTCAATAAGCCCAACGCAAGTCAATGGGTGGTCGCTACGACGAAAAGTGCATAACAAGAATAATTCTGCCATTGAGTCCTTAAGGACGATTCGCCTCAGTTTTCCCCATTAGCCACTGCATTTAGGCCGACGAAGAGATAGCTCCAAAGTACACTTTTTACGTACCGGTACCGTCCCTTATGATGGCAAGGCCAGTATGTTAAATGGCCACGTAACTCACATCGTCGACGCGCACGCGAACGAGCGCGCGAACGAGCGACGCGAACGTCGACGTCGAAGGAAATGTTTATCGTTGACACTGTTTCGACGTTCACGTGCGTCGGCGACGAGCGCCCGCAACACCCGCGTCGTCCAGATTCGATGTTGGGATGAATCGACACATCTCGGCGGAATCACGATGTGCTCGCAACCAACTCAACTCGCCACAACACGACGCAACGCTAGAGACGCGAACGGGAACTACACGCTGCGCGTGTGGCGCGTCCCGCTAGGGGATAAAACGGCGTCGTTGAACGCCGCAACCCCTTTTCCTAAGGCACATAAACGGCTCTCTGCCTGGATCGATGAAGCGGCGATTCGCGATGTCTCTTGGAGAGACGCTCACGTCGCTCTGACGGGGAAACACGACGTGGAATTCGTACGGAAGCTGACGCAGGTCGCGACCGCGCGCGAATCCGGGCTCATCGGCGACACAAAGTGCGAGGCGCACGCCGCAGAGGTGAGACAGAAACGTCTGTTCGTATCCAAGCCGGGCAAACTGGCCAAGCTCAACTCGAAGACGGCACTTCAACTCAGGGTGGAGTACGTTCGGAAAGTCGAACGGGCGGTGACGAAGCGCGCGAGTGCTATCATAACATTGGGGACATCGGATGGTGGTCCGAAATGAGAGGAGCGCGCCGAAGATTTCGCCGTCAAGCGGAAAGAAATTTACGCATTGCGTGGGTCGACGCGCGACGCCGTGAATAAGTAGAGTGTGGCGCACTACGGCACATGTCACACAAGTCGCGAGTAGGTCCGTAAGTCAGCCGCAGACTGTTCAATTACAACTCCCTGAGGAGGCTCGGAGCCCACGAGCACGCGCTTGCACACGAAAGGTCGTGTCTTGAGTGTCAAGTTGGACTCGCTAAGCTCATTGTGTACCGAGACGAAGACGCGTGGAACAAGGCTGTGCATGAGCTTTGGAATCGCGTCTTCGCTCAGCTCCATACGCACGGCGCCCAAGAGAAAGTGACCCAAACGTAGCTACAAGACATCCTTCGAGCTCAGGACCTCGCCATAGCGCATTGTAAGACGTCTCTGCAATGAAACTAAGCGCCAACTACTGGAGGAAATCATTCGGCTTAACTACCGAGCGGTTTCGGCACGATTTTGGCTTCGAATCACATCCGCGCGGTAACGCGGAAACGAGACGATGAAACACTAGAGGACAACGCAACGACGTCAGGGGACGTTGCAGAGACGTTAGAAGACGCGCCCGTACCCGAAACTCCGTCGAGGAAGCGTCGACGCGTCGAAAAGGCGCAAGAGTCTTCGAAAATTCAAAAAACGACGAAAGAAACTCTTGGCTGTGGTCGTTGTAGACACAGCCGGAGAGGGTGCGATCAGTGCGATCCGGATTGTACAAAGGCTCGCTTCGACGCCCCGCGGCGTCGTGTGACGCTTTTCGCGCGTTCGAGTGTGCGCCGTTTCGTGACCCCTCTTTATTTTATGGTTCATAAATCGTCATTTCATATTTGGGGCCACGTTAAGCTTAACGTGGCCCCAAATATGCAATGACGACTCGTGAACCGAAAAATGAAGAGGGACTCACGAAACGTTGCCTATGGCATGCCTCGTAAGCGACGAAACGCGCCGCATACGGCGGTGCCAGACGTTGCTCGTGGCCCGAAAGCAGCGGTGATGACGCTGTCGATCTTACCCCGATGATGCGTGCTTCAAACAACGGTTCTTACTTCACAGTGTGCGCGACGAGCGACAAAGATGCCAGAACAAGGTGATGAGACAAGTGCTGGCAAGTGGTTGCACGCCACACGTGTTGACGACCGCGTCGACGCGTATCTGCAGCTCAAACGACAAACGACTGGGAAATATACGAGTTAAAGTTTATTATTATCAGGTTCGACTCAGCGCACATCTGCCCGAGAAGGTCACTCCAAGCAAACGTTGCACCATCGTCGCGTGGAGTGTGCGCGAGACGATAAGTCTACAATAGCGCGCATGTTTGTCAGCTCTCAGGCAGAACGAACCCAGCCGCGGGGGACGAGCTGTTCACAACGAGCGGCACGGGGATGCGACTGCGCATTTCACATATTAGTCGTTCACTCGGCGTTCTCCATTCATCTGGGTGCGCCGCTGAGACGTCTGTGCGGAACGACACGTGTCCTCAGGCAAAGGCTCCTTTGTGTTTGTATGCCCGTGCCGGCGCACTTTTGTACAAAGCAGTAGTGCCAGATAGACGCACAGGTCGTCTCATCTTTCGTTCGAAACGCCGCGCCGAGCACAGTCATGATAAAGCCGATGACATCGTTATCATCTCCTTCGTTCGCTGTACGCAGTTTTGTATTCTTATGTACCTCATGCGCCACAGAAACGCCCGACGACTTGTTTCAACTACCTTTTTGTTAGTACTAAGTACTAACGTTAGTATCTGTCCAGGATCCGCACAATATAGTTCTCCAACCAGTCTGACTGAGCGATAACTCGACGCGGCGCCACGGGTCTAAGATATAGAAATATCGGAAGGGTTATTTCGAAGCATCGAAGGTCATCTTGAATTAGGTGGTTCCGACTCGTTCTATTTGAGCTCAGTTTAGGATGATCGATGAGCGTCGATCAGATAACCGATCGAAATAGTCAAACTGACAGAAATACTCGTTCTCTGCGCACACCCTTCCGATCCAAGTAGCCGATTCAACGGAAAACATTGTTTCTGCATGCGTTCATACTATATTCCTTCGTCAATTTGGCGCTATGAAACTTCATCAGTAAACTAGCTCCGATCAATGCGCGTACTTCATTGCTAGTGATCTCGGTGGTGTGCAGTGAGCGGTAGAATCTTTTCTGGGCGATTATCAACTCTCCCGCACGGACGTTACCAATACTGCTGACATCAACTCGTTGCCTACCTACACAGTCATGTGACAGTCGTCCATCATGAAAGCGGATGACGTCGAATGGGTAATAGAGATGCATTTTCCATATGCGCATCAAGTCCTCTTTTGTTATTCTCGCATCGCAACGAGAATGAAAAATAACACTCGATGAAATGTTGTGCACCAGCGCATTAATGTCTGAACTTTCAACAACTCGAAGCATTTGAGAGTCTATGTTCGACAGCTGATCTTCTCTTTGCAACTTCACATCTTCAGCATGAACAGCAACAACCACGTGAAAAATATCAGACCACAACAGATAACGCTTTATCGCCGGCACATCTTTGAATGAGCAGTGAGAAAGTATTAGGGATGTCTTTTCAATATCATCAACAGCCCCTCTTTCCCTGTTCCACGTATTTGAGAACCCTGAAGGATGTGTGAACAAGGCAGGGCTCTGCATTAGCAGCGAATATTTTGCCTGGAACATTCGCGACGATAAGTCCAAATCTGGAGATAGAGACGGCGTTCTTTGTTCGTACAGGATATTCTTCCAATAATCTAACAGTATATGTATGTTTTCCTTGCGAATAGCCCAAGCGTAGGATCCATAGTGCTTCTGAAGCTCAACATAAACGAAGTTCGGAGTCTCAATCAGTTCACTGCCATGGATGTCATGAGCAGCCAGTATGATAGCGAACGCATCGCTCGGAACCTCTTTCCAGATGGTTTCGCGAAATGTCGCGTTGCAGAAGAGTGGATTCGTGAGTCTCACATCATCCTCAAAAATGTAAACAAATTCAGCGTTAATTGAGACTGCACGCTCCAAAGCTGCTACAAAAGCCATCGTAAGTCCAAACCCTCGCCGTTTGTCCAACTTACCGCGGACTGGCGCAATGTCGATAACATTTCCGCCACATAGATCTTTAAAGTGCGCGAGGAACCTATCCAATCTCTTTGTATTTCTCGCCTTTGCTCCTTCGACGCCTTGTAGTGTGACTACAAAAGTCGCCTCCTTCTTCGACGCATATTCGCCTGTTACCCCGGGACGGTTCGATGGATTATCGCCGGTCTGCGGTGACTTCGTTAATGAGAATATAGAGATTAGCAACGCGATGCAAGCGAAGGCCGCGCGTCGTCTGCGTCGCAAGTTTTTCATTCAGACTCGACGTCTCACTCAAAATCTTAGTCTTACTGATTAAAACAGTGTGCGGAATGAGCGCTCGTCGCCTTAAGACACTCACACCGAGTAGAACCGCGAGGCGCTGTTCCTGTGATTAGATTACACGGACGCAACGACCACGTCAACCTCGGCGCGTTCAATGGGAAATGACGTTCGTTCTCTTCCCAGTTCACGGGGCGAAGCGAAGGCTGACGGGGTATGTTGATAATGTCGGAGTTTAGCACCAAAACGCTTGGCATAGTCTTCTAGTTTTGCAGCAACGTCTTTTAGAGATGCTTCATTTAGAATGCCCTCTGCTAGTTTTGGACTTGGTATTGATATTGATATCAAGATGCATCATATAGAGATGTGAGTGGTAACGCTACGGAGTTTAGGGTTTAGTTGATAATGTCGGAGTTTGTTAGCTTGGGTGCTGCTAACGTGACACCGTGTGATCCACTGCCCCTTTAGTCCGTGGTCTTACTCCGTTTTCGTCTACAGTGTTCTTGCCGTGACCCAGTTACTCGTTGGATTTTCCGCGGCCTGTTAACTGTACTCAATTGGCGTCGTTACGCCTACACTATTCTCCGAGTGGAATACACGGCACTAACGTGTCGAGGCCTCGACAGGTCGCGTTCTTCCTGGTAGGTTCTTCGCAGGCGGCACTCCTTCCCGACAAATGTTCGCTCTTTACAACGCTACGTTACGAGATAGCTCCGACAAGTGACATGGATGACCTCGGTAAAGGCTTTGTCATCTTTAATTTTATCGCCTCCGCGCGTTCCATCCGTCGTCTAGTGCGGTACCGGCGCTGGGCGCGGCTCGTTCAGTTGACGCTGTTCCAAACTGTGCAGCTCTGAAATCACCCCGCAACTTTCTTCGTGCACCGCGCGAGCCAGGCCTTGGAGTAAATCACGAGCGGGCAACGTCTCCGGTATGGTCGCGACAA
>Ga0255757_10001114_pt1 | contig 26262 bp, 20 predicted proteins | sample 071ome_27_FD_179957 | JGI IMG/M metagenome (GOLD analysis project Ga0255757, IMG submission 179957) | Coastal salt marsh microbial communities from the Groves Creek Marsh, Skidaway Island, Georgia - 071409AT metaG (version 2) | ecosystem: Environmental > Aquatic > Marine > Intertidal zone >...
CCAACCTCACACTGTCGAATCTTTGCGATGCATTTGAGCACGTTCGCCGCGGATCCACCGGGCGTGACGCGCACGCGTTCTCCACCGTCACCGCCGATCGCGTCGAGGATCCGTTGTAATCGTCGCGCGTCCACCGGTACGCATCCGCCGATTTCAACCGCTGCGCCGCCGCCGGCGTCGTCCGCGTCGTCGTCACCCTCGCACCCGTCGCGAAGAAGGGTGACGATTTCGCGACGACTCGCGCGGTGGAGAACGTCCGTCACGGGATCGCCGAGACCGATGATCATCGTCGGGGTCGGGCGGGCGGGCGGACGGACGAACGCGTCGGGGTGTGATGGAAGGGAATGGTTTGCATCTTGTTTCTCCGCGCGCGCGAAGCGCCGAAACTCGAAACCCGGGACTTTGCGAATTGGAATGTTGGAACGTTTACAATACAAATAAAATCGTGCGATGACGGAAAAGAAATTGTTGCTCGCTAGTGCGCCTCGGCGTACGGCTTGGGGTTGAGCAAGGATAACAGCGATGGGAGGAAGATTAAACCGTGCGTCAACCCGAGGACGATGCAGAGGAAGAGCTGCTTGAAGAAGGTTTGGAAGACGTAGGAATCTGATGAACCGAGAATCAAAACAGCCATAAAGGTGGACATGGCGCCGTTCCAGACGGCGACGCCCATGTCTTCGAGGGTGCGGACGACGCGCTCGTCGGGGGTGCCCAGCTTCTCGAGGTAGGCGCGGCCGATGTGGGCAGAGTAATCGACGGCGAGGCCGAGGGCGATGACGAGCATGATGACGGTGACGGAATCGATGGAGAGACCCCAAAAGTGCATGTAGCCGACAATGTTGACGAAAATCATGCAAAGGGCGAGGAAAACGCTGATGACCGTCTTGATTTCGACGACGAGGATGGCGATGATGACCAAGCACGCGGCGAGGGTGACGGTGACGTTGCGAATCGCTTCGTTGGCGATCGACTTGTACTGCTCATAGTTGAGCCAGTCTCTGCCGTAGGCGAAAATGTCTCCATCCTCGTTGCCGGGGACCGCAGCGAGATCGGTGCGGAGGGAATCCATCGACTTGACGTTATCCTTGGATTTGTCCACCTTGACGTGGTTGCCGTGAATGCGCGAGGAGACGATGGCGGTGTTGTCGTCGTTGAAAACGACGTCATTCTTGTACCGCGAACCGGCGTTCGCGAGCCAAGTTTTGAGGTTGGCAGGGTCCAACACGTTAGTGCTGGTCGCTCTGTAGGTGTAATAGTCATCCACCCAAGAGCTGACGGAAGCTTCGACGACGTATTCGTTTTGCCTGAAAGCCGCCGTCGCCGCGCGAAGCACGGAATCGTCGGCAAGAATGTCAATCGAACTCGTCGTGTAAATTTCCACTGGATCGCCGTATCTGGCGAAGTACGTGCGAAGATCGGAAAAGTAATCCTTCAGGTAGGAACCATCCGGAATGAAATCGTTCACGTCGGCGTCGACTTCCATCTTCGTGGCGCCGATGATGCCTCCGACGGTCAAGGCGGTGAAGAAGGAGAGCACGCCGTACTTGACCTTCTTCTTGGTGATTATTCCACCGAGACCCTTGCCGAGGACTCGCTGCATGATGGACTTTTCATCTTTCGTGTTGCAGCACGAGCAGCACGCCTGAGGAGAGCAGGTGAGGCAGCAGAAAATATCGCCTTGGTTTTTCGCCTTGCGTTGTTCGTCCAAAGCCAAGCACGCGGTGAAAAATGTCACCTGATAAAAGTAATCGAAAAAAATTCCGAGCGCGGCGTAGTAGCAAAAGTTTCTCAACGCCGGAAGGGACGTCGTGGAGCCGATGAGGAAAGCGATGACGTCCGTCAGAGAAGTGACGGTGATGCTCATGCCGGAGGTGCGCAAAGATAGACCCATGCGGTCGACGGGATTGCGCGCGCGATCACAATTGTCGTACGCGTTGACAATGACAAACATGTCATCGACACCAATGCCGAGCAACAAGAATGGAAGCACATTCATGAGCGGGGAGAAGAAGATGCCGAAATAGGCTCCCAGGCCGTAAGACGACGCGATCGACATACCGATGGAAATGATACCGGCAAAGGTGACGCCGACTCGAGAGCCAACACAACCCATGCGCCACTTACTCAAAGTCAACGCGGCGTAGGCAAGGATGAGAACGAGGGCCGCCTGAAGCTTGGTCAAATCACCGTTGATGGTGCTTCCGAACTCGTCTCCGAAGGATCGCTCGGTCACGTAGGAAACTTCAAATCCAGTCGGCGGCGTTTCAAAAATTTTGAGCACCTTGCTGTCAAACTCGTCGCCCTTGTCATCCTTTGGTTCACCGTTCTTAATCTCTTCATTATTCTTGAAGAGAAAGGTGACCGAAATCGCCGTCGCGCTCGGTGTCGTTCCCGAGTACGTCACTCCACCGGCCACGCTCTCGAGTAACACGGTGGAGCTGTCGTTCGGAGACGTGATGGTCGTCTGACCCAAAGTCGAGTCAATCGTACCCTGCGTCGGCGTCGTCCACGGGTTGTTAACAAACGCATCCAACACGCTCTTCTCGTAGCACGTCGTTCCCGTCTTGTAACAGTGATCCGTAAACGCATACGTCGATCCATCCCACTCGATCGACGTCGCCCGCACCTGCGAGGCGATGTCTTCCAACGCCGCCAAACCTTCCGGAGTCAACACATTCGCCCCAACCGTAGTAGACTTGAGAATCAACTGCGCGAAACGCGTCTCCTTCCCGTAGTGTTCATCCACGAGCGCTTTATCCGCTTGCGCCGGCGTTCCATCCGGGACCCAGAGCTTATCGCCCCGGTTTTCGTTCGTCAAACCCGGCGCGCCCAAACCCACGGCACACACCAAGCAAAACGCCGCCGACGCCCCAATAACCCTCCACGGTTTCTCCGCCGACATCCGTCCGAGCGCATCGAACCGCACACCGATGAAATCATTCACTCGATCCGCCAGCCCGCGTTTTTTGCCTTCCACCGGCGTCGCCTTGCCTTGCGTCGTCGCCGATGAATCGTGAATGACTGCGACGGCGGCTGGCTCGTCGGCAACCTCCCGCGTCACGCGCTGCGCGATCGGTGCCGCCGACATGACGACGGATGGATCGATCGATCGGTCACGCGTTCGTCTCAGCGCGCAAACACAGTCAATCGCGCGCGCTCGTCCGAGCGTCGAAGTGTGCGGACACGCGGTTGACAAGATGAGATTTGTGCTCTTTTTTTGGCTCTTCAAAGGGCGTGACGTCATGCGCAGTGTATTGTATGTGTATACAGTGTTGTATACGAAACGACGCGTTTGCTCGGTTGTCTCGGATTGGAGGAGTGGATGGACGGATGGACGATTGTGTGCGCTAGTCGTCGTATGTGCATTCGTGTCTGTGTTCTAAATTACGCGGGGGTGGACGGAACGGCGGTCGGGGAGGCGACGGCCAGGGTGTGACGACCGCCACACGATACACGGGTGACTTTCCACCTCTGGCCGCCAGGCAAAGGAGGGAAAACGACTCTACCGGGAAATCCGCAGGATGGGGAGGGATCGGTGACGACGCGACCGAGACGGCCGAGGGTGGTGCGACCCCAGGATAGGACGGCACCGTCGATGGTGACGGCGCAGCTGTGTGAACCGCCGAGGGAGACGTCGGCTATGAAATTGGACTCGTCGTCGCCTAAATCGACAACTTTGGGAATCACCTTGTCCTTGCAGTCGTCTCCGTGGCCGAGACGGCCGTATTCGCCGCGACCCCAGGTGAAAAGGAGGCCTCCGGCGGTGACGGCGGCGGAGTGCCAACCACCGGCGGCAATCTTGACGACGCCGACGCGACCAAAGGTTTCGATGACTGTCGGCTGGTCGCTCGACGCCGTCGCGCCCAATCCGAGCTGACCGTACATGCCGTTCCCGTACGAGAGCACCTCGCCGTTTCTCGTTCGAAGTAAGAGGTGGAAACTTCCGGCGGCGATTTCTACGATGTGTCTATCCGTTTTCATCAGTGACGGTTCCACCTTGGGCGCGTCGTCCTCAGTCGTCTGTCCCCACTCGAAAACTCTGCCGTCTCTGAGCAGCGCAAAAGAGCTCATGCCGCCGCAGGAGACCATGAAAACTTGCGCGGGAAGACTCACGAGTTTGGCCGGGCTCACAAGCGATCGCACCGGGGCCCAATCTCGATCGGGTATCTTTCCCGAATCCGTATTCAACTGCGATCCCGCTTGCGCGTATTCATTCCCACCCCACGCAAAACATTGTCCATCTCGATCTACGCACGCAGCGTGCCACCCTCCGAGAGACACCTGACTCACCACAAGCCCTTTACCGTCTTCTTTGCTCTTCTCGACGCTCTCTAACCTCGCCAACTTGGGCAGCGGCACCCACGCGTCGTCACACTCTCTCCAGTCGTGTCCGAGCGTCCGATGCGAATTCCATCCCCACGCGTAGAGCGTCCCGCGTTCGCACACGCACATCGAATTCCTCGATCCAGCCACCGGCGCCACCGGTATCGCTCGCGATCCTATCTCGCTCACCTCTCTCGGGGCGTCGACGCAGTAATCGAGGCTTCCTCCCCGTTCGGCATCCACGGGTACGTCTTCGAATCCCAACTGTCCATCCTCACCGACCCCCCACGCGAAGAGCGTCGAGTTCACCGCACTCGCCCCCGACGTCGTCGTCGACGACGACGGCGACGACAACCCCACCGGCACCGCGTCGGCGGCGGCGCCGCCCCCACGCGTCGGCGGCGGCGCGCAAATCGATTCGGTTTCCATCAAAACTGTTTCCAACGAACAACGACGCCGATGCGCGCTGCGTCCCGTCCCGTCTCGTCCGTACGTACGCTCGCGTCCTCCACGGCGTCGAATGAATAAATGTAAACTCTTTCACCCAGACCTCACGTCGATCGGTGTCGACGGTCGCGCGCGCGTCGGACAGTGAAGTAGAGTAAAAAAACGAAGAGACGCGCGCAAAGAGACGGAAACGCGCGCGACGATGACCGATCGTCGATACACGTCGACGCCACCGACGCGAAAGACGCCGACGCACCGCACGTCGCGAACCGAATAGAAGAAAATTTATTCTTCCCGACTCGGGGCTCTGATGCGCGCGATGTCCGCGACGACGACGGCGTCTTCCACGACGACGGCTGTGTGCGGTAGAGTGAGTGAGAAACGCGGTCGTCGGACCCGCGCGGCGACCGTCGTTCGCGCCGCGACGACGTTTGGACGCCGCGAGGCGCTCGCGGTGACGCTGGGGAGTTTTGTCGCGACCACCGTCCCGCCTGCGGGCGCGTTCGATCGCCCACCGCCGGGGTTTACGAGGTATAACGATTCCATCGATGGGTACGCCTTTATCCGTCCGAGCGATTGGATCGAGGTGAAAGGAAGCGGGAACGACGTGTTTTTCCGTGATCCGACGGAAGTAGAGACAAACTGCTTCGTTGGGGTGTCGTCGCCGAGCTCGAGCTCGTACGAAACTGTGCGAGACCTCGGGAAACCGGAAGAAGCGGCGAAAAAGGTGTTGAATCAGTATCTGCTCGAGCTGACGTCGACGAGGTTGGGCGTGCGAAGAGAGAGCGAGATTTTGAGCGCGGTTGAGCGGGTGGATAAGGATGGGAAGCCGTTTTACGACGTTAAGATTCGTATTTCGTCGTATTCGGCGAGGAATCAATACGGGTTGACCCCCGAGGACCGACCGCAGACGTTGGAATGGGATCGAACGCTGCGAAGCGCGTTGGGTACGGAGAATGGCAAGCTTTACGAGTTGCGTTTGCAAGCGTCCACGGACTCGTACGCGCGCAACGAGGATGCGTTTAACGCCATGGTGGATTCTTTCAGGCAGTTTGAGGCTGACACGCCCAGCGTGAGGTCTGGGTTCGGGTTGTGATGAGTAAAGTACCGTTTTTTATTATCAAACTTACAAAAAGCGTCGCGCTCGCTTACTTTCTCTGCAACGTCGGCGAGTACCAATCACCCTCCTTCCTCGTGATCAAGCGCGTCGGAGACTTGAACAACGTAGCATCCTCGGCGACGAACGCCGGGACTTGGTCGTCACCGATGACGACAATCGTGCTACCGCTTCCCGACATGAAGACGACGGCATCCTCCGTCGCTGCCTTGAGCTTCTCCTTGAGCTCGGCGAGCTCGGGCAAGACGGTAAACGCTGGAGCCTCTAAATCGTTGATGCACACCGTCTCCGAGCACCCAGTCTCACTCAGACCCTTCATGAGCTCGAGAGGATCTACTTTGGAGCGAGAATCGAGATCGAGCGCCTTAAATACGGCTGGCGTGGAGCACCCGGCAGGCGGTTTGACAAGGAGCATCTTTGTCGCGAGATCGAGCGGTGGTTCCACATCCTCAACAATCTCCCCTCTACCCGTGCAGTACGCCGCCCCTTTGGAAAAGAAAACAGAAATATCGCTTCCAATCTCACCACTCCACTCTAAGAGCTCCGCCTCGGTCGCCGGCGACCCACACAGTTTATTCGCCGCGAAGAGCGTCGTCGCCGCGTTTCCGCTTCCCCCGCCCAAACCCGCTCCGTGCGGCACGCGCTTATCCAACTCGATCCAAAACCGCTGCGTGATCCCAGTCTTCGCACGGAACAAATTCAAAGCCTTGATCACCAGGTTTGACTCATCCGTGGGGATGGTTGGATCGTTACAAATCAACGTATCCTTGGTTTCGCTCGACGACTTGGCAAAACTCATGTAATCCCCCAAATCGATCACGTGGAAAAGCGACGCGAGATCGTGAAACCCGTCCGGTCTTCGCGCGGTGACGCGAAGGAAGAGGTTAATCTTACTCGGCGAGAAGTATTCCGTCGTCTCGATGCCGTCCGACGCGCGCGCTGGCGCCGCAAAGGTGCGCAGGTTGCGCGCAGGTTGCTGAAACCTCTGACCACGTTGGTGGCACTGTTTCGCGCGTCGCGCGTCGACGCCGGCTCGCAGAACTCGCTGAGGCATCGCGATGGGGATTTGCACGGAACTCGCACGCATTGTTTCGGTGCAGATTGGACTTCGTCGAGTCGAGTCGCGCGCTAGGAAGTGCGGGCGAGTTTGTTAAAAAGTGCAGCGTTATCCACTCACGCGCGCGAATGCAAGGATGAATAAAAATGGTTTTGGAATTGAAACGAATGATGTGCGCAGTCTACGAAATGTCGACGGCGGATGGATCGATCGGTGGTGGTGCGACCGGGGTTCGAAGCTCTGGGGAGAGCTCGCGCGGGACCTCGAGGGACTTGAGACGAACGGAGAGCTCGTCGACGTCGAGGAGCGGCTGGGCGTTGACACCGAATTGTTCGGTCGGAGACGCGGTGAGGGCAAAGTCCATGGCAGCGGTGAATTCAGCGGGTGTGGCGGCGAATGGGCCGTCGAGATGGCTCGGGATGATGGATTCAAAATCCCAAGAGGTGACGATGTTGGACCAGCGCTTGACGTCGTCGCGACGACGAGGAAAGGCAAGGATGGCTAGGATGGGCGGGACAAACATGGGACGAGCGACGAGGGCGTCGAAATCTGCGCGCCAGCTCGGGTCCCACTTGAATCCGTCCAATAAATCCTTGGCGATATCACCACTAAACTGAAACTTGACCGCAGCCGGGTTGAAGAGCAACCCGAAGAGGACAGTCTTACCCCATCCGTCGCTTCTCGCTTGAAGCGTGTTCTCTGGCACCTTGTTCGGCTCATCCATGGCCCGCACCAAGAGCGGCTGCGGGTTGATTTGGCACACCGGCGGCGCTTGTTGGCTCACCTTCTCCATCACATCCGTCAGCACGACGGTTTTCGTGCGCTTCAGGTAAAACGCCGTGTCCACAAACCACGGATCGGTAAAGTTGCGAAGAGACGATCCGCCCACTTGCAGCACAGCGTGCTCAATCTCATTCGCCCATGGCACGTTCGCCTCACCATTCAACGACTGCATCGGAAGCGTCTTTGGCGATCCACTCGGATAAAACGGCACGTACGTCTCCAACGGCACATCCACCGGGAAGGACCAATTCTTTGGCGGCAACCACACGTCGGCTTCCGGAAACGCCTTGCTAAAGGGACCGCTGTAAATCTTGTGCTCAATCGCCGCGCTCCCGACGACGATGTGTTTCACCTTGCCGTACTTCTTCTCCAATTCTCTCATCGCTTCGACGAGCTCGTGCGTCGGCGCGATGGGATTGTGCACCCACAATCCACCGCCTTCCAATCTCGCCACCGTCATCCGCACATTGACCAAGACGTCGAGCAACCCCTGCAGCTGATCAAAGGTCCACACCTCTCCCTCGACGCACTCCGCGAATGCCGTCGACTTACTCCCGTACGGCGCGAGCGGAAGCGCCCACCAGTACGGATACCACCGCTCGGGCGCAGCCGCTTTCGACGTTGCGGCAAAGTAAGACTCTTGAAGCGCTTGCACCGCCGAGGACGCGAGCGCCGACCCGGGCGCGTTGGCGAGCGAAGCCGCGGCTGCCGTCAACGCCGCCTTGGAGAAAAACCCGCGTCGGGTCGTCGTCTTGGGAGGCGCGGAAGAAGACGCGTCTTCGTTTTCTTTTTCATTCAAACCACAGGACGAACGAGCGACGGTTGAACGTCTATCCACGACATCAGCACCACGCAACGCCATCGTCATCATCTTGTTCGACGTCGTCGCACGACCGGTGATCGTTCGAACCGACCCCGCGGTCGACGCCGCCGTGGGAGACGCGCGCAGCATGCTTGGTTCCGTTCGCGAGCGAAGTGGATCGATGAATCAAAACGAGTCTCGAGCCGACCGAGGCGAAGAGACGCGCGTGTCTTTGAGTGAGGATTGCGAGTCGTAGTCAGTTGTCGACGTGCGGACCGACCGCGCGCGATCGACGACGAGTAGTGAACGACGACGAAATGGGAGGTCGTCGTCGTGGACAGAGCTGGCCCGCCGACGCCGCGGGGTTGCACGACGCGCTCGTGGCGGCGATGTTTGAGCGAATGTGTGCGTCTGGTGGTCACGAAGCGTCGACGCGCGCTGTGAAGAAAACGACGGATGCGACGACGGGGACGGATGCGACGGTCGTCGTCGGTGAAGGATGCGCGCGCGGACGGATCGATGTCATGGGTGGGATCGGGGATTACTCTGGGTGCGTGGTGGCGCAAATGGGAACGAAGAGGGAGACGCGCGCGTCGGTTAAGTTTCGCGAGCGGTTGTCGGGAGAGAATAGATTAGTCGTGAGAACAACGATGAAGACGACGACGAAGACGAAGACGACCGAAACGAAGACGTTTGAGTGTGATTTTCGGCAGGTTTTTGCGGTGAAGACGTTCGATCCGGCGGTGACGAGGGAGTATTTCGAGACGAAACGGCCAAAGGAGGACGGTTGGGCGGCGTACACTGCGGGTTCGATCGGTGAGGTGTTTCGAGCGTTTCTTCGAGACGAAGAGTCTAAATTAGTGGAGTTGAGACGTTGGGTTCGGCGTTGCGCGCTCGGTTCGGATTGTGAGGTGGAGATCGAATCGGATGTGCCGCAAGGGAAGGGCGTGGCGAGCAGCGCCGCCGTCGAAGTCGCCGTAGCAAAAGCCGTGATTGATTGCGCGTTGAAATCCGGCGTAGCTTCGCTGGAGGATCCGAGATTCCGCGCGCATGTCGCCATGGTGCCACATTACTGCCACAGCGCCGAGAATAACGTCGTCGGCGCGCCCTGTGGGTTTATGGATCAGTACGCATGCTTTCATTGCGAGCCGGGAAGCCTTCTCGCACTCAACTGCGATTTGCACAAAACGAGCGTCGCCGACGGCCCAGAGGTTTTCGAGTTTGTCGATATGCCACGCGAGCTCGCAGTCGTCGGAATCGATTCCGGGATCAGACACTCCAACACGGGTGGCTCGGATTACGCAAAGGTGAGATGCGGCACATTTATGGGCAAAATGTTACTGATCGACGAGCTCAACGCGAGAATGGGGTGGAGCCTTAAGTGCGGTGCAATCAGTCTGTGCGCGGTGCTCAGCGCGGAAATGTGGGATCATGGTAGCTGGGGTAGCCCTGGGAACTGGTACCAGCACATTGACGAGGAAATGACAGGCGACCTCTACATGGCGATGTTTGGTAAACACTACGACGAGCCGTACACAAACGTCGATGTGAACGAGACGTACGCGCCGCGCTCAAACGTGAGCCACGCCCTTCGAGAGCACGCGCGCGTCAATGAATTCATCGATATTCTAAAAAAGTGGTCCAGCGACGCCGGCGAAGATGCCCGACTCGACAACAGTCGACGTCTGGGCGATCTCATGTTTGCGTCGCATGACAGTTACGGCTCAGTCGGTCTCGGATCGACACACACCGACGATCTCGTCACTCTCGTTCGGGAGCTCGATCCAGAACGGAAAAATCTTTTCGGAGCAAAGATCACGGGCGGCGGTAGCGGGGGCGTCGTGTGCGTGCTGCATCGCGACTGTGCCGAGTCGCGCGCTCTCATCGAGCGCGTGCGCGAGAGATATCAATCGATGCACGAGTTGAAGGACAAACCCGATATAATCCTCGACTGCGGCGTCGATCGCGACGCGTAGTGAACTTTTCTTCAATCGTCGCGTCATCGCACCGATAACGAATCGCAATTGTAATTTTATCCCAGACTAGTCTTGCCACGAACCGGCGGCTCGTCGAGCTCTTGTCTCACTCCGCGGTGCGCGGTGACACCGCCGTCATGTCCCTGATGAGCAGCCGTTCGAGCGCACCAGTCCTCAGACGTCTTGAACAGGGTTTCAGGGAGATTGCAGCCCGGCGTCAGTCGTCTCGACCGCATCGCACAGCGCGCGCCAACGCGACGAGTTCGTCGGACGTGCGTGTTGCAGAGAGTGACTCGCCCGGTACCTCGCGACCCGCGCGCGCGCCGAAACCACTCACGATTTACTACGCCGATTGGGCCGTCGTCGACCTTCCGCCAGGGCACCGGTTTCCGATGGATAAGTACGCCGCGACGCGCGAGGCTTTAGCCAAGGATGCGTCGCTGAGAGGGAAAGTAAACGTCGTTAAGTCTCCGCAGTGCACTCTGGAAGAGCTTCTCACGACGCATTGCCCAGAGTACGTCGACCGAGTGGTCAATCTGCGATTGACTGCCGATGACGTGCGCAAGATAGGCTTTCCGATGGAGCGGCAAAACGTCGAGAGATCTTTGGCGTCCACAGGTGGAACCATCGCGGCGGCGCGAGAGGTGCTCAGAGGAGAGGCAGAGTGCAGCGCGCAGATTGCGGGCGGCACGCATCACGCGTATCGCGATCGAGGGGAGGGATTTTGTGTATTTAACGACGTCGCGTGCGCCATAAACGTGGTGCGGGAAGAGTTTTCGGATACATTAAGTGGACGACGAATATTAGTCATCGATTTGGACGTGCACCAAGGCAACGGCACGGCAAAGATATTCGAGAACGACGCTCAAGTGGTAACGTTTAGCATGCACGGGGCGAAGAATTATCCAATTAAAACGAGGGAGAAATCGACGCACGATGTCGAGCTCGACGACGACTGCGACGATACCACGTATTTGTCGCGGCTCGAAGAGTGGTTACCGCGGCTATTCGACGAGTACGATCCCGCGTTGGTTTTCTTCCAAGCCGGGATCGACGCGCTCAAAGAAGACTCGTTCGGTCGTCTAGCTATGACGCGCGCCGGCATGTTGAAGCGCAACAACGCCGTGTATTCGATGTGCATCGCGCGCAATGTGCCCCTCGTCATCACCATGGGTGGCGGGTACTCCAAGCCTATCGGCCCAAGTCTCGACGCGCACGTCGACGTCTTCAGGTCCGCCGCGCTCCGATATACGGCGCCGAGCTATAAGTAGGTAAATTTCTAGTGTACTCGTAGTATTGAATCGAAAGAAGCCTAGCAGTAATGTACAGCGTGCGCGCTAATTGCTATCAATGTTCTTCGTCGCAGCACTTGTCGAAATTTCCGACATCGAGCTTGAGCGTCAACCTCCACTCGCCCGCATCCGCATCCACGAGCGGCGATCTGTGCACTATCGCTTTACCCTTGCTCGTGCTCCCGTCCTCGTATCGCCAGCGCTCACCCTTGAGCAATGCGATGTCGCACTCGGCAACTTCCTTTGGCGGGGCATACTTTTCACAAAGCTTCTTCATCGCGTCGCTGACGACATTCCCACCCCGCGCGTTCGCCGCCGCGATCGCTGACGACGTTTTTGGATCACATATTTCCGTCCCCGCGCCAAAGTACGTCACCATCGCCCGAGCGTTCGTGTGATCGACGTGCAAACGCGAGCACAATGTAGAACGCAGCAAACTCAACGTCGCTCGCACCCCGGCCCGCGGCGCCTCACCGCACACCGTCTCGTGAAACGACCGCACCACGCTCGCCGCGTCGTCCAACAACTTTTCCATCTCGGCGTCGTACTCCAAACCTCCCAATTCGCCCCCGGCCGCCGTTGCATTCGCCACGCCCAACGCCTCGGCGAGCGCTCTACCGTGCGGTACGTCCCCCGACGCGATCCCGCTCGCCGTAAACTCCCGATCCGCCGCCGCGAACCGCGCCCGAAGCGTCGTCGTCGCCAGCATCTCCCGCGTCTCCGCTCTCGGCACGACGACGACGTTCACGCGCGCGTTCGCAATGTTTCGAAACGCGTCGCAAAGCTCTTCATCTTGCACCCTCTCCCGCGCGACGGCGTCGTTCGACGCGCGGACGACGCGCGCTCGCAGAGCGCGCGATGGTTGTGCGCCTCGCGAACGTTGTACCCGCGCGTCGAGCCGCAGGATCGTCGACGTCGACGACGACGACGACGACATGGTCCAGCCGAGCAGTGACGACACTCGTGGACGCGTGTCGGCGATGACGCTGACATCGACGACGACGACGACGCCGGGGCGCCCGTTGAACCACGAGCGACGACGTAGAAAAAGAAGGTGCAATGTGGTTCCGCGGGCGTCGAGGACGAGCGACGGCGGCGATGAGGCGAGGGCGAACGTGCGAAGGGCGTGTGGATACGACCCCCAAGAAAAAGCGCGAGAAATGCTGACACGGATACAAACTTTAGCGGCGGTGCGAGTGATCATGGCGCAATCGGACGGGTTCGGGAACGAGTGCAGCGAGGATGTGAATCAGAGCTCGCTGACGACGGATTTATTGGACGCCATGGCGCGTTGGCCGCTCGGTGCGGATGACGGACGCGGGTTTCTAAGAAACTTGTTGGCGTGCGATAACCATCAACTTCGATTGGCGGCGGTGCGGGCGATCGAGGTGCGGCGGACGTACGCCGAGGAGGATGAGTTTGATTGGGAGTTTTTGAGAGAGAGCCTGAGGGAGGATATGGAGACGTTTAGGATGGATGTGCTTCGCGAACACGCCACGCGAAGTTTGGACGACGCACGCTGAAGAACGTGAAACGTGGCGGCTGATTTATTTGAGAATGCGGCGGCGGTGCGGCGCTTTATTTGAGTAAACTGTACATTTTGTATTGATATTGTTGTTTTCCGTTCGAGATTGATGCATTCATTCATTCGTTCGTTCTTCTACAGTAAGTAATCGTCGTCGGTTACTACTTCGTGCTCGGTGGAATTTCTCCGCGCTCGTAGTATTCCATGCGCTCAAAGTAACCGTTTTGGATCCAGAATTCAATTTGTTTACCAAGAGACGGGCCGACGTTCGAAACCTTGAGCTTACCCTTGCTAATCGCGATGCCGCTCGTCACCGGGAAGTCGATGGCGCGGATCGAGTTGCATGCCTTTACGTAGGCAGCAGCCTTCATTGGCTCCTCTGGGGATTGCTTGGCGGCGGCATAAATGGCCATGAGCGCTTTGCAGAGCTCGGCATTTTCGGGACAGTTGGGTGCGGGTCCACCAGCCTTGTCTTCTTTCGAAAGCGGCGGGTAAGACTCCTTGAGCATGTTGAACGCGGATTTGACGTCGTATTCGTCGTTGTAATCAATGCACGCGGTGAGCTTCGTGTAGCACTCACGCATGGCGTGACCATCATCCTTCGGAAGCGTCAGCTGGTGCTCGCGGCAAATTTCCATCATCTTCTTCGCCATTTCTTGCGGCGGCAAAGTACCCATGTCCTCCGGAAACTCAACAGGCTTTTCCATTCCGGCGTTGACGTCCTCCTCCTCGTCGTCCGAAACCACGTCGCCCGGCTGACGCCACGGCAATCGCGTTTGCGGAGCCCCAGATTTGACTTCTTCAGAATAATTAAAGTTGCAATGCACGACGGCGGAGATATTCTTATCCCAGTACCCGTTACACTTCCATTTCCCTTGTCCTTTATGGTTTTCGTCCTCGTACGTCACACGAAGCGTAGATTTTTTCCCGCATTTTGGACACGGCGGGTACCTCCCCCAGAGCTCACCATCGACGCAGTGCGCGACGAGATCTGCTTTTTTGTACTGAATCGTCTTATTCTTTGCCCCTCGTTCACTCATCGGCATTTTATTCATCTAAATCGTACGCAAAGACGCATACGTCAGTCAGTTTGGTCGAGGCGCCGAGACAGTTTAAAAACGCACCTTCATGTATTGCTTCAATTCATCCAGCGACATCGCCTTGTACTTGGCTTGTAAACCCTCATCCTGCACCGGCCCGGTAGTGATATCGAATCCAATCTTTTGCAACGTCGGCTTGCCTTCGCCCTCGCCGTCGTCGTCGCCCGTCGTCGTCGGTTCCTTTTTCACCTTCTTCTTGGCCTTTTTCGTGATCTGCATCGTCAGCTCGCTCTTCTTCTGCGACTCGGCGTTGAAATCTGAATCATCGGCGTCGTCGTCCGCGTCGACGTACTCGCGTTTGATTGCCTTGGGTTTTCGCATCGTCGGTCGCGTATCGATCGGCGTGCAGCGTGTTTTGACGATTCGCTTCCAAATCAAACAAACATTTCATCTTGTCAAGTGAAGTGACCAACCGCACTTTGTGACGACGACGACGCCCGACCACCCATCCATCCATACGTCAGTCGCGATATGACGACGACACACGACGCAACGATCGCGAGTCTCGTCCGTCGCGCGCGATGCGTCATGCTCGAACCAAAGTGCGCAGAAAAGGCGCGTCTGACGGCTGAGACGAGAGACTGGTGGCGGCGCGTTCGACGCGGTGAAACCGCGGGCGACGCGACGAAAGGACCGCAGACGGCGCGCGAGGATGATCTCGACGCCGTCGTCGAGGACCCTCGTCGGGAAATCGTCGTCACGACGGAGCCTGGGAAGACGAAACGGCTCGGAAAGGGTGGAACGGTGGAGAGCCGCGTGGCCATTTTACACTCGCTCGCGCACATCGAGAGCTGGGCCATCGATCTCGCGTGGGACGCGATTCAGCGGTTCGGGCAGGCGAGAGCGATGCCGGTGGAGTTTTACGACGATTTCGTCGAGCTCGCGGCGGATGAGGGAAGACACTTTGATTTGTTGTCCAAAAGACTCGTCGAGTACGGTTCGGCGTACGGAGCGCTCGAAGCGCACGACGGTTTATGGCAGACGGCAAGGGAGACGAGCGAGTCGCTCGAAGCGCGATTGGCGGTGGAACACGCCGTGCACGAAGCGAGGGGGTTGGATGTTTTACCGCAGACGATTGGAAAGTTTCGGAGGAACGGGGATGAGGCGTCGGCGACGCTTCTCGAAGAGGTTGTGTATCCAGAGGAAATTACGCACTGCGCAGCGGGATTGCGATGGTTCAAGTATTTACACGCGCGAGACGGGGATGGAGTGGACGCGCATTCGACTAGCGGTGGAGATGGAGAGGAAACGGAGACGAGCTCTGTGGTTCAGGCGTTTCACGCGATGGTTCGGAAACATTTTGCCGGGGCGTTGAAACCGCCGTTTAACGCTGAAGCGCGAGCCAAGGCGGGATTTACGCCAGTTTGGTACGAACCGCTCGTGGAGAAGAAGCGAGAAGGAGACGAGAAGGATATCTAGATTAGACAATTAGAGATTGAATGAAATTTAAAAGCATTGTTGTTGTCGAATCTAGTCACGTATGTAGTGCATACGGCAAAACTTTGTTTCAAAATTAATACCTCGCGCGCGCTCCGAGAGAGATATTTCGCAAACTAATACCAAAGCCATCACGACGCGCATCACACCTTGAGATTCTCATCGAGCTCTCGCATGAATGCATTCAACTTTTCAATTTGATTCTGCGCCTTGCCCTTTACGTCCTCCTCAAAGCTTTTCAACTTTGATTCGAAACGCGCGTGTTCGACGTCGGCCGACGTAGAGTTTTCTTGGAATGCATCAAACAAATTGAATATCGTTTTACTCTTGCGAATCCCTCGTCTTGTAACGTCAAACTCTGCGATGAAATCATCGAGCGCATCGTTTTCAGCCGTTTTCGTCGTCATTCGTCGTCGTTCTTCGCTCTCGTCACAAAGTTTCTGTTTCTGCGTTTCAATCTCAAAGGACAAGAGTTGTCAGTCTCAAATGTCAACGGTCCCGCGCGTCTCGCCGCGACTCACCTGCGCAGTCGACGGGTGCACCGCGCGAGAGATTTCCGCCTCCCAATCGTCGTCGTTTCGGTTGACTGTGCGTTCGTGTGTTTTCGGCATGTGTATCGCGAGGGCAAGAATGAGGCTCACTCTCGCGGCGTCTAGCTATTACAAATTTTGGTGTAATCATCATTCGTCTACTGCTTATTGTGGTGGGTGATTTCACCCGTGGAGTGAGCGTTCGCTCACTTTTTAGTCGGTTTCATGGCGAATGAAACCTTGGAGGAACCCGAGACGTTGGTCGCTTTGGATGTCGTCGTCGGCGTCTTGGTCGATCGAAAACCAGACGGAGCCGGCGTGCGTTCGTCTTGTTCTCTCTTAGCCGTCGCGATGGGATCTGCTTGTTTACTCTGACCCGCTCGCACGTGACCGGAAAGAACGACGAATGGCGAAGCTTGTTCGCGTTGCACCTCCTTGATGCGCTCATCCATGACGCTAGTCGCCTTGAGTCGAGCTTGCTCCTCTTGAAATTGTCTCAAACGCTTCTCACGCTTCATCTTACCCGGCTCAATGCCGTGGAAACGGTGGCAAAGTTCTCTAAAGGCTTCTTTAGGGGTGAGCTTACGGCCAAATTCGTCAAACTTGTCGAGCTTAAAGCCAAACTTGTACCCATCGACAGCCTTTTCTTCCATCGCATTGGCTTCGATGACGTGTTGCTTGTCGAAACGATCCTTCATATCGTTCGCTCTTCCGCTCCATCGAGTGTTCTGCGCGTCGTCTAATTGAGCTTTTTCTTTGAGCAATGCGAGAGTGCTCGCGAGACCCTTTTTGACGACGTGCTTCTCCGCCAAAACTGGCATGCTAGGCTCCGCCGCAGCTTCTTCTCCACCCGGCGGCGGCGGAGGGACGTCGGGCATCTCATCCTCCTCCATGGCATCCGGACCCGGCGGAGGTGGGGGGACGTCTGGCATCTCTTCTTCTCCCGCGCCTCGGTACAAGTCTTCTTCGGGCTGCTCATCCTCCACGGGATCGGTGTTGATACCCTGAACGAATTCAGACATGTCAGTGAAAACCAATGCCTCCTCAGCAGGAGAGACCGTTTCCTCCTTCGCCTTGGCCTCGTCGGCGAGGCGACGTGCCGCAACTTGCGCAAAGACGTCTTCAGAAGCTGTGCGCGTGTTTTTGTGCGCCATTTTACGACTTCTCGCCAATGCTCGAGCGAGCTCGTCGTCTTCCTCTTCCTCGTCGTCGTCGCCCGCGAGTTCGGCGAGAATCTTCTTATCCGTCACCTCGCGCGCTTTTTGCAAAGCGCTGGCAAACTTGGCGTCTTGATCCTCCATCTTGCTCTTCGCCGCCTTTTCGACCGCAGACCCGGTCTCGGCTCGCGAGCGTCGCGATCCCAAATCGCTTGCCCCCCCTGCCTGCGCCAACGCTTCTTGCTCGAGCTCCGCAGCGTCGATGTGCTCAACCGTCCTCTTTCTAATCTTCTTGCGCATCTTCTTCTTCTTCTCGCGCTTGACGAATTTAGCTTGCATCTCCTCTTGGGTGTGATAATCCGCCTGTTCGCCCCTGACAACCTCGGTATTTTCCAGCTTACCCTTCAATCCGGAGAGCTCTGCGGCAAGTCGCGCTTTAATTTCCTCTTTACGCCTCGTCTCGGCGGCATCCATGCACCCTTGATCATCCAGCTCCATCGCATCGTCATCCGCTTTTTCATCATACTTACCTAACACCGTCTTATTCGCCGTCGCGTCTTCTTCTCCGAACGGATCGTCGCTCTTCTTTGTCGCCTCGCGTCTCGCTTTTTTCCTCGATTTGCGTTCGGCAATCAAAACGTTTTCCAACTCGTCATCCTCATCATCCAAAACGCTCGTATCCTTGAGCGTCAACACCACCTCTTGCCCTTCATTAATCTCATCCGCCGTGTGTCTCACCTTTAACCCACGCAAATCTTTCGACGTGTACGACGTCGAACCGCGTTTCTTCTTTTCCTCTTCTTCGTCCTCGTCGCTCGCTTCTTCAGCATCCTCGTCTCTCTCCGCAAACATCGCCGCCATCTTTGCCGCTTTCGCCCGTTCCATCTCTTGCGCCTTACTCGCCATTTTCCCTTTACTCTTCGCCAACCACGCCCCGACGTTACCGTCGTCGTCGTCGTCGTCACCCAACTTTTTTGTCCTGGCGTTGACGCGCTCCGCTTCTCTCTTCGCTCTCGCCCGCGCCACCTTTTCCGCCAACGCCGCCGTCTTTTCCGCCTCCGCCGCCTCCCGCAGCGCCCGTCCCGCGTCAACGATTGTTGATTTCTTTCCTTCACGCAGCGGCGCCATCCCGAGTTTCGCTCGCATCGCGTTCGTTTCTTCGATCGTCATCGATTCCGTCACTCCAGCCGCATCATCTTCAGCATCATTTCGTCGTTCCTTTGTCGCGTCGTCGTCGACGGGACGTTCCGGTGGGTCTTCGCTCCCGGCGCGACCTCTCGATGATCTTCGCGGTGGCATCTCGATCGCCGCGATCCAGCGATTCACCGTGCGGTGCGGTGTGACGCGGAAGCTTTTGTGGGACTTTGGAATTGAAATGTCTCCTTTCCGCGAGGGAACGCGCGCTCGCACCGTTTTGATTAATATTAATGCGTTCATAAACAGACGAAAATGGTGATTATGATGAGAGCACTACGTGATGATGACAACGAAGAATCTATGTGTGGTTTTGTTTATCTAGCTGACGGAGAAACTAGTATTGGCAAAGCGCCGCTCTGCTCGCGCGCGTCATACGGACTGTAGATTGGCGCCGTCGCGAAGACCTTTTTCGACAAAAGGCTTGGTCTCTGGATCCATCGCTAGGGCGCGAAAGAGCCCGGAGGCGAAGGCCTTGATGCCCTCGTCCGTGGCACCCATGAGCGTGGCGAGCCGACGGATGATTTCGCCGTCTTCAGCGAGTCTTAATCGCAGGTCTCGACGACGCGGAAGAGCGCACGCCAAGCCGATGCAACCCCGAACGGCGACTTCGTCCTCATCCGCCTTGAGAGCCGTGGTGAAAACGTCGAAAGCGCCCTCGCGGATGATGTCGTTAAATTTCGTCTCGTCGTCCGCCACTTGTTGGGTGAGATTGACGATGAGATCGACGCCACCGACGCGCTTCATAAAATCCAGTTCCGTCTTGCCGGAAACCTTTGTCGCTTCGAGCGCGAAAGCCATGCACCTCGGATCGTTCCTCACCGCGTTAAACCCGCGCTTATCACCCTCGCTCTGTAAAAACCTAAAGAAATCCAACGCGTTGATGCACACCGACGACCGAGCGCCGGCGATATCCGCGGCGTCGTCGTTCGCGCCTCCGGACGACTTGGTCGCGTTTGCGCTCAACGCTCTCCCGCCGTCCAGCGCCCGCGTCATCGTCATCCCCACCGCGTCCCGTTCCAGCGCCCTATTCCTCGCCCCATCCACCGTCGCACACAATCCCGTGAGCGCCGCCAACACCGCCGCCTGCGCCGCCGGTTCGTCGTCCGCGATTCGTTCGTCTAGAACGTTTAATAAGTCATCCACGAGCGTTGCGAAATCGCTCGGAAGTCTCGCGCGCATGGCGAGCGCACCGAGCGCGGACGCCGCCGCCGTCACCACCCGCGCGTCGCCCGATGCGAGCTCGCGTCGGACGTCATCGGGAGATATCGGTAGAGGTTTTTGTTCCTCCGCCGGGGACGCCATCGGATCGGGATCGGATTCGCGCGTCGCAGAGTTACGTCGTCGTCGGGTGTTTAGATGATGTGATGATGGTTGTTGTGCGTGCATCAAAACGCGACGCGCGGGCGCGCGCACGCACGCGCGGACGGACGACGATGTCGACGCCGGGGGAGAACGCGGTGATGAATCCCGGGTCGTCGAACGCGTACGAAACCTTGGGGGTGCGACCCGAAGCGTCGAGCGATGAGATTAAAAAAGCGTACAGAAAGTTGGCGCTCAAGTACCACCCAGATAAAGTGGCCCGGTTGTCCTCGGAAGACGAACGCGCGGCGGCGGCGGATGCGTTCAGCGCCATCGCGAGCGCGTACGAGACGCTGTCGGACGAGACGAAGCGCAGGGAGTACGACGCGAAGTGTGAGTTGAACGGGGCGAAGAAGGATGACGTATTGGTGAACGTGAGCTTTGCAGAGAGCGTGCGCGGGGCGACAAAGTTGGCAATGGTGCCGTTCAAGTTGTTGTGTCCGGCGTGTCGAGGGGTTGGGATGGTGTGTTTGAGGTGTGAGGGGTGTCAAGGGGGTGCGGGGATGGAAGGGTGCGGGACGTGCGGTGGGAAAGGTTTCGGGGCGCCGGAGCAGTGTCGAAAGTGTAAGGGAGACTGCGTCAAGGATGATTTTTATCACGGGCGAGTCCACGTCCCGCCCGGGGTGGAGAATGGGGCCAAGCTGCCCATTAGTGGTCGTTCGCAGGAAGTGCGCATCAGGATTCTTCCTAGTAAGGTTTTCACCCGGGACGGCCTCAACGTCAAGTCGACGCTCAAGCTCAGCGCGCAGCAAGCGCGAGACGGCGGATTTTTCGAAGTCGAGACGGTTCACGGTGTCGAAACTATGTATTTTGACGACGACACGAAGAATGGCGACACGAAGACGCTTCCGGGTAAAGGTATACAAGATGGGAAGAAGTCTGGGAATCACATCGTACGCGTCGAAGTGGAGCGGGAGCAGACGCCAGAGCCCGAATCTGAAGAAGAAGAAGAAGAAAGAGAAGAAGAAGGCAAATCCGAGGACGAAGACGAGGCACCGGCGGCGAAGAAACCGAAACCCGCCGAGGAGACGGACATGTCCGATTTAGAGCGTATACTAGCAGAAAAGAAGGCGAAACTTCTGGCGCAGCTTGAAGCCGCCTCAAAAAAGTAGCACAACACTTGTAGTAGTGGACACCAGAGCCCGACTCCACACTCCCCGCTCCTCGAGCCGAGCCGCACGCGCGATCCATGCGCGCGTTCATCGCACCACCGCGAACGTCGTCGCACGCGGGCTCTTCTCCTGACTGCGCGCAGTGTCGGGGAACGAGCGCTGCTGCGAGCGGTGGAAGATGCGTTATCCAAAACCGACGACCGACACGACGCTCCACCGTCGCCCGCGCCGACGTCATCGAGCGCCCACCGACGTCGAGCGATGATTTCGTCGGGCGCGTCGTCGCGACGTCATCGTCCAATCCCATCGTCGTCCTTCCGGGTTTCGGAAATGACAGCGCGGATTATTCCACGGCGCTGGGCGCCGACAAGGCGTCCATCGTCAAGGCTTTGAAATCCCGCGGATTCGACGTGCACGTCACCAGGGTGGAGCGAAAGGATTGGTTCATCGGCATTTTTCGCGGTTTGCTCACTCGTGGGTTCTGGATGAACGCGTGCACGACGAAGCAGGTATACGGATGGTATCTCGCCCGAGTGGACGAAGCGGTGACGGAAGCGTTGAGAGCAAATCCTGATAAGACGCAAGTTGATTTAGTCGCGCACAGCGCCGGCGGGTGGCTCGCAAGAGCGTTCATTGGCGGCGCGTTGGCGCTGAACGAGCCCGGGGTCGAGTGCGACGGCGATTGCATGGCGAGAGAGTCTCGCGTGGCGTCGTTGACATGTCTGGGGACGCCGCATACGCAAGACGCTCGATCTGACCCGACCCGAGGCGCGTGTCAGTGGGTGAACGACACCTGGCCAGGTGCGTATTTTGATCCAGACGTCAAGTACACCTGCGTCACCGGCCGATCTGTCGTCGGCAATGCGTCGGCGGACAAGGGAACCATTGGCAAATACAGCGCCGGTTCATACGCCGTCGTCGCTGGCGGAACCGGTGACGGCGTTGAGGGCGACGCCGTCGTCCCTAATTCGTCCGCTCTCGCCCTCGACGGCGCCGAGAAGATCATCATCGACGGATGCTGGCACTCCATGTCCACTGTTGGCACTTTTGACCAAGCCTCTCGGTATCCTTGGTATGGCGCCGACGACGTCGTCGATCAATGGCTCGGTGTCTTGCGGCGAAACTAGTCACGCCTGGTAGTCTTTAATTTAACGTTTCTCCTAGTTTAATTTCAACCTCGCTTTTGAACGCGTTCTCGATCGATCGGGTTCGTTTCGCCCTTCAAATCCAAAACTCTGAACGGTAAAGCCAAGCCAAGCCAAGCTCAACACTATACGTCAGAGTGTGCCATGCCGCGTCCGTACCCCGAAGGCGACGACGCCCCGTCGACATCGGACGCGCTCGAACTCGCCTCGGAGGGCGATGACGTCGAGCTGTCGGAAATTCGGATCCGCGCGCCGCCGGCGACGTGGACGACGACGGCGAGCGTGTCGTGCGTCGTCGCTTGGGGCGCCCTGGCCATACACAACCTGGTGATGATGCCGCGGCTCGACGGCGTCGAACCGGTGACGTTTGATCGAGTGACGGGCACGACGAGGTTTGGGTCTAGGTAAGTTTGTTGATTTCGATCCGTTTGATTGGATCTTTGACGTTCGCGGTGGGTGTTGGATGGAAACCGAATGGTGAAACAAACCGATCAACGGTGTTGAGAGGGGCGAGATTGAAACGAAATGCAAACAAACGAGGAGACTGACGAACGCGTTTTTTGTCGTTTTACCTAGGTACGCGCTGTTCGCCCTACGTCTCGGGACGTTTCTGTTTGGCGTGTTTTTCCTGTGTTATCACCTGATTTACGAGGAGAGCAAGAAGCACACGGATGGGATGGAGTACTTGAGCGACTGGACGATTTTGTTTTTATGCGCCACAGAGGGCGCGTTAGCTTTTAGCATGTTTAGGACGGAGAAAGAGCCGGGGGCGTTAACGGCTTTGACGAATAGATTGGTCATCGCGTACGGCGTGTCGTGGTCGCTGAACCTCGTGTCGAGCGCCGGGGCGTGGTACTCGTTTTTCGCGTACCCGATGTGTCAGCAACTCGAAGGCGTAGACAACTACCCAGACTGTTACTTGGAGTGGTATAGATTGGCAGAACACGCCGGAAACCTCGTCGTTCTGCTATTAGAACTATTACTCGGCGCCATGCCGATGCGAAGACGAGATTTCGGTTGGTCCATCCTCTTCATGGAGGTGTACGTGCTCTTTTGCTGGTTCCGCTACGTCTTTCACGGCGTCATCGTCTACGAAATGTTTGACTTTTCCCTCGGCATGGAAGCCTTGGCTTGGTACAACGTCGCCTTTTTCGGCACAGCGATCGCCTTTTTTATCTCCCTCAAGCTTCACCAGCCCAAGGGTTACCGAACCAACGGTCGAGCTGGCATTTTTACGTACGAAACCGTCGACGGCGAGCGCGCCAGTCTCGTCTCCGGCGGTCGTTGACGACGATGACATCACCCGACCGAGGGGGGTGAACTGAGACGACAGAAAACCGTCTTCTTCCATCCCCGTCGGGATCCCATCCGACGATTCCACGGACGTCATAAAGTCTGCGTCCATTCGTAGTCAGTCGACCGACTTTGTAAATCTGTAGAACTCATACTGTTTACCTATACGATTAGCATCGATGGAGACTACAAAGTCGATGCGAGCGACACGGCAGAGACGGACGCGCGCGTTCGATCCAAACGTCCATCGAACCGACGACGATGTTGGCCCGCGCGACGTCGCGAATCGCCCGCCGAGCGTTGGAGACGACTGCAAAAAATGTTCGTCAAACCCGGAACATGTCCGCGGGGGCGTCCATCGAAGAGGAAATCGGTACGTGCGACGAACGCGTCGGGTGGGATCGAGGGGTTTGACGCGGACGGAGCGTATCGTTTGGTTTGGAATGGTTTTTTGTTCGCGCGACGACGCGGGGTTACGACGACGACGAGGATGAGGATGACGACGACGGAGAGACTGACGATGTGACGACGTTCACTTGTTTCCCACAGCCGAGATGAACAAGTGGCGAGCGGTGAGCTTTCTCGCCATTCCCGCGTGCGCGGGTTTCGGCGTGTACACGTTGGCCAACGCACACCACTCGCACAACGAACACCCTTCGTACTCGTACTTGAAGATTCGTAACCGTGAACAGTTCCCGTGGGGTGGTGATTGCGGGTTGTTTGAGTACAGAGACGACTGCAAGTAGAGCGCGCGAGAAAAGGGGGCGAGTGGTGGTTTTTTCGCGACGAGAGCACGTAGTGGCGTCAACTACGGAGTCGCGAGTGTACGTTGTAATTGAAATCAAAGACGCATCACGTCAAATATAATGAAATCATATTTGCAAAGTAATAACGGTTGGAAAAACTATCGGAAAACTGGGCAAAACGTGCGAACCGACGACAAGGTGGGAGAAAATGCGAGTGTGATATTGTGAGCAAATCTGACTCGCTCGCAGAGCAAAGAGAGTCGACTTCATATTATGACGAGTCGTGCTCACTTGCGTCTCTTATTCTCGGCAGCGAGGATGGCCAATTCCTTTTGGTATTCTTCTTTGCTGCGCGTGATGGTCTTCTTCAACACATCAAAAGTCGTGAGCTGAATCGACTTGTTTGGCATGTTCTTCATGGCATTCGGAATGAAGCCGCGGAACAGACCGCCGACGCCGTTGGCTGCGATGATACCGCGGCCAGCATCGAGAATGTTGGCGTAAGTGCTTCCTTGAAGTTGCATTTGACGGCGAATCGTGTCCAAGGGGTACATGGAACCCGTGGCGAGCGCCGTCGCCATGAGAGACGCCGTGGCGATGCCCTGCGCTTCGTTTCTGATTTCCTCGGGAAGCGCCTTTTTGAACAAGTCAAAGGCGCAAAAGTTGAGCGCGCTGTACGGAGCGATGGAGACGCACGTCGCCCGAAGGCCTTTAAAGAACCCACTCGGGCCTTCGTTGGCCATAATGTTGCGCACGACGTCACCCATGGTGTTGGCGCTCGTATCGACGCTCAAACGAAGTCGAATGATGTCGAGCGGGTACGTCACAATCGTCGCCGTACACGCCGCACCGGCGCCAGCGAGCAATCTTCCCGGCACAGAGAGCTCACCCGTCTCTTTGTTCGTCAGCTTTTTCTTGTAAGTTTCGTAAGAGTACAGCATGGCGCTCGAGTACGGCAAAATTCTCACAACCTGCGGCACGTTACCCCGCCAATACCCAGCCAAACCTTCCGTCTTGCCGATGGCGACAAAGGCTGCCAACAACCCCTTATCCGCCGCCGCAACGCTCGCCGCGCTCGCTCTCGACGCCCCAGCCGTCTGCATAATAATCTTCAATCGATCCAACGGCGCCGTGCACGTCTTCGCCAGCGCCCCGGCGCACCCGCCCGCCAAGAACATGGCGAGTCCCGGCGCCACCAAGTGCGTCAGCGCCGCCGTCGGGTTCTCCCGATCCACCACGAGCCTCTTCAGCGTCATCCTCGCCTCTTTCCCCGCCGCGTTCGCCGCTTTAGAAATCTCCGCGATCGCGTTCGCCGTCCCTCTTCGTCCTCTCTTCGCCGTCAGCGTCTTCGACATCGTCACGGACATCACCGCCGGCTGCCCCGCGGTTCTTCGCATTCCTCCTCCTCGTCCTCCTTTGATCGTGAACCCCGACCCGAACTTCGTCGGACCGTTCGCCGTCTCCACCGAAGACGTCGCCGTCATCGATCGTCGTCGTCCGAGCATCTTCGTCCTCCCCGCGCTCGCGCGTTCGCCGTCCTCCGTCGCGCACTCGCGCCGCGTTCCTCGCCCTTCCCTCGCGTTCGTTTGCCCTTTTCGCGTCGGGTTGCCTTTTTTATCTGTGCACCGGTATGTGTATACAGTGTATGTACACATAAATAAAAAAACCGAACGGAACGCGCCACCTGCCCAACCAAAACCACAAAAGTTGCGTACACGCGAGGTGTGTGCATCAACCATCGCTCGTGACGGTTCGTGAACGGTCGATCGTGTAGGGACTGGACGACACGCGCGCACGTTGATTTCCATGTCGATGACGCGGAACGCGACAGAGTCGGACGCGCGACGACGACGACGACGACGAC
>Ga0255757_10001145_pt1 | contig 25931 bp, 24 predicted proteins | sample 071ome_27_FD_179957 | JGI IMG/M metagenome (GOLD analysis project Ga0255757, IMG submission 179957) | Coastal salt marsh microbial communities from the Groves Creek Marsh, Skidaway Island, Georgia - 071409AT metaG (version 2) | ecosystem: Environmental > Aquatic > Marine > Intertidal zone >...
CGCCAGTGCCGGAAACTCTACAGACGGGTGGTACATGACAAGGGGGCTGGACAGGTGAACATATGGTATGCAGTCCCTTGGAGTCTCACTCAGGTGCGCCTAAGGTCGCGTAGACAAAGCACCTAAACTAATATGGCCCTAGGGGGGACACATGCGTCAGCTCAAAGATATAGAGATTTTCTCCCGGGACTCCACCCGGCTGGCATCGCCGCCCAAGGGGAAATCACACAGCTTATTCTGGTGGAGGCCGTCCGTCAGAGCTAATATAGCCTATGGCGCCGTCGAGCTGTAAAGATGATTGGGTCCTCGAAACAGTTGGATATGAGAAAGAGGACTTATCTCAGATAGAACTAGAATGACGTCGATCGACTTCTGAACCCAGCGCCAAGCTGGACCGTTGACTAGATAAGAAAGGGTGATTTCTATGCTTACCAAGACTAGCCGACTGACACTCGCGACCTGCGCGTTAGCACTGGTCGCTACGTTCCCGATCAGCGGGTTCGCCCAAGACAATAAATTCTATCGGGTTGAAGTGGGTGGTGCCGGCACCACATCGCATATCTTTATCACCGTCATGACCGGCATTTGGGCCAAAGAACTCGGTGCCAAGTTCCAGGTCAACGACGGTCAAACTATAACTCGTTCCGTGTTGAAGCTAGCGAGGGGCGAGATCGACTTGATCGGCGTACCGCCACCTGCATATGGGTTCATGAAAAAGGGCGCGCGGATGTATAAGCGTGTCAAAGACGCCAAGGAGGTCGCCCCAAACATTCGCTCGCTGATGGGTTTTAACAACGCCGCCACCCATTACATCGTTTGGGCCGATTCTGGTATCAAGACGTTTGCAGACCTTAAGGGTAAGCGGATTTATACTGGCCCGCCATCGGGCGCGGCTGCGGTCCAGGCTGAGGACGCTATCCGGATTGTCGCCGGTCTCGAACCCAAGAAGGATTATGACGTGGTTCGCCTTCCCTGGGGTGGTGGGTTGCAAGCAATGCAGGACGGCAAGCTGGATTTGTATGTTCGCCCGTTGGGTGTTGGCGGCGCGTTGATAGACTCCATCGGCGCCAAACGCGAGTTCCGCCTTCTAGACTTGAAAGGCAAAACCGATTCGGATGCGTTCAAGAAATTCATCAAAGCGCCTGGCCGGACCATCGCCTCGATCCCGGCCAATACCTATAAGGGTCAGGTGAATCAGACGGCGGTGACCACCAACGGCATCAACTGGATGTACGTGGTCAACAAGTCCATGAGCGATGACGAGGTCTACAACTTCACTAAGACTATGTGGAACAATGTTGAGAAGCTTCGCAAGACGGCGGTGGTTCTGAAGTCCATCAATATCAAGACTCCGTTTGTTGGTGTTATAGCGCCGCTGCACCCTGGTGCGGTTAAGTACTACAAGGAAGTCGGGGTCGAGATTCCGAAGCGGCTCCTTCCTCCCACCACCTAGGCAAAGAACCTGCCGGCGGTCCCTGGAAGCTCTGGAGGCATTTAGGGGCCGGCCGGTGGACTTTGCTTTCCAGAGATTTTGAGCCGTGAAGTGGCGTGGAGGGAGATCGTGAACGACACCGATACAGCGGGCGGGCAGTGGCCATCGCCGATTCAGGTCGGTATTCTGATCATCGGATTTATGATGGCCATTGTCGGCATCACTAACTCAATGCCGACTTATGGATTTCTGCCCAAACTCGGTCCGTATCCCAGCCTGATCATCCGGCCGCTAATTTTAGCAGCCTCTATTCTCGTCGTTGTCGCCGGAAGTCCTCTGTCGCGGCTTCTTGCCGAAAAACGCCCTGGGCTCGCCTGGGCAGGTCCGATCATTGACGTGATGATCGTTGCCATTGGCTGGTTTGTCCTATGGGAGTATTACGCGCAGCTGCTAATTATTGAGGAAGAGGGATTTATCGAATTCACCCTTTTCCATGTCATCGTCTCGCTCCTCGGCTGCGCCGTTTTCATCGTGTTGTGCTGGCGGATATGGGGCGCACCCTTGGCGATCGTCGGCATCATTAGCGTGATTTATCTGTTCAGCGGTGAGTACTGGCCGTGGATCTTTGAGACCGCGCAGATGAACTATAATAACTTTCTCAATTCATCTGAGGATATCTGGTTTAATCTCAACGACGGTGTGTTGGGGACCCTGATGGGTATTCTGATCTTCACCGTCTTCCCGTTCATTCTGCTGGGGACCATGCTTGAGCAGACCGGCGGCGGCCGGTCGATGATCAAGTTTGCCGTTCAGCTGACCAAGAATTTCCGGGGCGGGGCCGCTCATGCCGCCATCCTCGCATCCGGTCTCTTCGGCACCATGTCCGGCGGCGCCGTCACCAATGTGGTGGCGACCGGTGTCATCACCATCCCGATGATCAAGCAGCGGGGGTTTAGCCCTGCTTTCGCCGGCGGCGTCGAAGCTACCGCCTCCAGCGCCGGTCAGATCATGCCGCCGATCATGGGCGCCGCGGCGTTGGTAATGGCCGATCTCACCGGGATCAGTTATCTCACGATTATTGTTGCGGCCTTGGTGCCGGCCCTTGCCTATTACGGTAGTTTGTTCACCAGCGTCGTCTTCGAAGCCCGTAAGCTCAACGTCGAACAGACCAAGGAAATCCTGGATTCCGATGATTTCAAAATCGTGCCGCAGGATTTCACCAATCTGATCATGGTCTTTGTACCCATTATTATTGTGGTCGCGACGTTGATCATCGGCCTTTCGCCAGCGGGCGCCGGCATGTCGGCCCTGTTCGCCCTTATCCCACTTAGTTTCTTTAACCCAGCCATTCGGCAGAAGCCCATTGCCATTTTGGTGGCGTTGGCCAAGGGCGGTATCAACTTTGCCCAGCTGCTTATGGCGATTGGCGTCGTTGGCATCATTGTCGGTGTACTCGGCGCGACCGGTCTCCCGCAGGACTTCGCAATTCTCTTAAGTAAGATGGCCGGCGGCGCGGGTCTCTTTGTGACGCTTTTAGTCGCCGGCTCCGCCGCCCTGATGCTCGGAATGGGTATGCCGACCCTTCCCGCTTACCTCACCATCGTCCTGATCCTTGGGCCGGCGATACAGTCCCTGGGCCTATCGGTCCTGGCCGCGCACTTGTTCGTGTTCTACTACGGCGTTGCCTCTTCGATCACACCTCCGGTGGCAGTTGCGGCCTACGCGGCTGCGTCGATCGCCGGTGGGGCGCCTTTTGGGACAGCTGTCATGGCCATGCGCATCGGCCTCGCAAAGTTTGCCGTGCCGTTCATCTTCGCTTTCTATCCGACGCTCCTGATCGTGGACGAAGCATTCACGACGGGGAATACCTTTGCTGTGGGTGATTTCCTATGGGCTTTGTTCAGACTGTTGTTATTTATCTACCTGATCTCGAGCAGCGTGATTTCCTTCGACCATCGGCGGCTGCCGTTATGGGAACTGGGGCTGCGTCTGATCCTGGCGGTTGGGATCATGGTCCTTGATCCCGTCGTCCAGTGGTCGACTGTTGCCATCGCGCTTGCTTATATCGCATGGCACAACATTACCTTCGGCAGGAAGCAACCCGCTTCGGCCTAGAACTCGGCCTGACTATTGCCCGGGCCTACTTGTCCGGCCAGTTCGGTATATGGGGACTGCCGAACGAGGAGGAAGAAAGACCTGCATCCGGTCGATCATATTTCGAGTGAAAGGATTGAAGGAACGCTGGATATGCATGCCGGATCCACTCACTTGGTCGAAGAGTATTTTTCCGGTATGCCCGCCGAGAAGTTGTCCATTCAGTTTCGGAGTTCCCTGGAGTTCTTTGACAAAACGAAATACCAGAGCGGCCTTCAGACCGGTGACATAACAGCTTCAGTTTACGGACACGTCGGATTTTCTCACGAGCCGGATCGAGATGAAGACGGAAAGGTCATCGGCGGGCGTCTCCCTCATATGGGGCGCGATACCTCGTGGGGCTGTGTGCTCCTCAGCCATTTTATCTCGGGCAGGGTCTTCTTGACACCGCTCCCGGAGGGAGGGGTTAGTCCTCGTTCGAACTCGCTCAATTGACTGGGCATAATCTGGCCGGTCGGGCATCCCTGGGCCGGTGGATAAAGTCCGCTAATGGCTAATCTCAGAAGAGAATCAGCACCCTAATTTACTTCGGCTATGAATTCGTTAGCAGACTAAGGATGGTGAACAGGTTACTTACCTAGTTTTGTGTAATTTTGAAGATAGAGCACGCAGAATATAGTCCGTAGCTGCCCTGCAAAGGCACCCCCTCGACCCAAAGGGGTGGTGCTAGCCCCACTTAAGCGTATGTTATTTTGCACCTATACTGCACCTATAGCAGCTTGCCGCCGACGCTTCGGACGGCATTTTCCATATAAGTCATTGAAAACATTGGGGGGCGATCGGGGGCTCGAACCCCGGACCCGCTGATTAAGAGTCAGCTGCTCTACCAACTGAGCTAATCGCCCGTACCCAAAGGTGGGACCGCGCCGTCACGTTTCCGCTACGCAGAAACCAACTAACTGCGCGGCGGGCGTGTATAGCAAATCCGGTTGCTGGTTGTCGACTTATTGTTGACGTTGTTGTTGAGGCGCTGATGCGTGAAATCGGTGTGCTTGATTCGGGCCAGGGTCAGGGCCAGGGTCAGGGCCAGGGTCAGAGTCAGGATCAGTCCCCGTCCGCCGCGCCGGGGCCGATGGGCGTATCCCGGTGCACATAGGCGCAGAGCACGAGCCCGAACCCGATCATCAATGTGAGCATCGCCGTACCGCCGTAGGAGATCAGCGGCAGGGGCATGCCGACCACCGGCAACAGGCCCATCACCATCGCGATATTGACGAAGAAGCTCAGGAAGAACGTGGTCATCACCCCCATGGCGATCAGCCGGCCGAAATGGTGACGACAACGGATGGCGATGGCAAAGCCGAACACCAGGATCAGGATATAGAGCCCCAGAAGCGCGACGCCGCCGGCGAGACCAAATTCTTCCGCCAGCATGGTGAAGATAAAGTCAGTGTGCATTTCCGGCAGGAATCTGAGATGGCTCTGGCTGCCCTCCAGGAAGCCCTTGCCGAACACCCCGCCCGAACCCAGCGCGATCTTGGACTGCATGACGTGATAGCCGGCGCCCAAGGGGTCCCGTTCCGGGTTTAGATAGGTGAGCAGCCGTTGTTTCTGATAATCCAGCAAGACGAAGTTCCACACCGGCACGATGGCGCCGACGGCGGCGATGCCGGCGGTGATGAATATCCAAAGCCTGACGCCGGCCAGATAGAACATGACCACGCCCGTCGCCGCCAGGATCACCGCCGTGCCCAAATCGGGCTGCCGGATAATCAAGTACGCCGGCGCGGCCAGCAAAAGGGCCGGAAAGATGACATAGGTCAGCCGCTCCACATCCTCCATCCGGCTGGCGTAGAAATAGCGGGCCAGAACCAGGATAATGGCGATCTTCATCATCTCGGAGGGTTGGATGGTGATGAACTTCAGATCAATCCAGCGCTGTGCGCCCATGCCGACGGAGCCCGCGCACTCCACCACCAGCAACAGCGCCAGACTGAGGAAGTAAATCAGATAGGCGTGCCGCAGCCAAAACCGGATGGAGGTCACCGCCACGGCAATCATCAACAAAACCGCCACACCGAAGCGAGCCATCTGCCGCGACGCCCAGGGGTCGATCTTGCCGTCGGCCGCCGAATAGAGCATGCCGAAGCCCACCGACGCGGTAACGGCGATCAGCAGAACGAACAGCCAGTTCACCTGCCACAGTTTTTGACCAAAGGTCATCTCGGGCTGCCGGGTGGGGATCAGCGCCATTTGCTTAACCCTCCCGGTTCCGTTGGGAGTTTGTGGCCGGCGTGATCAGGCGGGCCTCCCCCCGGGACGGATCGCGGCGCTGTACTTCCGCCAGGATATCCCGGGCAATCGGCGCAGCGCCCGACGAGCCGCTGCCGCCATGTTCCACCACCACCGACACCGCATATCTCGGCGCGTCGAGGGGCGCATAGCCGACAAAGATCGCGTGATCCCGCTCGTGCCATTCCAATTCTTCGTTTTTACGGACGCCGGTTTCCCGCTCGGCCTTGGTGATGCGGCGCACCTGCACGGTGCCGGTCTTTCCCCCCATTTCGAAGCCAGGGGTCCTGATTTGCGACCGGTGCGCCGTACCGACCGGTGAATTGACCACCGCCGCCATGGATTTGTTTACGAGGTTAAGGTGATTGGGGTTGATGCCGATTTCGGCAAAGGCCGGGGCCAATGCTTCGAAACTGGGATTGTCGTTAAAATCCACGATCTGGCGGGTCAGGGTCGGCACTACCGCCCGGCCGCCATTGACCAGCCGGGCCGTCATCACCGCAAGCTGCAGGGGCGTGGTTAGGATGAACCCCTGCCCGATCCCGGCCAGCAGCGTCTCTCCCTGCTGCCAAGATGTATTCTTGGCGCGCTTCTTCCAGGCGCGGGTCGGGATCAGCCCCTTCTTCTCGCCCGGCAGTTCGATATGCAGGGCCTCGCCCAAGCCCAGTTTGCGGGCCATGGCGGAAATCCGGTCGATGCCGGTGCGCCGCGCGATCTCGTAAAAGAACACATCGCAGGATTGGGCGATGGCGTTGACCAGGCTCATGGCGCCGTGGCCGTTCTTCTTCCAGCAGTGGAAGGTGGCGTTGCCCAGCTCCACATCGCCGGAACAGAAAATTCGTGTATTCCGGTTTACCACGCCTTTTTCCAGAGCGGCCAGGGCGACGATCATCTTGAAGGTGGAGCCCGGCGCGTACTGGCCGGCGATCGCCTTGTTGTTGAGCGGCGCGCGCGGGTTGGAAACCAGATTTTTCCATTCGGCCCGGCTAAGCCCCCGGTTGAAGGCATTGGGATCAAAGCTTGGCGTGGAAGCCAGCGATAGAACCTCGCCGGTATGCACATCCATCACCACGGCGGAGGCGGATTCCTCTCCCAGCCGGTGGGCGACAAATTTCTGCAGTTCCCGGTCGATGGTCAGCCAGGCTTCACTGCCGGGCACGCCTTCGAAGCGTTCAAGTTCACGGATCTCGCGGCCCAACGCATTGACTTCCACCTGGCTGGTGCCGCTGGCTCCGCGCAGGGACAGATCGTGGATTTTCTCGATCCCCGCCTTGCCGATCCGGAATCCCGGCAATTGCAGCAGCGGATCACCGGTTTGTTCTTTCTCCGAAACGCCGGAGACATAGCCGAGGATCGGCGCGGTGGCCGTCCCGTCGGGATAGAACCGGCTTTGACCCACATCAATGGAGACGCCGGACAATTGCGGGGCGTTGACCTCGATCCGGGAGACATCTGACCAGGCCAGATTTTCGCGGATAATGATCGGTACGAACCGGCGGCGGCGTTTGACTTCCCGCAAAATCCGCTGGCGTTCATTTGGTCCGATATCAATGATCCGGGACAGGGTCGTCAGGGTTTGATTGATATCCTCGGTCGCCTCGGGGACCACCAACAGCCGGTAGTTTTGCTGATTGATCGCCAGGGGCCGTCCGAACCGATCGACAATCCGCCCGCGGGGCGGGGCCAAAAGTTTCAGGCTGATCCGGTTGTCGTTGGCAAGGGTGCGGTAGCGTTCCCCCTCGATCACCTGCAGGTAATACATGCGGCCCACCAGGCCCGAGACCAGCACGACCTTGCCGCCCAGCAGAAAAATCGCCCGGCGGCTGAACGTCGTGAATCTGTCATTATCCCGCTGCATCGTACTCCTGGTGTAAGAACGTCTGCTGCCATCGCAGGAAAATCCACGCCACGATTGGGAAGATGCCCAATGATACCAGATATTGGAAAAGAACCGTCTCAAAATTCAACAGGGTAAAATGCCAGATAGAGCCGACCAGCCAGCTTTCCACCGCCGCGACAAAGGCGATGACCACAAAGCCCATCCAATAAATATAGAAAGACTTACCGGCGAAAAACCGGCGCTGGGTCAGGGCCAGACCGTAGACCGTCAAGAACACCAGACAGTAAATCCCGAGCGGCATGCCTGACAGCAGGTCTTGGAACAGCCCCAACAGAAATACTGCCCAGATCGGCATCAGATTGGGCCGGTAAATCGCCCAATGATAGACGGCCACCAGGGCCAACACCGGCGCCACCTCGGCATAAATCGGAATCCGCGTCGGCAGGACACTGATAAAGACCAGCACAAGGGTAAGGAGAAACGGCGTGATGTTCCGCGCCGCCTGATCAAGCTTTTGCCAAAGAGCTGTATTCATCGCCTCTGGGGCTTGGAGGTCCCCGCGCCCGGGTTCAAAATCGACGTATCAACAAATCCGGTGAGGCCGAAATCCGCCACCCGGACAAATTCGATCTGGTGATAGCGGGCGTGCAGCTGCACTTCCACGCCACCGTCACTCACCGCCGCAACCACGCCAACCGGCAGACCCGGCGGAAAGGCCCCGCCCTGACCGGAGGTCACAATCCGCTCACTCGGATTAACCCGCGCATTGGGTGGCAAATGGATCAACTTGGGCCGGGTCGTGTTGTTGCCCGCCATGATCGCCCGTGTCCGGGTGGAACTGATCACCACCGGAATACGGGAATTGATATCGGTCAGCAGGAGAACCCGCGCCGACTGATTGGACACATCCATGACGCGCCCGACCAGGCCAGCGTCACTGAGAACCGCCTGACCTTTCTTAAGGCCATGCGCTGAGCCGGCATTGACCACCATAGTATTGGAAAATGCGCCCAGCGTACCGGCGATCACCCGGGCGCTGATAAACCGTGGTTTCTTATCGCCCACCGTGGCAATCAGGGCCTTCAGCGCGGCGTTTTCAGCCTCAAGCTTACGCGCCACCATCTGCCATTGCAGCAGACGGGCGTTCTCTTCCTTGAGGCGCACGTTTTCTTCGCGAACGATCGTCAGGTCTTTGACGTTCTCGACACCCTGGTTGATGGTGGCGATAGGTTGGGACAGGCCTTGCAGGATCGGGGCGACCACATTGGTCACTTCGGCGCGCACCTTGTCGATGACAACCGCGTCGGTCTTGCCGATCAACATCAGGCCGAATGCGCCGATGATCAGGCCCAGATACATAAATCTCTGAACCAGACTCCGAAGGGGAGCGGCTATCCGCAAAATGGCGCTAGGGCGTTGTTCCATGGTCTACTTCCGCAAGTGCTCTTTCCCCACCACCATATGGGGTCGCCTACGCGGGGATTCCAGCTCGTCGGGGCCGGATTATAGGTATTAATACATCGTGGTCAAAACGTGACGCAATTTTTTCATTTCCTCCAGCGCCCGGCCAGTACCCATGGCCACGCACGAGAGGGGGCCGTCTGCGATCGAGACCGGCAACCCGGTCGCATACCGCAGGACATAATCCATATTCGACAATAGGGCCCCGCCGCCGGTCAGCACGATGCCCTTATCGACGATATCGGCGGCCAGTTCCGGCGCCGTGTGTTCCAACGCGGATTTCACCGCTTCGATGATCTGGCTGACCGGCTCGGCCAGGCTTTCGGCGATCTGCCGTTCGCTGATCACCAGTTCCTTCGGCACGCCGTTCATCAGATCGCGGCCCTTGATCTCCATGGTCCGGCCCTCGCCGTCTTCCGGTGGGCAGGCGGAACCGATTTCTTCCTTGATGCGTTCGGCGCTGGATTCACCGACCAGGAGGTTATGGTTCCGGCGGATATAGGCGATGATCGCCTCGTTCATCTTGTCGCCACCGACGCGAACGGACTGGGCATAGACAATGCCGCCAAGGCTGAGCACCGCGACCTCGGTCGTGCCGCCGCCGATATCAACGACCATGGAACCCGTGGGCTCGGTCACCGGCAGGCCAGCGCCGATTGCCGCCGCCATCGGTTCTTCGATCAGAAACACCTTGCGTGCGCCGGCGGCCTCGGCCGATTCCTGAATGGCGCGGCGTTCCACCGCGGTGGAGCCGGACGGTACGCAGATGACAACCATCGGCGAGGCAAAGCTGCGCCGGTTGTGCACCTTGCGGATAAAATACTTGATCATGTCTTCGGCGATGTCGAAGTCGGCGATCACGCCGTCCCGAAGAGGGCGGATGGCTTCGATATTGCCGGGGGTCCGGCCAAGCATCATCTTGGCCTCCTCACCGACGGCAAGGACTTGTTTCTTATCGCGAACTTTGGCTATGGCGACAACGGACGGTTCGTTGAGAACGATGTTCTTCCCTTTGACGTACACAAGAGTGTTCGCCGTTCCCAAATCGATGGCCATATCCGCGGATAGAAATCCGAAAAGTCGCGAGAGCATTTCGCCTATATTACCTTCTGAATAGAGTTACCGGCAGTACGCCGCACATATATCTATTTATGCCGCACCGTTTGTTAATCAAACCTTACCCGCAGGCAATAACACCTTAGAATCGTGTAAAGAATCGTTGCGGCCGGAGGAGTATACTCCACCGGCCCCGTCAACGATAGCGGTTTGGCCTGTTGGCCTAATGTAGTCAGCTTTCTTAGGCGGACAAGGCCGACGGCGCTGTTTTTTCTCGCTTCACCAACAGCTTATTGAGCGCGTTGATGTAGGCCCGTGCCGAAGCGACCATAGTGTCCGTGTCGGCGCCCTGGCCGTTCACGGTCTTGCCGTTCTCCTCCAGCCGGACCGTTACCTCAGCCTGCGCGTCCGTGCCCTGTGTCACCGCGTGCACCTGATAGAGCTGCAGATGCGGCTCTTTTGAGGTCAGCTCCTTGATGCCGGAGAAAATGGCGTCCACCGGACCGTCGCCGGTCATTTCGGTTTCCTTGACTTCGCTGTCCACATTCAGCTTCAGCTTAGCCCGCGGCGGCACATGTTCGGTGCCGCAGAGAACTTCCAATGACTCCAACTTGATCCGGTCATTGCTGCGCACCACGGTCTCATCGACCAGCGCCACAATATCCTCGTCGAACACATCCTTTTTCAGATCAGCCAAATCCTTGAAGCGCTTAAAAGCGTCGTTGATCGCATTATCGCCCAGGCTGTAGCCTAACTCCTTCAGCTTGGCCCGGAACGCAGCACGGCCGGAGTGTTTGCCGAGAACCAATTTGCTTTCGGTCAGTCCGACGCTTTCCGGCGTCATGATCTCATAGGTTTGGGCGTTCTTCAGCATGCCGTCCTGGTGAATGCCGGATTCGTGCGCGAACGCATTCGCTCCAACAATCGCCTTGTTGGGCTGAACCGTGAACCCGGTGATCGTGGACACCAGACGCGAGGCTCTGGTGATGTTCTCGGTCTTGATGTTGGTGCTGTAGGGCATGCTGTCCTGACGGGTGCGTAAAGCCATGACCACTTCTTCCATGGCCGCGTTGCCGGCGCGCTCGCCCAGGCCGTTGATGGTGCACTCCACTTGCCGGGCGCCGGCCTTCACCGCCGCCAAGGAATTAGCCACCGCCAACCCCAGATCGTTATGGCAATGCACAGAGATGATCGCCTGATCGATATTGGGCACCCGGTTGAACAGCATCTCGATCATCGCCCCGAACTCATCCGGCACGGCATAACCGACCGTGTCGGGGATATTAATCGTGCCGGCGCCGGCCTTAATCGCCGCTTCCACGGTCCGACACATGAAGTCGGGCTCCGTGCGGGAGCCGTCCTCACAAGACCATTCCACGTCATCGGTGAAGGACCGGGCGTAGGTGACACTGTCGATCACCGCCTGATAGACATCTTCCGGGTCCATCTGCAGCTTATACTTCATGTGCAGCGGACTGGTGGAGATGAACGTGTGGATGCGCGAGCGCTTGGCGGGTTTCACCGCTTCCGCGCAGCGTTCGATATCCATTTTGCTGGACCGGGCCAGGCCGCACACCGTCGATTCAGTGACAACCTTGGCAATCTCGTTCACCGCCTCGAAGTCGCCTTCGGACGCGATAGGGAAACCGGCCTCGATGATATCGACACCCATATCCTCGAGAACCTCGGCGATCCGCAGTTTCTCCGCCAGGTTCATGGAAGCGCCCGGCGACTGCTCGCCGTCACGCATGGTGGTGTCGAATATATAGATACGGTTAGAGTCTGTGTTGGTACTCATGGGACGAACCCTCTTCTTAGAAATGTTGAATTGTCAGCTTAGGAGTCGAATTCCCCTGAACGCCCCCTTGTGGGGCATTGTCGTTCAGGGGCGCCTAAGTCGAAGGGCCCCATTGCCGATGAGCAGCAGGAAGGATTGTTGCAGGCGCAGAGAACCGGAAGCTTGCGCGCCGGAAACCACGTCTGTCATGCGCATGGACTTGTCCATGGGTCGCTCAATCCTCTCTTATATTTGCGGTGATATCGTACATATCAGTCGCAAACAAAGGGTTTACAGACGCTTATAAAGGTCGGATCGGATCGAAAGTCAAGGGGGATTGGAAAGAGTCACCCCTCCCTTGATGGGAGGGGTCGCGCAACGCGCGGGGGAGGGTGAATTCAATATGGGTACGCGGATCACGGCCTGACGGCCGGTCCGCGCATGACTAAATTAAGAGACACAATTAAACTCGTCATCCACGGGCCGGCGAAGCCATGACCCGTGGACCTATTTTTAATTATGTCCCCCATGGCTTTTCGGCTTGGCCGCGCGTTTCAAGTCCACCTCGTCCGCACGGTCGCGGGCTGAAACCCGGTGCGCCTGCTCCTCACCGGATTCATAAGGCCGGGGCCAAAACTGGCTTTCTACACCGTAATAAGCGGCGGCCTGCAGGGTAAAGTGCGGGTTGGTCAGATGGGGCCGGGCCAGCGCCACCAAATCCGCCCGCCCGGCGGCGACGATGGTGTTCACCTGATCCCAGGTCGTGATGTTACCGGCTGCCATGGTGGGGATATCCGCTTCCAGACGAACCTGTTCGGAAAACCAGGTTTGGAACATGCGGCCATAGACAGGTTTGGCGTCCGGTGCGGTCTGCCCGGCGGAGACATTCATGATGTCCACACCGCGGTTTTTAAACGCCCGCGCAATCTCCACCGCCTCGTCCGGCATGATCCCGGCATCCCCCACCCAATCATTGGCCGAGATACGGACCGACATGGGCTTGTCAGCCGGCCACACGGCCCGCACCGCATCAAACACCCGGAACGGGAAGCGCAGCCGGTTCTCCAGCGAGCCCCCGTAATCGTCGGTCCGTTGATTGCTCACCGGCGTGATGAAGCTCGACAGCAGATAGCCGTGCGCCATGTGCAGTTCGATCATATCTGCGCCGGCGGCCTCGGCCATCGCCGCGGCAGTCGCGAAGTCCGCGCAGACCTGATCCATATCGGCCTCGGTCATTTCACGGGGCGCATCGCTGAAGTCATAGAACGGAATGGCTGACGGCGCGATCAGCGGCCAATTACCCTCCTCTAGCGGCTTGTCCATGCCCTCCCACGCCAGTCGGGTCGATCCCTTGCGCCCCGCGTGACCGATCTGCAGGCAGAACTTGGACGCGGACTGCGCATGCACGTAGTCGATGATCCGCCGCCAGGCCGCCTCATGTTCCGGCGCATACAAGCCCGAACAACCTGGCGTGATCCGTCCCTCCTCGGACACGCAGGCCATTTCCGAGAAGACCAGCCCGGCGCCCCCCATGGCGAGGCTGCCCAGATGCACAAAGTGGAAATCGCCGGGCACACCGTCTTCCGCCATATACATGTCCATGGGCGCCACCGCGACCCGGTTGGGCAGAGTGAGCTCCCGCAGTTGCAGTGGCGCGAACATGGGCGGCGCACCGGCGGGTGGGGTAAGCCCCCTGCCCTTTACAGTTTCGGCAAACCAAGTCTCCATATCGTCGATAAAGCCGGCATCCCGGAGGCGCAGGTTCTCGTGGGTGATCTGTTTGGACCGGGTGAGCATGGAATAGCACGCCTGGATTGGTTCCATCTCCCAATAGCGCGCGGCGTTCTCGGTCCAGACCACGCTGACATCGGCGGCATGCTGGGTAATCTCCACTTCGGTCCGGCGCGCCGCCTCGAATGCCGGCAGCGCATCGCTGACTGCGGCATTGTCCTTGAACGCTTCATAGAGCGCGATGGCGTCTTCCATGGCCAGCTTGGTGCCCGACCCGATGGAATAATGCGCCGTGTGCAAGGCGTCGCCGATCAGTACGATATTGTCTGTATGCCAATTTTCACAACGGATGGTCGGGAAGGTCCGCCAGATGGATTTGTTGGGGACCAGTTTGTGGCCCTCCAGCTTGTCCGCCCACAGCTCTTCCATATACGCCAACAGCTCTTCTTCGCTGAGGTTCTCCACCTCCGCCCTGGCCTTTTCCCAGGTCGGTTCCGGCGCCTCGATGATCCAGGTGGAAAGTTCGTCATTATATTGATACGCGCCTAGGACCCAGATGCCGTGTTCATTCTCGGTAAAGTCGAAGGTGAACGCCTCATGGGGTTTTGTGCTGCCCAGCCAAACGAACTTGTTGCGCCGCCATTCGATATCCGGCCGGAAGGCGTCGGAGTGCGCCTCCCGGACGATGCTGTTGATGCCGTCCGCGCCGACGATCAGATCGGCGCCGGCAAATTGAGAAAGATCGGTGATCTCCGCCTCGAAGTGAAGCTCGACGCCCAACTCCCGGCAACGTTCCTGTAGGATCAACAAGAGCTCCCGCCGACCGCAGCCACAAAAGCCGTGCCCTCCCGTGCGAATGGTCTTCCCCTTGAAGACAAAGTCGATCTCGTCCCAATAGGCGAATGCATTGGTGATCCGGTCGTAGGAGTCAGGATCGTAGGAAAGAAAATTGCCGAGGGTCTCGTCGGAGAACACCACGCCGAAACCGAACGTGTCGTCGTGCCGGTTGCGTTCGTAAACCGAGACGGTGTGATCAGGCCACGCCTTTTTCATCAGGATGGCGAAATACAAACCCGCCGCACCGCCGCCGATGATAACGATCCGCATACCCGAAATCCCTGTTGCCGCTAATTCGGTTTATCTTCCCGTGTAAGGTATTAAAGTAGCGTCCATAAGGCCAACACGAACGGCCGGCTCAAAATGAGCACTTGAGGAGGAATGAATGGCCCCGCTGCTTCCCATCCCCGAAAACCGCGCCGATATCCGGCGCGTTCAGTCCGAACGGAAGAAGATCGCTTTTGAACGCGCCAAGTCGGCCAGATGGTATAAGGGCAAGCTCGACCATATCGATGAAAACCATCTGGACGAGCCAGAGGTCTGGAGCCGGATCCCCATAGTCACCAAAGATGTGCTGAGGGAATTCAACCATGAAGAGTTCATGGCGAACTTTAATGTCGCCTCCGCTACCGACATCGCCGAATACTGGCGGTCTGGCGGCACCACCGGCAAACCGGTGTTCTACCCACGCACCTTCGACGACGTGAACTACGGGCTGGAAAGCTGGGCGCGGACCTATCCGTTCATCAACATCAAAGCTGGCGATTTGTGCCACATCTCGTTTCCGCTGGGCATTCACCCGGCCGGCCAAATTTGGGCCCGCAGCGCCCATCAGCAGCATGTTGGTATGAACTGGGTTGGCGCCGGCAACGCGGTGCCCTCGGAAGCGCAGGTCGATCTGATCCTGGCGCTGAAACCAACCGTGCTGATTTCCATGTCCAGTTTTGCCCTGCATCTGGTAAACGTGGCGGACACCAAAGGCATCGATCTCTCCGAGAGCTCGGTGAGGATTGTCATCTGCTCGGCGGAGACCCTGTCCGACGCCAAGCGGGAAAAATTGGCCCGGCGCTGGGGCGCGAAAGTCTATGACGTGTTTGGCATGAGCGAGGCCGGTTTGATGGGCTGCGAAGGCGACGCCCATGACGGCATTCATATCTGGTCTGATATGTATTATTGCGAAGTGGTGGACGAGGACACCGGCGAGATATTACCCGAGGGCGAAACGGGCACCTTCTGTGTCACGCCTCTATTCACCAACAACGCGACACCGTTTTTACGCTGGAATTCGGGAGACATCGTCCGTCTGATCGAAAAGGGCAAGAGCAGCGGTAAGATCGCCGAACTGTTCCCCATGATTCAGCACGCGGCGCGCACCACCGGCTTCTTCAAGATTCGCGGCGTCAACCTGAACCATTCGGAGTTCGAGGACTTCATCTTCCGCAATCCGGACATCAACGATTTCCAGGCGATTCTGGAAACCGGTGATGACGATCTGGAGAACATGCGGGTGAAAATCGAGATCAAACGCGGCGCAGATACGGATGCCGTCGCCGCCGCCATTAGTGACGAGATCAAACGGGTGTTCGAAATCAGCGCCATCATCGACGTGCAGGAACTGGGCACGCTCGCCAAGGCGTTCGAAGCCAGTATCAAGGCCCCCCGGTTCGTGGATGAACGGAGCTGATCATGAGCGATAAACCGCTGCCTGAAAAATACGATGACTTTGCCGCGCTGCTGCCCAAACACCTCTCGGGCAACACGGTGAACGGATTGGGCGAAGAGACGCCACGCCGGCCGTCGCCGTTCTTCTGGCACCCGGCGGATCGGCATGAGTTCGGTGAACTGCAATATGAGGTAATCGCCATTCAGCGGCGCTCCCCGGAGATCATCGAACATTATTCCCACGACGCGCCACGCGGCCCCAAAGAAGTGGAGAAGGCCCCAGCCAAGGTGGAAAAGTCCCCCGAAGACTGGACAGCGGCCATGAAGGAGTTCGCCCTCGCCCACGAAGCAGACCTGGTCGGCGTTACGCCCATGGACCCGATGTATATTTATGAAGGCTACGAGTTGGACCACCCCTGGCTGATCGTGTTCGGCGTCGCCATGGATCACGACGAGCTTAACAACCTGCCGCCGTCATTGGACAATCCTCGCAATGCGGTGGAAGTGGCCCGGCAATACAATCGCGCCGCCCGAGTCTGCCGCGAAGTCGCCAACTTTATTTTGGGCCAGGGCTATGACGCGAAGGCCTGGGCAGGGCCATTTGCCTCTGCGCTCAGCATGATGCCGGGCGCCATTGCTGCCGGTCTGGGAACGCTCGGCAAGCACGGCTCTCTCATAAACGATGTCTACGGCTCCTCGTTCAGGCTTTCCGCGGTCACCACGGACATACCGCTGATCGCCGACGCCCCCAAGGATATCGGCGCAGAGGATTTCTGCGCCAATTGCCAGGTCTGCGTCAAAGCCTGTCCGCCGGGCGCCATCTTCCCGGAAAAACAGACCGTGCGCGGCGAGAAGAAATGGTTCGTCAATTTCGACAAATGCATCCCCTATTTCGGCGAAGCGCTGGGCTGCGCCATCTGCATTACCAAGTGCCCGTGGTCCACGCCGGGCCGCGCGCCGAAGCTGATGGACAAGATGCTGGGCCGGCGAAACCGGCTGAAATAACCTCCCTCTCGCATCTGTGACCCTTCGTGAGCTCACGACGGCTCAACTCCCCGTAAGGTCACCTGTCCGTTGGACTGAGAATAGGCCATAAAATTTATGCCCCGATTAATCGCGGGCACCTGTGCAATTCTCAAACAGCTAGGACTTAACCGTGAAACATCTGATCAAACTCTCCGTGGCGGCCGCGCTGGCCGGGATGATCTCGACCAGCGCCGTTGCTCAAAACAAACCGTTCGGCGGCGCCGAAGATGTCGCCTTCGCCAAGAAGCTCTGGTCCGTTCTGGCCGACAATAAGCTGGTGGGTCCAAACCGCATCCACACCCAGCCGTTCGAGGGCAGCCCGCCCCATGGCGGGATCCAACAGGTGCTCGGCACCAACATCACCGTGGATGGGCGAACCGCCCAGGTGCTGGTGAAAAGCAACCACATGGGCAAAGACCTGGAGGTCGATGCCGTGTTTGCCGATCCCAATAAATTCCTGGACGCCTATACGGTCATGTTCAAGCGGGAAGCCGGCTACGACGCCGAGAACAAGGACTGGTTCTGGGCCAAGTACCGGGCCAACGGCAACCAGGATAAGACTCCGACCGGCGTCGCCATTGCCGGCCGCTTCATGAAGGGCGGCGAAAAAGGCTGCATTGCGTGCCACAAGGCCACCGGTGGCGACGATATGATTACCCTCACCGAAAAATAGCCCTTCGCATAACGCGCATAAGAAAAGGCCGGTCCCCGTGACCGGCCTTTTACATTTACGTCTCGGTTGGATTAACCGCTGGTCTTATTCTTATCGACCAGAGCGTTTTCGCCAATCCAAGGCATCATGTCGCGGAGCTTCTGTCCGACCTTTTCGATGTCGTGTTCGGCGGCGCGGCGGCGCATGGCCTTGAAGCGCGGGGCGCCGACCTTGTTTTCCATCATCCAGTCCTGAACGAACTTGCCGGACTGAATATCTTCCAGCACCTCTTTCATCCGCTCCTTGACGCTGGGATCAATCACCCGAGGGCCGCTGGTGTAGTCACCATATTCAGCCGTGTTGGAGATCGAATAGCGCATGTTCGCGATGCCGCCTTCATACATCAGATCGACAATAAGCTTCACCTCATGCAGGCATTCGAAATAGGCCATCTCCGGCGCGTAGCCGGCTTCGACCAGGGTTTCCCAGCTCGCCGTGATCAACGAAGTGAGACCGCCGCAGAGCACCGTCTGCTCACCGAACAGGTCGGTCTCGCATTCTTCCTTAAACGTCGTTTCGATAATGCCGGACCGGCCACCGCCAATAGCGCTACCGTAGGAGAGAGCCACATCCAAAGCGCCACCGCTGGCGTCCTGCGCCACCGCGACCAGGCACGGCACACCGGCGCCGCGCGCAAATTCGGAACGGACCGTGTGGCCGGGTCCCTTCGGTGCGATCATGAACACGTCCACACCTTCCGGCGGAACAATCAGGCCGAAATGAACCGATAGGCCGTGAGCGAAAGCAATCGCTGCGCCGTCCTTCAAATTGGCGTGAATTTCCTCGTTATAGAGATCGGCCTGGATTTCATCCGGGGCCAGAATCATCAGCACATCGGCCCAACCGGCGGCTTCCGCCGGGGTCATGACCTTCAGGCCCTCGGCTTCGGCCTTGGCGATGCTGCCGGAACCCTGCCGGAGCGCAACCGCGATTTCGGTCACGCCGCTGTCCCGCAGGTTCAGCGCATGGGCGTGGCCCTGGCTACCATAGCCGACAATGGCAACCTTCTTGGTCTTAATCAGATTGACGTCGGCGTCTCTGTCATAAAAAACTCGCATGGCGATCTTTCCTTCCTTCTCCCCTGCCCCCGCACCAACGAGGGCCTTGATCAAAAATTACATTTCCTCTCCGCCGCGGGCGATGGCGACGATGCCCGTCCGCGACACATCGACCAGCCCGAAGGGCTTCATGAGATCGATGAATTTATCGACTGTTTGCGCACTGCCCACCACTTCGAATACGAAGGATTCCGGCGTGCTGTCCACGACTGCGGCCGAGTATTTATCAGCTATCTTCATAGATTCAACCCGGTCATCATCTGTGCAGTGCACCTTGATGAGCCCAAGCTCCCGCTGCACGGAGCGGCCATCCTCTGTAAGGTTGGACACCCGGTGCACCGGCACCAAACGTTCAAGCTGGGCGCGGATCTGATCGATGATCTGCTGCGTACCGTTGGTCACAATGGTGATTTTGGAGCGCCGCTCTGTCTTATCGACCTCGGACACGGTCAGGCTCTCGATATTGTAGCCCCGTCCCGAAAACAGGCCGACGATCCGGTGCAACACCCCGGCTTCGTTATCCACCATGACCGAAAAGGTCGTGGTGATAAGCTCTTGTTTCTCTTCTTCCGCCATCTTCTATTTCCACTTCTCCACCGCCCTCGACCGAGGGCGGCCATTCACATCTTTCTGTTCTTATCTAAGGTTCGTTCCGGGCTGGCCCTTAGGCCATTACATTGGCCTTGTCGTCCTTCATATTCATTTGCTGGTTCGGACCCAGAACAATCTCGTTATGAGGCGCACCTGCCGGGATCATCGGGAACACGTTCTCATCCCGGGCGACCGCCATATTCAGGAATACCGGACCATCAGTGTTCAGCATCTCCGAGAGGGCATCGTCCACTTCATCCGGGTTTGTGGCGCTCAGTGCCGTAAAGCCGAACGCTTCCGCCAGCTTGATAAAGTCGGGACCACCCGACAGATCACATTCGGATTCATGATTGTCATGAAACAGTTCCTGCCACTGGCGGATCATACCCAGAATCTGATTGTTCAGATTGAGGATCTTCACCGGCAGCTTGTTCTTGGCGATGGTGTTCATCTCCTGGATGTTCATCATCAGAGAACCTTCGCTGGTCACGCAGACAACGTCGGAGTCCGGATGCGCGACCTGCACGCCCATGGCCGCCGGCACGCCGTAACCCATGGTGCCGAGCCCGCCGGAGGTCATCCAGCGGTTCGGCTCGTCAAACAGCAGATACTGCGCCGACCACATCTGGTGCTGACCCACATCGGTGGTGACATAGTAATCCCGGCCCCGCAGGATTCCCTGCAGGCGGACCAAAGCATGTTGCGGCTTGATAATTTCCGGGCCCTGTTCGAAGCCCAGGCAATCCACGCCGCGCCATTCGTCGATCTGTTTCCACCAGGCTTCTAGCGCCGGCTTATCAATCTGCGGCTTGCGCTCATTCCAGAGATCGAGAATATCCTGCAGCACGCTGCCGGCATCGCCGATGATCGGCACGTCGACGGTAATATTTTTGTTGATCGACGACGGGTCGATATCGATATGAATTTTCTTCGAGCCCGGAGAGAAGGCGTCCACCCGGCCGGTCACCCGGTCGTCAAAGCGTGCGCCAACATTAAACATGACGTCGCAATCATACATGACCTTGTTGGCCTCGTAGGTGCCGTGCATCCCGGGCATACCGATAAACTGCGGATCATTGCCGGAGAAGGCGCCGAGCGCCATCAGTGTTGTGGTGCACGGATAACCGGTCTGATGGACCAGCTTGGTCACAAGTTTGGAGGCTTCGGGGCCCGAATTGATCACGCCGCCGCCGACATAAATAATCGGCTTCTTGGCGTTAGCCAGCAGTTCAAACGCCTCTTGGATCTTTTCCTGGTCGCCCTTGGTCGTCGGGCTGTAGTTCCGAGGTTTCACGTCTTCCGGAACCACATAACGGCCTTCGCCGAGGATAATGTCCTTCGGGATATCGACCAGGACCGGGCCGGGACGACCGTGAGTCGCCACATAAAACGCCTCGTGCATGACGCGGGCCAGATCATCCGTCGACTGAACCAGATAATTGTGCTTGGTCGCGGCGCGGGTAATGCCGGTCGTGTCCGCTTCCTGGAACGCATCATTGCCAATCAGGTTGGAAACAACCTGCCCGGTCAGGCAAACGATCGGTATAGAATCCATCATCGCGTCCACCAGACCGGTGACCGTATTGGTCGCGCCGGGACCAGACGTCGCCAAGACAACGCCGGGCTTCCCGGTAGAGCGTGCATAGCCTTCGGCCGCGTGCACGCCGCCCTGTTCGTGGCCAACCAGGATGTGGCGGACTTTATTCTGTAAATAAATTTTGTCGTACAACGGCAGGGTCACACCCCCCGGATATCCGAAGACGACATCTACATCCTGATCGCTCAAGGCTTTCAGAATGATTTCTCCGCCGGAATACCGGTTCTCGGTCATGACTTCCTCCTTGGGTCCAATGGCCATTTTCGGCCTGCCGGACAACTTCTTTGCGGCGCAAAATTCCCTCTGGGTAGGCGCGCCAAGATCAATCTCCAAACAAAACCCGCGCGCAAAGCCCCTTCCCAGCAAGGTTTTGCGGCGCGAGTTGGCGGAACCTATAGGGTTAGGCTTAGGGCGTCAACACCTAAAAACGAATATCTGCAAAGATTTCTTCTAATTTTCTTTCCGAATATTGCGCAAAAACCGCATTTGGCTTTCCAAATTGATTACGAAACCAGGTGTTTTGACGCTTGGCGAAGTTGCGGGTGGACTGTTGGGCCGCGGCCAATGCTGGCTCCAACTCTTTTTCCCCATTTAAATGGGCGATAAACTCGGGCACGCCGAGGGCTTTCATGGCCGGCAGGGATGGATCGAGAGACAGCGCCATAAGCGCCCCAACCTCCTCCAGCGCGCCTTTCGCCAGCATCTGTTCCAGCCTTGCATCACACCGAGCGTAGAGCTCGTCCCGCGGTGGATCGAGAAGAATTGTATAAGTGTCTGCCGCCAGATCGGGGGTCGCCGGAGCCGTCTGATGCCATTGGGTCAGGGGAGTCCCGGTTGCCAGAAACACCTCATAGGCTCGGATCAGGCGCTGACGGTCCCCACTCGGCAGGCGCGCCGCCGCCTCAGGGTCCACCTCGGCCACCCTTGCGTGAAAGGCCTCTGGGCCCAAGGCTTCATGGAGGGCGATCACCTCCTGTCGGAGGCCGTCCGGCACCTCGGGGATTTCGCTGAGCCCCTCCAGCAGCGCCTTTATGTACAGCCCGGTCCCGCCGACCAGGATCGGCAATTTGCTCTCCGCCCAAGCCTCCTCAATCGCCCCAACAGCCAACTCTCTCCAACGCCCGGCCGAGCACCGCTCCGCCGCGGGCATCACACCATAAAGCTCGTGCGGCGCATGGGCCTCATCCTCTGCGGACGGCCGCGCGGTGATGATACGCAGTTCCGCGTAGACCTGCATGGAATCGGAATTGATCACGACACCATCGAAGTGATCCGCCGCCGCCAGGGCAAGCCCGGATTTACCGCTCGCCGTCGGCCCGGCGAGGATGAGGAGCGGCTTCTGGTCGGACTCGATCATGGGCGGATCATACCTGTGTCATGAAAACTTGCCAGTCGCGGAGCGATTTTTCTCGGTGACTTCCGAGAAATTCCGCTATAGTTCAGAGAACATATAAAAAACCGCCATGGGTTATAGGGCCACATGACTGATCAAAGCCTTGAAAGTATTGAACTTTTCCGAGATTTGCCGGAAGATGCTCGCGAGACACTGGAGTCCAAGTGCCGGTGGCGCCAATGCGGGCCCGGTGAGCACGTGATCAACCGGGGTGACGAACTGAACGACGTCAACGTCATCGTCAGCGGTCGGGCGCAAGTGGTAAACTATTCCGAAGCGGGCAAGGCGGTCGACTACGCGACCCTCGGCGACGGCGACGTGTTCGGAGAATTGGCGGCCATTGACGGACTGCCCCGGTCCGCTTGGGTTATCACCAAGTCAAACTGCATCATCGCCACTCTGCCGGGCAAGGCCTTCATTGACATCATGACCAGCCACCCGGCGGCGGCCCTAGCGTTGCTGCGTCGGCTCTCCCGAATTATCCGGGCGGCAAATGACCGGATCAGCGATTTTAGTTTACTGGACGCTGAACAACGTGTGTGTCTGGAGGTTCTCCGCATGGCCAAACCACTCCCAGATCAATCGGGCGGCCTGATTATCGCCGAGGTGCCAACCCAATCCGATATCGGCAACGGCGTCGGCCTGGCGCGGGAAACCGTGGGCCGCATCATGGCCGGACTGAAACAGCGCAAGATCATCGAGCGCAAGGGGCGCACCCTCTACATCAAGGATGCGGGCAGCCTGCACGATCTGGCGATGATTTAGGCCCTCGCGTCGGCGTTACTGGTCTCCCCTCGACTCTTCCAAAAGCCAGGTCCGGAAATCCCGGATCTCCTGCCGCTCTAGATTTCCTGGCGGCATCACAAGGCGCCAGGCAAGATCGGTCGGCAGTTCAATGTCAAAGGGAATAACCAGCGTCCCCAGGGCCAGATCGATTAGAGCAATGGTCTTCGGGGCCAATACCACGCCTTGACCGGCAATAGCCGCATTCAGTGCGGCCGTGCCGTCACTCAACGAAACTCCCCGTTCGGGATCAACCGTTTCGACTTTGGCGATTTTCAACCAATCCGCCCATCGCGTATTGATCCGCCCGGCCGCCGGGGTGAAATGAATAAGTTGAAAATTCACCAGGTCTTCAGGGCGGCGAAGGGGAGGCGTCTGCGTCAAGAGAGCGGGACTACACATCGGCACCACCGTTTCCCGTTGCAGCAGTTCAGTATACAATCCCATTTCCTCGCCGGCACTCAACCTAATCGCCATGTCGATTTCCCGCTCCTCGAACGAGACCAGTTCGGCCGAGGTGGAGATCCGCACGTCAATTTTGGGATATGCCTTTGTCCAGCGCTCTAACCTTGGCACCAGCCATCGGGCGGCAAATGCCCCGACGGTATTACAGGAAATATAGGTCGGCTGGCCGAGCATTCGAACTCGTCTAACCGCCCTCTCCATTTCGCCAAACCCGTTCTCTATACCCGGCAATAGCTGATGACCAGCTTCTGTCAGAGTGATGCGCCGCCCCAGACGGTGAAAAAGGTTCAGTCCGAGAATAGCCTCCAGGTTCTTAATCTGCTGGCTGACCGCGGCGGGGGTGACATGCAACTCCTCAGCCGCCTTGGCAAAACTGAGGTAACGGCCCACCGCGCCGAAGGCCCGGAGCGCATTGAGCGGCGGCAATGAAGGATAATCGACCATTATTTAGATTTTCTAATTCATATCATTAGATATATCAATTAGACGAAGGTTTTCATTTAGAATAACTTTATATAATTGGATCGGGCGGCGCCTGGTCTGCAGCCAATTTGCGAATGGGAGACAGAAAGTGGCGGTAGAACTTCCTGAAAAATTTGAAGCCATCGTGGTCAACTCGACCGAGGAATGGCTGGAAACCCGTGGACTAACCCGGGAGAAGCTTCGATCATTTATCGAGAATCGGGTCATCCGAGACCGGGAAAAATCCCCCAAGGTGGGTAATCCGGCGCCGGACTTCGAGGTCGAACGGCTTGATGCCCACGGCAAACGAACCGGAGAAAATGAACGGCTGTCAGACCATTTCGGCACACCGATCGGATTGATATTCGGCTCGTATACGTGACCGCCTTTCAGAGACGGGGCCGTGCGCCTCGACGAACTGGCGAAATCCTACGGCGATAAAGCAAAATTCTTTGGTGTCTACATCCGGGAAGCCCATGCCGAGGGCGAGGATCAGGTGCCCCGAAATCTGGACGAGGGGGTTGTCTTTGAACAGCCGGAGACAGCGGACGAGCGTGCTGACGTCGCTGCCGCCTGTATGCTGCGCTACAACTTCTCTTTCCCGATGCTTCTCGACAATATGGAGAACGAGGCAGAGGACAAATATCAGTCCTGGCCCGACCGGCTCTACATCATCGGGAATGACGGCAAGATCGCTTATCAGGGCGGCATGGGCCCTCTGTATTTCGACGTGGATGAATTCGAACAAGCCATGAATGAGATCACCGGCTAGCTGGCAGAACAGGGGGAGGACATCGTCGTTCAGTGACAGTCCAAGCAGTCCAAATGTTTGAGGGGGCCGGCGCCGGGCAACCGGACCGGCCTTCCAATTTATGGCTGCCTGCGCCAATACAATTAAAGCGTCGCCGTTTACGGGGCGCGGCAACTCAAATAACTTTAACAGCAGAAACTAATGGGTCGCGGACAGGATCAGTGAATGCTTGAACTCTATTATCTGGAAGAAGCCGATTCGATCTGCTCGAACCGGGTATTGATGACCCTCCGTGAAAAAGGCATCACAGATTGGGAGCCTCGCAAGATCGTCCTGATGAAAGGTGAGCAATTCACGCCCGAATATCAGAAACTTAACCGGAAGTCCCAGGTGCCGACCCTGGTCCATAACGGCCGGGCGATCCGGGAGTCTTCCATCATCTGCCGCTACATTGACGGTCTTAAGGATATCCCGGCACTGAGCCCCCACGATCCTGTACACCGGGCCCACATGGACGAGTGGATCAAAGACTGCGACGAATCGGGGTATCAGGCCACGGCATCCATTAACTTTGTGACCAAGTTTCGCCTCGCCGTTCCCATCGAGAAAATGGAAGAACGGTGGAAACAGGTGACGGATATTGATCGGATTCACCGGCAACAATCATGCATCCGCGAAGGCCTGGATTCGCCTTATGTTATGCGCGCTGTCGGTGCATGGGAGCGGATATTCGCAAAGGCGGAGAAAACCCTTGCCGACGGACGTCCCTGGATCATGGGAGAAGACATCAGCTTGGTCGAAATCACCCATGCGCCGTTTATCAAAGTGCTGGATTTGCTCAGACTGCTCGACTTGTGGATCGAAGGCCGGCCGAACGTTCAGGCCTGGTGGGACCGGATCACCACCCGCGA